>Ga0265298_10009568_pt1 | contig 11525 bp, 9 predicted proteins | sample AusTroGonzalo_MG_3_FD_193486 | JGI IMG/M metagenome (GOLD analysis project Ga0265298, IMG submission 193486) | Bovine rumen microbial communities from tropical cattle in Woodstock, Queensland, Australia - Gonzalo_01 | ecosystem: Host-associated > Mammals > Digestive system > Stomach > Rumen ...
GACCGCACAATATTTCTGGCTGCCGGGAACGGGGATCGGAACGGCCGCTTTCTTTACTTCGTTCCAGGTGGTGGTGAAGCTGTTCGGCAAGGAGGAATACGCGCTGGAATCGGTATCGAAAAATGTGGCGGTCTATACCCTGAGCTGGAGTTTCGGAATCGCTTCGGGACCGATGATCACCATGTTCGTCTGGGGACTTTTTTCTCCCGAGGAAGGCTGGCGCTACTGTTATTTCATTACCATCGGGATGGTGCTTTTCATCACGATCTGTCTGTTTCTGATGAACGGTTTTGTGAAACGGCGGCTGGCGGAACTGGGCGAAGCGGATGGACAGCCTGTTGCACCGGACATTCCTGAAGAACAGAAAGCACTGCCGGATCTGATCATCGCCTCCTGGTCGATGGCGATTTTTTCAGGCTGCGTGGTGGCGATGATGCGCACGCATCTGCCGGATTACTGCACGAAAGTGCTGCACATGGAAACTTGGAAACAGAGCGCTGTGCTGGCGGTGATCAGTTATGCTCAGGCATTTGCCGGACTGGCGTGCTGGAAGGCGCGCCGCTGGCAGTATCAACCTGCGGTACTGGGCGTTGCCGGGGTCGGAGGAGTCATTGCCATGCTGATTTTCGGTTTCAGCGGCAATTTCCATGCTTATCTGGTGGCGGCGGTGCTGCTGGGAATCTTCTACGGCGTCTTTTATTTCATGTCGACTTTCCATGCGCTGATCAATCCGGTCAAGACCGCGCGTTATGCGGGCGGCAACGAAACGATCGTGGGATTTACCGCGATGCTGGCGCCGATCGCCGGCGGGATGCTGGCAATGCGCAGCGGCGATATGCGTTTTCCGTTCTGGCTGGGCGCGTCATTCATGCTGCTGGCGCTGGTCTCTTTTGAATTTTTCTCCGTCCAGGCGCGGAAAAAACAGCGTCCCGCAGGCTGAAAAAAGTTATCTTGCCGCCTGTTTCAAATTTTTCATGAAATCGTTCAGCGGGCGATAGCCTCTGATCTGGCCGATCCGATTGCCGTCTTCATCCAGGATCATCACGGACGGAACCCCGCCGCCGAAACCTAATTGACGGCAAGTTTTCTGATTATGTTCCTGCTGGTCCGCCGGAAGCGGTTTCCGCTGGGGACTGTCCAGATAAAGCAGGATCAGATTTTTTGACGCGAATCTTTTGAATTCACTCTTGGAAAGGACATCTTTACGGAGCCTGATACAGAAGCCGCACCAGTCGGAACCGGTGTGCAGGACCAGGATTTTTTTGTGTTTCTCTTTAGCCAGCGCCAGAGCGGCGGGGTAATAGATCTGCCACAGGGAATCGGGACCTTTCTGCCAGCCGGAAGGGGTTGCCGGGATTGCGTTCTGAACAGGAGCCTGCTGTTTGGCCTGCCGGTCGGAGCGTATCGGCTCCCGTTTGGGGGAAGGTTCCGGCCGACTGACCGGCTGCTGCGGTTTTTCGGGCTGCAGGAATTCCATAAAGGCGGGGAGCGGGAGATATCCCGATCTCCGGCGGATAATCTGTCCGTCGGGATCCATCAGCAGATAAGAAGGGACGCCGCCGCGGAAGCCGAATTTCCTGCGGATATCCTGATTGTGTTTGACCTGGTCGGCCGTATGCGGCGTGCGTCTGGGAAAATTCAGATACAGCAGCACCAGATTTTTTGCGGCGTATTCTTTGAATTCCTCCGAGCGGAGAACTTCCTTGTCCAATCTTTTGCAGGGCGGGCACCAGTCCGCGCCGGTACAGAGGACGAACAAACTGCGTTTTTCCTGCCGGGCCTTTTCTGCTGCGGGACCGTAATTGACAAACCATTCGGGTGTTGGTCCAGGCTGCCAGCCGGACGGCACTGCCGGTTCGGGCGGCGGAGGCGGCGGCAGCGGCTGCGGAACGGGATCGGCCTGTTCTTCCGGGCTGAGCTTCGGCAGGTTCAAATACGGATCGATAGCCTCTTTCCGGCCGGCCGAGGACTTCGAAATATTGATCAGCCATTGGCCGTCACGGTTTTCCAGAACGATGTAACCGGTGCCGGACCGCTTTTCCAGCCGATAGCGGATCTCGTAGATTTTACCGGTTTTTACCACATCGGTGATATTGACCTTGCCGACCGGATATCGGGTGCGGATCTCCTCCTTCGGAGCATTTTTGATTTTTTCGCGTTCTTCCGGAACAAAGCAGCTGCGGAAATCCTTCAATTCCTTCGGACCGCCGGGATTGAAAAACGAGAAATAATAATCGACCGTATCCCTTGGTTCCGAACCATGCAGGAAAATTCCGGACATGACTGCCAGCGCCGCCAGCAGGATAGTCATTTTCATTGCAGCCTCCCGTTACTGAATCATTATTTGATATTCAAGGTGAAATATAATTCTCCAAACCGGTTTTTCAAATCCGACGGGGATCATTCCGCATGAAAAAGTTTGAACCGGTATTCTTTCGGGGTGATCCCGAAATGCTGCCGGAACTGGCCGGTGAGGAAAGCGGCACTGCTGAAACCGCAGCGCTGGGCGATCTCCTTGATGGAGAGCCGGGGCAGGGCGAGCATCCCGCAGACCTGTTCCAGCCGCTCCCTGATGATATACTGTGCCGCCGAGATTCCCAGCTGGGCCCGGAACATCCGGCTCAAGGTCCGGATGCTGACCGAACAGGAATCCGCGATCCGTTCCCGCGAAAGCTCCGGATCATCCAGATTCGCCGTGATGTAATTCAAAGCCTGATTCAGTTTTTCCGGATACACATTCCGGATCTGCTGGTTGCTGACTTCCTGCAGCAGCTGGACGAAATATCCGGAGAGCAGCGCATCGTCCGGCAGGGACTGACCGAGTTCATCATAGATCCGGTCCAGGATTTTTTCCACTTTTTCCGGATCCTGCAGGGGCAGGGCGCCGCGCCGGACCGGGAAGAAATGCGAGGCCAGCAGTTCATGGAACGCGTTGTGATGGATCATGACCGCTTTCCGTACCAGATCGTCGGGTCCGACCGATTCCGCCCGCTGATACGGCGTCCGGTTCCGGCTGAAGGAAAAACAGATCCCGCTGGTGATATAGGTCCGTTTGCCGTGCATCACATGCGAAGTCCCGCTTTTAACCAGACCGTAAATCGCATACCGTCCGCCCGAACTCTGTCCCACAAAACCTGGTTTCCAGTTCGAACGGAACGCACAGTGGAACTGGATCTTATCCGCCGATGCATCGAAGGGTTTCGGATTGATCCGGTATTCTTCATTGTATTGTTTCGGTGACATGATTTTTTCCTTTTTCTGCCGGGAATGGCCCTTTTTTTTTATCTTTTGGCCCGAAATTGCAATTTTAATATATTGCATCCATTCGAAAAGTCAATATATTATTTTCAAAACCGGCAGAAAAAAGGAAGAGAAATCATGATCGAGATCACCAGTCATCGTCAGGGCGCGATCCTGAACCGCAACCACGGCAAGGAAACGCAGAGCAGCCTGAAAGTCACCATCGGGGGAATTTCCGAAAGCGGACGTCCGGTCAAGGTCAACGGCGTGCCGGCAGTCATGGACGGACGGCATTTTTCTGCGGAGATCGAGCTCACGCAGAAGATCAATGCCGTGACCGCTTCGGTCATGACTCCTTACGGTGTGTATTCGCAGGAACTTACGCTGGTGTGGGACAAACAGTCGTTCCGCCGATTCGGAATGGGGATCGACGACCATATTTTTGTCTTTACGGAATTGGCACGTCAGCGTCCGAAACACGCTTTCGACCATTTCTACCTGGCCGGCCTCAAAAAGATCCACGATGAATCCGGTCTGAAGGTCGTGCTGAACTGCTTCTACCGCAATGACCATGACAGGGACGGTTTCCTGCTGAAAGAGATGCCGGACCTCTGGAAAGCGGAGTTCCAGGACAATTCCGGCTGGCTGAGATTTTCGTTCCATTCCTACAGCGAATTTCCGGACCGGCCGTATCTGGAAGCCTCGGCGGAGGAGATCGGCCGCGATTACGACCTGATCCGGAACGAGATCATCCGTTTTGCCGGCGAAAAATGTTTCATCGTGCCGCAGACCATCCATTGGGGGAATCTCCATCCGACGGCGGCCGCGGAGATCATCCGGCGCGGCACCCGCTGCTACAATTCCTCGTTCCGTCCCAAAGTCATGGGCGGACCCAGCCTCGCCGACAGGATGAAGGGCGGCAATATGGCGCAGGTCCAGCAGCGTTCGCTCTCCGGCGAGGACAAGGCGGCTTCCACGGAAGGCCTGAAGATGCATTACGAATATCCGGAGGAAGTCGATTATCTGAAAACACGTTACTCTTATTATGATCCCACGCTCAAGGTCTGTTTCCTCGGGTCCTGCGGAATTTGCTGCAATCTGGTCCCGCTGGCGGAGATTCCCAAAAAGTTTGAAAAAATCATGGAAAACGTGAACCGTTACGGTGTGGATGCCGTTAAATTCGGAAGTCACGAACAATATACGTTCCCGAGTTATCCGAATTACCTGCCCGACCATTTCGAGCGGATCGCTTTGACGGCCCGGCTGTTCAAGGAAAACGGGTTCCAGCCGGTGTTCTTCAATGAAGGACTGCTCGGCAACCGGTCGTGGGATTAAATTACAAACAGAGTTTTTCAAATGAGCAAAGTCAAGTTTACCGTTTTTTCCGATCTGCACCATCATCCCGCGTGGTATAAATCCGAGGCGCCCGAACGGCTGGCGGCAATTCAGAAACGGGCGCTCGACAGCGGCTCGGAATTCCTGCTGCATTTAGGCGATTTCACGCACAAGCCTTCCGCGGCTCCGGAATTGATCCGGCAGTATCTGGAATTTTCGCTGCCCGGTTATTTCGTGCTCGGCAATCATGAGTTCGACATCGATTCGTATGAAACCGTTCTGCGGTCCATGAAAATGGATTCCGGCTATTATTATTTCGACCGGTCCGGTTTCCGCTTCATTGTGCTGGATGAAAATTATTTCCGGGATTTTCCCGGCATCTATTTCCATTATTCGGAACGCAATTATTTCGACCATCCGCAGTCGCGCGACTGGATGCCGCCGGAAGAACTGGAATGGTTCCGGGAAACGGTGATGAGTTCCCCGTATCCGTGCATCCTGTCCAGTCATGCTGTGCTGGATTCCGTTTCCGGACACGGGGTCCGCTGCCGGGAAGAGGTCCGCGCGGTTATCCGGGATTCGCAGAACACGCCCGGCCGCGTGATCCTCTGCATGAACGGGCATTATCACCGCAGCGGTCTGGACATCATTGACGGCGTGGCTTTTCTGGACGTGAATTCGGCCACGTTCAACTGGGTGCCGAAACCGCATCATCTGTTTCCGGATGAATGGTATAAACAATATGAATGCATCGGCAATCAGGTGATTTACGAGGACCCGATCAGTGCGGTGGTCACCATTGATTCCGATGCCGGCATCATCGAGGTCGAAGGGGTCGAAAGCCGTTTCGTCTGCGGCGTTTCCACGGAAGACAGCGGCAATTCTTCCGGCTACCGGCTGTGCACTCCGAATATGATTTCCGCTGAAATCAAATTTTGAACATAAAAAACAAGGAGTTTTATCATGATCGAAATCACCAGTCATCGTCAGGGCGCGATCCTGAACCACAACCACGGCGAAGAAAGCGCAAAGAGTCTTAAAGTCACCGTCCGGGGCATCTCCGAAAGCGGCCGTCCGGTCAAAGTCAACGGCGTGCCGGCCGTCATGGACGGACGGAATTTCTCCGCTGAAATCGAGCTTACTCAGAAAGTCAATCCGGTCACGGCTTCGGTCATGACTCCCTACGGTGTCTATTCGCAGGAACTTTCGCTGGTGTGGGACAAAAAATCGTTCCGCCGCGTCAACTGCTACATCGACGACCACAGTTTCGTATTCACCGAACTGACCCGGCAGAAACCGAAACATGCGTTCGATCATTTCTACCTGGCCGGGCTCAAGAAGATCCACGATGAATCCGGGCTGAAAGTGACGCTGAATGCGTTCTACCGGAACGACCACGACAAGGCCGGTTATCTGCTGAACGAAATGCCGGATATCTGGAAATCCGAGTTCGAGGACAATGCCGACTGGCTGAAATTCTCGTTCCATTCCTACAGCGAATTTCCGGACCGGCCGTATCTGGAATCTTCGGCGGAGGAGATCGGCAAGGATTATGATCTGGTGAAAAACGAGATCATCCGTTTTGCCGGCGAAAAAGCGTTCATTCCGCCGATCGTGATCCACTGGGCGAACATCCATCCGGCGGCGGCCGCGGAGATCATCCGGCGCGGCACCCGCTGCTATTCCTCCTCGTTCCGTGCCCGCGTCATGGGCGGACCCAGCCTGGCCGACCGGCAGAAAGGCGGCAACATGAACCAGATCCAGCAGCGTTCGCTTTCCGGCGAGGACAAAGCCGCCTCCACCGAAGGGCTGAAGATGCATTATGAATATCCGGAGGAAACGGGTTATCTGGCGGGCCATCATCACTATTACGATCCGTCTTTGGGCATCATTTTCTTCCGCGGTGTGCTGTGCGGCAATCTGGTCCCGATCAAAGAGGTGCCCAACAAGGTCGCCGCCGCCATGAAGGATGTGGAAAGCAAAGGGATCGAGGCCCTCAATTATGCCAGCCACGAACAGTATACCTTCCCAAGCTATCCGAATTACATTCCGGACCATCTGGACCGGCTGGCGCTGGCGGCGCGTCTCTTCAAGGAGAACGGTTTCACACCGGTCTTCTTCAACGACGGCCTGCTGGGCAACGAAGCCTGGGAAAAATAACCGATATGGCGGACAAAGTCCATTATACGGCCCATGCCGAGCTGGACAAGCCGGACGGGATCTACCATTCCGGTGAAACGGCTCACTGCAAAGTCGATTTTTACCGGAACGGCGAAAAATATCAGGGTCGGATCCGGTGCCGGATCTCCATTGAAAATAAAATCGTTTTCAGCCGTAACGCCGATTACAGAGGAAAAACTCTTGAATTCAAGATCCGATGTCCGCATCCGGGCTGGGTCTGTTTCAGTTTCCAGATATTGAGTTCACATGACCGGACGCTGCGGGGCGAAAAACTTTGGAAACATCCGATGAAACCAACTGTGGTCGAAGACATCGGCGCCGTGTTCGATCCCGCTCAGCTTCGCCGCCTGACTCCGCGGCCGAAGGATTTCGACGCTTTCTGGGAAAGACAGAAAGCCAAGCTGGATAAAGTTCCGTTCCGCACGGAGAAGAAAGAACTTCCCGTACCGGATGCGTATAAAGGGAAAGTCAGACTTTTTGCCGTGACTCTGCCCATCGGAGAGAGCCAGAATGCGACCGGTTATCTGGCGGTCCCGGAGAAGGCTGCGCCGAAGGGCTGTCCTGCCTATATCTGGTTTCTGAGCTGGTGCTGGACGGACACTCTGCCGGAAATGGCACTCGATCAGGCGGCTCGCGGCGCGGTCGCATTTGCCGCCACCTGGCATGGTCTGCCGACCGGGATGCCGCCCGAATTTTATGCGGACGAACAGAAACGGTTCAACAGTCTGCAAGGCGTGGACAAACCGGAAACCTGGATCATGCGCCGGGTCTTTTTGCGGGTGCTGCGGGAATTGGAATTCCTGAAAAGCCAGCCGGAATGGAATGGCCGGAAACTGGTCGTTCACGGCGGCAGCCTGGGCGGGATCCAGGCATTGTGCGCCGCAGCACTCGACCCGGCTGTTACTTTGGCGGTAGTCGGGGTGCCCTGTTTCAATGAATTCGATACCGGAACGGTGCGGGAACCCAGTCTTCCGCTCAAAGGCAAATCGGGAACGCCAGGGCGCTTCCGGGCCGCGGAATATTTCGCCGGATCGAACTTCGCCCCGCGGATCACCTCCGAAATCCATTTCTGCACTGGTTTCGTGGATACATCCTGTCCCCCGTCCGGGGTATACGTCACCTACAACGAACTGCCGGAACAGACGGTCAAATCCATGTCCGCCAACCCGCGCACCGGTCATTTCGGGACGACGCCGCATGTCAACGGCAACCGGCGGCTTGAGGAGTATTTCAAGTCGATCAAAGTCCAGAAATATGAGCCGGAAAAAGAAAAAGGGGAAGTAAAAAAACGGCGGACGAGGAAAACCGCCGAATAAGAATGTATGCCCTGCCGATACCGCCTGGGAATAAAAAAACTTATTTCGAAGAAATGATTTTGAGCAGTTCCGGTGCGGCTTCTTTCCAGCATTGTGCCGAAGGATGGCCGTCGTAAGGAATTTTGTAAACCGGATCGGACAGCGGTTTTTTCACCAGTGAACTGACCGGAATGACCTGGATCTGCTTTTCTTTCAGGATCTGAAGGATGGATTTTTCTGCGGAATTATGAGACGTATCATGATACAGAACCAGAAACCGGCAGGCGGGATATTTCTTTTTCAGCATTTCGGCACATTGGGAAACGGAGGCCGTGTAGAGCTCGATATCTCGTTTTGACGGGTTCTGATCGGTAAACCTTGTCAGCAGCAGTATTCCCAGAAAATTGTGTTTCAATCCTTTTTTGAGGAAATCCAGCAATCCGCCTGGCGAGGCGTTTTTGCTTGTGACCGGAACACTGCGGCCGTCCTTCAGCTCATAAGCGGGCAATGCCGAATTCGCGATTCTGGAGGCATGATTGGTTATGCCGAGGTAGATGACCAAAGCCGGAGAACACTCTTCGGGGACCTGCCGGTGCCAGGGCTTATCCAGTTCCAGCATGCGCTGGAATTGATGGATCCCATAGCCGCTGACTCCGAGGTTCAGAACCCGGCGGCCGCTTAACTCGCCGATCCGGTAAGGCAGGGTATCCCGGTCGTCCAGCAAAGCCCCTTCGGTGAAGGAACAGCCGATGAAAATGATTTCCCGGCCGGGCGGATTGTCGGGGGTGATCCTTCTGCCGCAGGAATCCAGCGTCATTTGCGTGGAAACGACCTTTTTCCAGTAGTGATACAGGGTAGTATCGATTTTCCGGTTTTCCACATGGACATATCCCAGTTCGGGATCCTGACGGCAGGGATATTCGGAGGCTTTCGAAGTGCGGCCGAGATAATCCAGATTGAACCAGGCGACGACCCCGGTAAGGAAAATCAGCACGGGCAGCAGATTGCACAAGGCCACGAACAGGAATTTTTTGCCGCGGGCCCAGATGATCCCCAGAACATCGATCGCGACCAGTCCCAGCCAGGCATAGATGAATCCGTCATAATGGTTGCGGCAGAAGAGGCCGGGATACAGCATCAGGATTCCAGCCGACATCAGACCGAATCTGAAGTTCCTGCCGCTGCAGGTGAGTCCCAGGAAAAACAGAAAAACTCCTGCGGCCCAGAACAGCCAGCCGGAAGTTGCCAGCGGATTGTCGCTCACGGTCATTTTCCGGATCACCACCGCGGCAAACAGCAATTCCAGCAGGATCGCCGCGGGGATCAGCAGTTTCCGGTATTTCCGGATCAGGTTCAGAATCACGGTCATGGCCGGATACCTCAAAACAGCGTGTAAATAAACGGCGCTGCGGCGGTCCCGCCTGCCCAGATCAGCAGTCCGAGCCCCAGCAGGATCAGGATCAGCGGGATCAGCCAGTATTTTTTGGTCGTCGCGATCAATCCCCAGAGGTCTCCGAGAAGACTGTTCTTTTCCTGAAGATCTTCGAATTTCTTTTCTGACATGGATGAAATCTCCTAAAATTGACGGAAATAACGGGCAGGGTCGGTCTTGCCGTCGTGGTCGGTCCAGTTCGAACCATTCCGCGGTTTCAGCGGCAGAGGTTGGCTCCCCAGCAGTCTGCGGATCAATGCCAGCGGAGTGATGACGGCATAAAAACAGAAGAGCAGGATCAGGTTGGAAACACAGAATCCGAGCGTGCATGCGGCGCCGAACCAGATCCTGTAGATCCATTTGCCGACGGCCGGAAAGATGATCCCGATCAGCAGCAGGATGAAAACGGCCGAACCGCATTTCAGGATCGGCGCCGCAGCTGCCGTTTTCAGCCACAGCAGCAGGAGAACGACCAGAAGGAACAGGATAATAATTGCCAGCGTCCTGCGTATCCGGTTCGGGGAGGGACTCCAGTCTACGGTTTTATAAGTGTTGATCATAGTCGTCAATCCAGTTCGAATTGTTTCAGATAGGATCCCCCGCCGAGCGGCTTGGCTCCGGGAGCTTTTTTCAATACGCAGTTTTCCATTACCAGAATATCCATGTCGGTATGCACAAAACAGTTGCAGGCATTTTCCGGCGTGCATACGATCGGTTCCCCGCGAATGTTGAACGAGGTGTTGACCAGGACCGGACAGCCGGTCAGTTCTTTGAAGGCCTCCAGAAGACGCCGGAACCGCGGATTCCTGTTCCGGTCCACGGTCTGCAGTCTGGCGGAATAATCCAGATGCGTGATCGCAGGCAGTTCGGACCGCAGGATCTTCAGGCGTTCATTCAGATTTTCCGAATGCTGCATGATCCCTTCCTCTTCGGCGGAAAGCGTTCTCCGTTTTTCCTTCCGGACCGGCGCCGTGAATAGCATATAGGGCGATTCATCCGGGAAATCGAAAAATTCCGCGGCATCTTCGGCCAGAACGGCAGGCGCAAACGGACGGAACGATTCCCGGAATTTGATCTTCAAATTCATGCGTTTCTGCATTTCCGGATTGCGCGGATCACCCAGGATGCTGCGGGCTCCCAGGGCACGGGGGCCGAATTCCATGCGTCCCTGAAACCAGCCGATGACTTTCCCTTCCGCCAGATATCTGCTGACCAGCGGCATCAATTCGTCATCGCTGATGTATTCATAAGCTATCTTCTGATCATCCAGATATTGCCGGATCTCCTCGTTGCTGTAAGCATTGCCCAGCAGTGACCCCTGCTGGAAATCCTGTCCGCAGCATTTCCTTTCCCGTTCCAGGAGATGATAATAAACAAACAGGGCACACCCCAGGGCTCCTCCGGCATCACCGGCCGCCGGCTGGATCCAGATCCGGTCGAAGAGATGTTTCGCGGCCAGCACGCCATTGGCGGCGCAGTTCAGGGCGCAGCCCCCGGCCAGACAGAGATGTTTCGAACCGGTCAGCCGCTTGGCTTCCTCTGCCATTTTCAGCATGATTTCCGCCGTGACGGCCTGGATGGAGGCCGCCAGATCCATTTCCCGCTGCGTGATGGGAGTTTCGGGACGCCGCGGCGGTCCCCCGAACAGATTGTCAAAAGCCCGGCTGGTCATGGTCAGTCCCTGACAGTAATTGAAATATTTCATGTCCAGTTCGAGCGAGCCGTCCGGATGGATCCGGACCAGTTTTTCCCGGATCAGATCGGCGTAAACGGGACGTCCGTAAGGCGCCAGACCCATCAGTTTATATTCGCCGGAATTGACCTTGAATCCGGTAAAATAAGTAAACGCGGAATAAAGCATTCCCAGCGAATGCGGGAAACAGAGCGTCTTCAGGATCTGAAAACGGTTCCCTTTTCCGTAACCGATACTGGCGGTCGCCCATTCTCCCACGCCGTCCACGGTCAGTACCGCGGCCTCCTCGAAAGGCGAGGGATAAAACGCGCTGGCTCCATGGGATTCGTGATGTTCGGTGAACACCAGT
>Ga0265298_10009569_pt1 | contig 11525 bp, 7 predicted proteins | sample AusTroGonzalo_MG_3_FD_193486 | JGI IMG/M metagenome (GOLD analysis project Ga0265298, IMG submission 193486) | Bovine rumen microbial communities from tropical cattle in Woodstock, Queensland, Australia - Gonzalo_01 | ecosystem: Host-associated > Mammals > Digestive system > Stomach > Rumen ...
GGCAAATCGCTGGTAGGTGTAGGAGACGGGTGTCTCGTTGAGGTCGCCGCAGACGATAGCATCGTAGCTGGCATAGCGGTCGATGAAGGCACAGACGCTGTCGGTCTGTGTCCCACGGTAAGCTGCGGCTTCACTCAGCTTGTCCATAAGCAGGCGCGAACTGTGCTTGATGGTCTGGCGGTGCGGGTCGGTGATGGCACTGGCGTACTCATCTTTTTCCTCCGTACTCAGGTGGTTGCTCTCCAAGTGGTTGTTGATGATGAGCAGGCTGTCGCCGTGCCAGTCCACCCAGCAGGCTGTGCTGTGGTTGCTGCGTGTGGGGTAGCCGATGTACAGGGTGTCGCTGAGGAGAGGCAGACGCGAGACGATGGCTACGTTGTGGCTTTGCACGAAACGGTAGGACATGGAGTCGAGCCATTTGTGATGGTCGGGAAGGAAATGTTCGTTGAGTTCCTGCAGGCAGACGATGTCGGCATCGCTCTCCCGGAGGAAGGCAAGCAGCTCGGCCTGCATATCATCGCCTTTCATTTTGCCGACGTTGTAGGAGATGATGGTGAGGGTGCTGTCGGTGGACTCGCTGCTGTCGGTTCCGAAGTGCAGAGGGCAGTAGTCGAAGATGTAGCCGCCTACGAGGAGTGCTCCGGCGAGTGGCACCCATGCCATCCGTGCATAGAAGAGCAGCCAGAACACGAAGAAGAGGATATCGACGCAGAGGAAGATGGGGAATGCCAGCGTCAGGAGCGTCAGGCGCGGGAAGACGCTGGGCGATACGTAGGTCAGTGCCACGCACAGCCACAGCAGCAATATCGTGCAGAGATTGGCGCCAAGAAACAGGCTGACCGATATGCGCTTCAAGCTATTGAACATGGATAATCATTTCTTTTTCTACCACGAATTACACGAATTGCACAAATTTAGGTCTGATTAACGACAACGGATTGAACGGATTTTACGGATTATCTTATATGCTGTTTATCAATAGCACTTGAATCCGTGAAATCCGTGTAATCTGTTGTTTCATAATAATAGCTGAACCTTTTAAGGCCATACTTAATTCGTGTAATTCGTGCAATTCGTGGTTAAAACAATAAGGTATGTACCCCCTTATCCGTGAAATCCGTGTAATCCGTTGTTTGGAATAATTTCACTTCCTAGTGATGTCGAAGAGTCGCCGTTTCTCTTCTGGTGTGAGGCCGTCGTAGCCGTTTTTCTTCACCTTGTCCAGAATGCGGTTGAGTTCCTCTTCCTGCTCCTTCTTCTGCTGCCGGTAGGCGGCTTCCTGTCCGTAGCGTCCGCCGTAGGTGACATTGATGTGCGGCTCCTTCTTCTTGAATAATGAGGAGAACCAACGGCGGAAGCCTGTCCACGAGGAGCTGCCGCCCCAGTTGTAATGACTATAGCCGCCGCGCCTGCCGTTACCTCCTCCGCCACGCCAATAGAGGAGGAGCAGCAGACCGACGAGCATACCGCCTAAATGTGCTATATGTGCTATACCGTCGCCCTTTTGCGAGAGGGCGGAGAGAAGCTCAATGACGGCATAGCCCATGACGAAGTACTTCGCCTTGATGGGTACGGGCAGGGGGAAAATGAACATGCGCTCTTCGGGAAAGGTCATGCCAAAGGAAAGCAGGATGCCATAGACAGCACCCGAGGCTCCGACCGTGTTCCAGCGGTTCAGATAGTCGGCCATTGGTATGAGGCCATCGCTGAACGCCACCTGGTCGTAGCTGCCAAAGCCATAGTACCAGTATTCGGCCAGCTGCACCAGCTCCTGTGCTATGCCTGCGCCGAGGCCGCAGGTGAGGTAGTAGAAGAGGAAGCGGCTCTGCCCCATCGTTTGCTCCATGATGCGGCCGAACATCCACACGGCGAACATGTTGAAGAAGAGGTGCTGCCAGCTGGCGTGCATGAACATATAGGTGAAGAACTGCCAGGGACGGAAGTGGCTGGCAAGGATGAAGTGCAGACCGAACAGCTCGTCGAAATCCACGTGGTGCGATGCAAAAGCAAGGCTGGCGAAGAAGCACAGCACGTTGATGATGAGCAGGTTTTTTGTGATGGGAGGTATTGTGTTCATCGAGTTTGGGCAAAATGTTATGTTTCCGCGTGCAAAGGTACGAAAAATAGACGTAGAAATGTGCAGAATTGCCCTTTATATAAGGTTTTTTAGCGAATTATTGCATTTTTTCGCGCAAATGCTTTGTCGTTCGGGCAAGTTTGCCTATATTTGTCGTGGAATTATGAAATAAGAAGTCATTTTCAAAAAACATAATTACAAACAACTTAGTATTATTATTATGAACAAGACTGAATTGGTTGCCAAGATCGCCGAGGGCGCTGGCATGAGCAAAGTAGATGCAAAAAAAGCATTGGAAGCAACTCTGGATGCCATCACCGCAGCTGTGAAGGCAAATGACAAGGTATCTTTGGTAGGCTTTGGTACGTTCTCTGTAGCAGAGCGTGGCGAGCGCAAAGGCATTAACCCTGCAACAAAGGCGACTATCACTATCCCCGCTAAGAAGGTGGTTAAGTTCAAGGCCGGTGCAGAGCTGACATTCTAAAAGGATACCACTTTTTTTCTTATGCCCCTTTCCCCAACAGGAGAGGGGCTTTTTCTTGCCTGTCCTCCTCGCACGCGCGCGTTGTATGCGTGCGCGTTAATATATATAAGGTATATGCTACCACGGTATGGCAGGAAGCCTTTCAAGCTTGACAAGCGAAACTTGGATGAATCATAAAAAAGTTTGGTGCAGAGGTTAACAAATGAAGGGTAGGGCTGTATATATAGATAGAAGCGCTTCTGAAAACCCTTTAACATTTTAACCCTTTAACCTTTTATTATTATGATTAACTACAGTATCGCAATCATGGGCACCAAGCCCGGCACCAAGAAGTCTGATATCCTCGAAACCAAGGCATACGGCGTATCGCAGGTTCGTGAAGTCCTCGACCTCAGCCAGTTCGCCAAGCACATTACTGACCACGGATGCGCCTACGACCGTGGTGACGTGGCTGCCATTTTGGTCAAGGCCGTTGACTGCCTCCGCGAACAGATGCTCGCAGGCAACAAAGTCATCTTGGGAGAGCTTGGCGGCTTCTATCCCGAGTTAGAGACCAAGGGTGCTGTCCTCGCCGAGGACTTCAACGCAACCAACATCTTGGCTGTCAAAGTGCGCTGGATGCCTGGCAAGAACTTCAACAACCTCCGCAACGATGCCACCTTCCAGCTCGTGCCTACCCGAGCATCTCAGGCTGAGGCCAACAAAGAGATAAAGAACCAGGAGACCATCCAGGGAATGGAATAGTGCGCGAGCTCACACAGAAAACACAGAAACCACAGAAAGTCTTCGCCGGTCATGCGCGAAGATTGTTTCTGTGGTTTCCGTGATTTCTGTATGAAAATAAGATAATGTTTTGTGTGATTAAATCAGATTGCAATGAAGAAGAATAAAATCGTAGAGCTTGTGGCGAAGATGATAGTAGCTGCGCTCACCGCTTTCCTTACCGCACTGACCACCACCTCTTGTTTTTAGTACAATCGGTACGAAAACGTCACCGTCAAGTTGGGATAGACCTTGAGCTTGGACACGAAGTCCACCAGGTCGCCCACCTTGCCGGGAATGTCGTGCAGGTCGTTAACCAAATCGACATGTTGCCGGATGTTGCCACAATAGATATATTCCTCGTGATCTGTTTCCGGGTCATAGGTATAGCGCATAATTTCGCCGTAGTATTTGTCGTAGGTGTCAACGCCAATACCTCCTAAATAGATTTCGTCGTATTCGCCTGTCAGTCTTAGCTCGCTATCGTTAAACTTATAGACGTTGTCAACATAGACCTTGCGCTTACCCGTAAGGAAAAGGACACCGGCATCGACATTCAAGTTCCATTTCTTGTTGCGTGATAGATGGGTGTTGTAGCCTAAACCTATATAGGGGCGGAAGGAGCCCATCTCCATCTCGGCATGGACGGAATTGTCCTTGCCTGGAACCATCATAGCTTTTTCTCCGTCGGCGAAATATCCAAGGGGGAAACCTGCCAAGCCATATCTGTAGAATGGGTCTTCTTTCCCATGGTCTTGCTCATGCAGCCATCCTCCGTTGATTCCTTTTTCCGGGTACTCGGCATAGACGCGGTTGTAGGCATTGATACCTTCCAGCAGGAGTGTCTCCTTTTCCAAATTGCAGGCTTCGCCCACAGTGGAAGACCCGATGAAGAAGCCTGCCGTTAGGCTCCAGTGCTTGTTGCGCTTGAAGGGCATGACATCCACCAGAAACTTGAATTGATGCAGATTGGGCTTCATTCCCACCGTTACATAATCCTTTTGTTCCACATTGCGGAACTTGTCGAGCATCTCTTTGTAGTCTTCGTAACCCTCGCTGTTGATGTCAAACCCAAGTTCCTCAAGTTTTTCATCTATCTTGCCAACTTTGCCGATAAGCTTGCTGATGCTGCCATTGCGGGTTTCAATGGGGAAGTTGGTGTGGATGTTGAAGCGTGGCATGAAGTGATAGCCTGTGCGGATACGAACATAATCGGTGACGGGGACAGCCACGTCAATGCCTATGCCTACAGTACCGACGCTGACACCTACGTCCAGATGGTTCAGAATGTTGTTCTTGGACATCATAGAGCCAAGCGACTTTTTCTCCTGCGCCTGCACCACTGCCGCTAATGCTGCCGCCAGTATGAATAAACCAATCTTTTTCATAGGTTATGCCGTTATTGCGTTATCACGTTATGACATTATCTCGTTGTGCCGTTGTCCCGAAATCTTTACTTAATGACAATCTTCTTTCCGCCGACTATGTACAGGCCTGCTGGCAGACCTTCCACGTCGTTGGTTGCACGAAGACGTGCGCCGCTGATGCTATAGACTCCTTCAACTCCAGGGGTGCTATCCTTGATGATGTCGTTGACACCCATGCCAGGGAGCACCACGGTAAGAATCTCGGCTGTTTGGGAGTCGGCTTTCATGTAGCTGGTGTTGGCTGGTATGCAGTCAAGGTCTATGTCCTCGTAGGTGGACCAGTCAATCGCCGTTACCCTTTCGACCCGCCCTGTTCCGTCGTTGGTCAGGACAAGCTCGCCGTCAACAACGGAGAACACACGCATTGTGGATGCGTTGAAAACAGTATAGGCATCTGGTGATGCTTGAGGACGGTCGGGGTTGCAGAAGAATGTGCCGCCCAACTTGTTTCCCGAGACTGTTGCGGAAGTTGACACGAGAAGCTCGATGCGGTTTTCGGATGGAGAGGCGGATGCGCATTCGATGAGGACAGGGGTTGCTGCCGGCACGTCACCCACTATTTCTTTCGCCATGGCATATTTTTTGCTTTTGATGGTTTCAATATAGTAGATGTGCATGTTTGCAGACGCTGCCCTGAAGGGGAAGCTCGCATAGAAAGGCTTGTAGTAGGTGCCGTCTATCTGGATAGTTGGTTTGATACCAACATAGTTGGTGGCATGGTTTGTCTCTATCTTGTCAACAACCCATTGGCGATATCCAGTCTCACCATCTGTCCATGTCCCCATTTTCCCTTGTGCCCTGCTGCTGTGTTCTTTGTCTGTGAGGAATTTTGTCACACCAGCGGCTGTTGCAGAAACTTCGTACGTCTTATTGCGCTGTTTTTTCACGCCCACATAGTAACCTGTGAGTGAGTGTACGCCGGTGCCTTGAGCTTTCAAGTCGAATGTGCCACTGTCGTTGTTGCCGCTTATCAGTTCAATATAGATGACGCTGGCGGGATTTGGAACGGCCCGATCAATATCCTTCCAGAGCTGTATGGCTTGGAAGTCCTCTTTGTCGCGGCTTTTATCGTAGTGATCCCTGTTGTCCGTCACATAGATGTAGCGTTCGGTCACATTGTTTTTAATGCGGTAATAGCCGTTGCCAGTAAACCCCGAGCCTGTCTGTGCAAAGGTGTTTACCAACCCACATAATGCAATAATGAGGAATGAATATGTTCTTTTCATAAATGACAATTCATCCCCCCGTCACTACGCTGCTTGCAAAATGACGGGGGGAAGTGATATAAATAATGTGTGTTTTCAATAGTTACTCGGCAATGCAGATGCTGACACGGTTCAGGTCGTTCTGCTCGTAAGGTTGTACGGTGTCGCCCTTGCTGTCAACAGTGATGCGGCTGCTGGCGATGCCGAACTTGTTGATTAAGGTGTCTGCAACGCTTTGTGCACGCTTACGTGCATATCCTACATTTATCTTTGGATTGCCTGTACCCTTGTCGGCATAACCTGTGATGGAAACCTTGGCTTCGGGATACTTCTTGAGGTATTCTGCAATGTCCTGCACCTTAAGCATTTCGCTTTGGCTGATCTTTGATCCGCGAATGCGGAAGAAGATGTCGCGGCGCAGAGGTTCACGCTTCGGTGCTTCAGGCTCCTTGTAAACAATCTTCTCGACAACCTTCTCGACGGGCTTCTCAACAATCTTCTCGACGATGACAGTATTGTTGTCGGCTGGAACCTGCTTGCTCACCTTGCCGATGTTGACCTTGATGCCGGCCAGCGCGTTGAAGTACCAGTCGCAGTTGTCTGCGCTCTTGGAGTTGTAGCTGTCGCTGAGCATGTTGGCATTCAACTCGATGCCGAGGTCAACGCGACGGCTCAAGTGGAAGTCAACGAATGCACCGAACTTGCCGACAACACGTGCTTTTGTGCCGCCCCAGAGAAGCGTCATGTAGTATGCCTTGTCTGGTGTCGCACCCGGCTGAACCCTCTGTTGCAGGGCTGCGGCCTCTTTGTTGTTCCAACCGATGTTGGCACCGACACCTGCAAGGATGCCTGCATCGGCGATGCGCTTCGGGTTGTAGCCAAGAATCCAGTTGGTGAGGTTACAGGTGACATCGAGTGTGGGAGCAACGTAGTTGTACTTCCATGTCTCGACACCAAGATTCTCCGTTGTCATAAAGCTGAGGTCGGAACCGCCCTTGCTCTGCCAACCGCCGATGGCAAGGCGCAGAGCCCAAACAGGAGAGAACTTGTAGCCAGCAGCAACCTGAGCGTTGCCAGAAAGCAGGTCACCGAAAGAAACTTCGCCCAGAGTGTATTGTCCGCCCATCTGAGCCTGGACGAACCAATGAGGATTGAACGCCTCCTTGGTTGCAGCCTGCTGCTGCGCGGATGCGGTGAGGCATCCGGCAAGCAGCATTGCTGACATTATTATCTTTTTGAATTTCATATTCGTGTCTTTCTTTATAGTTCAAAAAGTGGGTTTACTGTACGGTGATGTAGTACTTGCGAGTTGCCATCTTACCGTGGAAGTCGAGAGCAGAGTATGCAACCTCATAGACATAGCCGGGAACGAAGGCGCTAATATCGAGCTTGCGCACATTGCCATCCAGTACGGTGTTGAACTGGCCGGTATTGGCTGCCCTCAGTCTTGCAACACAGTCTGAGTTGCCCTTCTGTGCACTTTCTGTGCCCTTGAAGACATTGGTCACTGCAACGTGCTTCCTGGCAAGAGGAACAAACAGCTCCATTGTCTGAGATGTGGGATAAAGTGTTACGTCGGAGGTCAGTACTGTGGGATAGTGCTTACTACCGCTCAGTCTCTTCATACCCTTGCTGGTGCTTGCCACCATGAAGGGCTGGAAGCGCTGGTTGGTGGAGTTAATAATCCTAACGGCAGCGGTGTTGATCTTGTCGAGATAATTCTTAATCTTCTCTGTGAAGTCACTGATGGTGCCGGTAATCTTATCGTCATAGTCGTTAATCTGCTTCAGTGTCTTGTTGACTTCGTTAATGAGATCCTGGACATTTGCCAGCAGACCACCGTTGATGTCATCCAAAGCATCTGCTGCCATACCCCAAAGTTCTTCGGCTGCATCGCGCATGTCATAGTTGAACCTCAGGATAAAGCCTCTCTTGTCGCCGGGAAGAGGATTGCCATTCTCGTCCATCAGAGGAATGAGGTTGCCGTTCTCGTCCTTGGCATAGCCGTCCTGTTCGTTAGGATCACGCAGATAATCTACATAACCAAGCTGGATGTACTTGCTTATATTTACCGTGACATTTTCTTCAACTACAAGATGGTATTTAACCGTTGTTTCGATGTCAACCGTTGTTGAGATGGTGTCGTCGATGACAACATGTGCAACAGGTTCGCCGTCGAGGTAAATCAGTTGGCCAGCATTACCGCCTTCTCCGTCGTTGCTTGCGCTTATATCAACAGATACATTGAAGTTCTCTATGGGTATATAGACATATTGACCTGGAACGACCAGACCTTGGCTATCCAAAACAGGAATAACAAGAACAGTCACTGGATTGCCTTTTTCGTCCACTACATCGGTGGGATGACCGCTTGCAGTACCTGTTACCACAATGGTTGGAGTTGTGATTGAAACATTAGACAGGTCAACTGCTACACTGTCATCAATGTGTACAGGTACATTAACCTCAACGCCATTGATAACAACGGGAATCTCTAAATCCTTTTCAAACTTCACTGGTACAGTAACCGGCATCTCGAAGTGGTATTCGAGGCCGCCCATGATGAAGACTGTATCCATGTGCAGCTCGAACTTAGCAAGCAGGTCGTCGGTAATCTCGGGAACCTTAATGCTGTCAATCTTAAAGTTAGCCAGCTTATTAATCAAACCGTTGTTGCTGAAGTCCTTGAAGAAGGTGTGAATCTTGCTTTGGAGAGTGTTGGAAATCCTGTCGAGCAAATTGTTGACCTGCTCGTAGCCAGGAACTGTCTGATAGTTGAAGTCTTTGGCGGTGGCCAGAGAGAGGGGCTGGAAGGCTGTTGCTGCCAAATTGTACTCGGAATGTACAGCGTGCTCCTTCTCTACCTGGTTGCCGTTTTCATCCTTTTCCTTAGATGTGTAGGAAACCTTCAGACCGCTCTGTTCGAATCTCAGACCCTGAACAACTGTGTTGATGTCGCTTGCAATCTGCTCCAGTCTTGCGCCCTGGCCATTTGTGGAGCTTGACTTGGCGATGTCTGTGATGGCTGCCTTGACGTTTGCCATGGCATCCTTGATGGCAGGTGTGTTGAATGCGGGTGCATCAATCTTCTGCACGTCGATGGGCTTAACAACGGCTTTTGCCTCGTAGAAGCCATTGCTGCTCTGGTCGGCACGGGTCCAACCGAACTCCAGCTTGTCGGTGCTGGGCTGTACGCCTTCGAGGGTGATGTATGACTCCTCGTCCAGCGTGTTGACAATCTTCGGCTGCAAGCCGGAAACGTCTGCCGTGTTGGGGTTGATGGTCATGTAAATCTTGCCAGCATAGCCGTCCTCGTACATGATGGGCACATTGGCGCGGAACTTCTTAACTGACAGACCGCTGAGCATCTCCATATCCTTCTCGGTGAGTGCTTCTCTCTCGCGTACATAATTACTTGTACTTGAAGTCGGGAACTCAATATTGTCCTCGGGCAGACCGTAGAATGCAAGGAGGAGGTTGGTCGATACATTGGCTGGCATACTAAATCTGCCGAACCAGGGATTCATCGTACCCTGAACCTTGATGCTTGTTACCTGCTTGGCGAGGTATTCCTGAATGGCTGCAACATCAGACTTGATATCCTGAATGTCGTTCAAAGCCTGAGCGAGATACTGCTCGGCGGCATCCATGCGGGTCGTCAGAGCTGTGAGGTCGTTCCGTAGAGCTGTAATTGAATCGTTGATGTTGCTAACAGCTGTCTGAAGTTCGCCGATGTTGGTCTCGTTGGTGCTGATTCTGCCCAGGATGGCTGTCTTGTCGGCTTCGTAGTCGTCTTTCTTAACCGTCGTGCTTTCGAGGGTGTTGTAAAGAGTGGTCAGGTTCACAATGTCGTTGAATGCAGTCTTCACGGAATCGCTGATTTCACCTATGCGCTTCTTGAGTTCCTCGTCGGTCTGGGCAAAGAGGGTAGAGTCGGCCTTTGCCTTGGCAACGATTACATTCACGATGTTGTCCAACTGCTCTGGGGTGACATATTGAAGGTTGTCGATAACCAGCTGCAGGGCATCCACCTTACCGTCTGTGGTGGCAAGGGCGGCGGTCAGATCATCAATGTTCTTGTTGATGACATTGGCAATCTGATCCTTAATTTCCTGGATTGCAGTTGCGTTGGTACTGATGCCGCCTTCTGCAGTGGTGAGGCGATTCAGAATTTCGGTGAGGTCAACAGGCGCGCAGTTGCAGAGGTGCTGCTTTATGTACGCAATCTCATCGTTGATGCTGTTGATGCTTGCTGTGTGACCGTTGACGGTGGTGGTGAGAGTGGAGAGGTCGGTTTCAAGATTGCCAATTCTGAGGGTGTTGCCGTCAATCTTGATGTCCTGGCTGGCGAGCAGGGCGTCAACTTCTGCCTTGGTATAGTAGTTCAGAAGCATCTGTGTCACCTGATTGATGATTTCTGTCTTTGCAGCTTCAATCTGTGTATCTGCGTATGCCTTTGCTGTGGCGAGGTTGGCAGCGCAATCGGCTTCAATCTGGGTAAGTTGGGCTGCCATGTTTGCAAGCTGGGTCGTGTGATTGCTAACCGTGGTCTGCAACTCGGTTACGGTTGTGTTGAGGGTGGTCACGGTTGAGCTGAGGCTAGTGACGGTGTTTGTCAGATTGGCAATGTCTGTCGTGTTGGTGTTTACCTGAGTGGTGAGGTTGTTGACATTTGTCTCCAGTGTCTGAGTGGTTGTCTGAAGTGCTGTGATGGCAGCTTGGTTGGTAGCCACAGTAGTCTGGAGGTTCTGGATAGCCAGAGCATTGGCATTTGCCGCTGCCTCGGCATCAATAGCCTTCTGGAGTGCATTTGCCACGTCGGAAGTCAGCGTGGTGATTTGTGTCTGTATGGCTAAGATGTCATTGGCATTCTTCTGGATGTCTTGTGCATTCTGCTGGATGTTAGCTACATTCGTAGCGATGGCAGATGTGTTCGCAGCGATGGCATCTGAATTTGCTCCAATTTGCGTGCCATATTGTGTAAGTGTGCTCTGAATGGTCTGAATGTTAGACTGGAGAGATGCAATGGCTGTCTCATGAGAAGCAATGGATGACTCGGTGGCTACGACGCGAGTCTGAAGATCGGTTGCCAAGGCGATGGCGTTATTTGCAGCGTTGAGAGCATTGTTTGCTGCCTGTTGTGCTGCTTCTGCAATCTGCTTTGCAGTGGCTGCGTCTGCACCGGCTGCTATGGCTGTTTGCTGTGCAGTGGCTGCATCTGCTGCTGCCTGTTGTGCCAAAGCTGTGGCAGTGTTGGCAATTTGTGTTGCTGCTTCTGCAGCTGTTTTTGCCTCGCTTGCGGTCAGTGCAGCACCGTTGGCTGTGGTGATGGCTGTGTTGGCATTTGCATTAGCTGTTGTGGCAAGTCCAAGGGCAGCGGCTGCATCTGCTTGCGCTTGTGACAAACCTGTTTCAAGTGTGTTTATTGCTGTCCAAATTGTGGAGAGGTCACAGCCGCACTGCGTTATGTTATTCACTTGGGTTTGCAGAGCTTGCAGATCTAATATTGTTTGTTGAAGCAGTGCATCTGCTGTCTGTTGGTTGGTGAGAAGCAGATTGTGGTTGTTACT
>Ga0265298_10009570_pt1 | contig 11523 bp, 27 predicted proteins | sample AusTroGonzalo_MG_3_FD_193486 | JGI IMG/M metagenome (GOLD analysis project Ga0265298, IMG submission 193486) | Bovine rumen microbial communities from tropical cattle in Woodstock, Queensland, Australia - Gonzalo_01 | ecosystem: Host-associated > Mammals > Digestive system > Stomach > Rumen ...
GTTTACAATCCATTTTGCGTGATATAGGTCTAGCTTTTCTGGTGGCATATTTAGAGCAAGCATAACCATTGTTGTTGTGGTTCCCTGACTTTCTGGCTTAATTGTAAATCCGTTATTGAACCTGATAACAAAGTCGTGGCTATCTATTAAATCACCGTTTTTCTTATCAAAGATAGACTTGGCGTTTCCAACAATGGCTACCCTTTTACCTTTAATGTTGTTTAGCAAAGCATCCATTCCTTTGTATTGTGGGTTCATTAAATCTTTCTGTCGTCCAACATAATGGAGTAACACAGCATCTTCTTCTCTGATTGGGTCATCGTATTTTCTGTTAATGCAATAGTTAAACTTTTTATCTGTGAATTGTAGTTTATTTTGAAGTGCTACATTTATACAAGTTTCATCGTGTTGCCAACCTGTTGATGGAGTTGGTAATAACTGTTCTATTTCAAGGCATCTACCAGTAAAATTTGTGTTTCTTAAATTTTTAAGGTTCATTAACATCATACCTGTTAATCCATACTTTTCTACACCTAATGCTTGTGCTTGTTGCAACCCAAAGTTGTGGCTTTCTGTAAGTACAATGTAATTACATTTTGTTTTCCATAAATCATTTAATGGTGCTTGACAGATAACATCACCATCAATGTATAAAACTTTATCGTATGGCAAATCTGGTAAGAATAATTTAAGATATGCTGTGTTTGTAATACGGTCACCAATACCTCTGTTTCTAAAGGTTCTGGGCAGTTTAATAATAATGTTTTCGTCCTCACCGATTCCTGTTATCGGTTCTTCTGAAACAATAATAATCTTTGCTGTCGGATTATATTTCTTAACAGATTTAATACTTATTTCTGCATAAGGTACATAATTTTGGTCTAGGCAATAAACTATTTCCATATTTCCCTCGCTATTTCTTCTTTTAAAGTTTCGTCATATTTTTTAGAATATCTATCAAGTTTCTCACATAACTCCAATGGGAATTCTTTATCTGGGAAACGTTGTTCAAGGCTATGTTGTATAACCTTAGCACTGTTTAACCTAAACGATGTTTTATCTTTTGTTATTTCTCCGGCGTGTCGTCTGTAATTAACCAATACCTTTTCTATCAGGTGGTAATGGCGGTCTTTATGTTTAGCCCAAAACCAAAAGTCCATACACTTATCAAACGGTGCATCAAACTCGCCAAACCTATCTTTTCTAAACATCGCTGTTGGGTTCTTTATTGGTTGCCAAAAATAGAGTTCTTTTGAAATGTCTTCATCTGATATGTGGAAAGTTTCTATCTTTTCTTTATCACCGAACCAATGAAGCCATCCAAACACACAATCCACATCAGGGTGCTCGTCAAGGTATTTCTTTTCAATTTCAAGTTTTCTGGGCTCCCATATATCATCGTGGTCACACATACAGATATATTCTCCATTAGCTCGTTGCAACAAATAATTGTATGCTTTTGTGCAACCAAGATGCCCCTCATCATAATAATAAACATTTTTTGTTAGAGTGTATTTGTGAATAAAATGCTCAAACTCTTCGTTATCTTCTTGGCCATCGTTGTATATTAAAAGTTCCCAGTCTTGTTCAGTTTGATTTATAATGGAATCAATCTGTTCTTTTAAGTATTCAAGATTTGGTTTATAGCAAGAAAGGATAATGCTTATTTTTCCCATTTTGACCTCCACATAAAGTTATCGTGTAGCCATTGTTTTGCTGTGTTGTATGTAAAATCTCCAGTCGAGAAACATTTTGTTTGTTTTACAACGCCATCTAGGCTCATCCTGTTTGTCCTAATCTTAACATCTTCTTTTATTCTTTGGAAGTTATCTGCAAACTGATTTCCATAGATGGCTCTTACAGACATACCAACAACATCATCTCTCAAGCCATTAAAGATAGATTGAAGGCCACAGAAAAACAAACGGTTGTATGTACAGGGTGTATGTGTAGCAAAGTTTAATATGCCCATATCTCTGTCTTCTAACCACTTTCTTGCGTTTGTTAATCCCTTTTCGTAAGAGTTCTTTGGTTCTTTAGGTAAATCTCCATTACAGAACCACGGATATTTATTTAAATCAACAGGTTCACAAAAGAATATATCGTCATACATCAGTAAACAGTTATCAGAAATATCAGTGGCAATAAATGTGTTATAAACTTTGTAGAAGTGGTTTAAGTTTCGGCAGTATGGGTCGTCACATTGTAGGTGTATCACTTTCTTTTTGTCTATGAAGTTTGGGCAAAAGCCGGTGATAAATACTCGGTCAACTCCTTTCCCATACTTCTCCAAAGAACGGAGCGAATATTTAAGCTCCTCATTATTTTCAGTCGATTGATTTGACAAAATATACAGAACATCCATTTCTATTTCCCCTTTCTTAATTCTGTGTTTTTCTTTTTAAATAGCATATACTTGCTCGGATATTGAACTTTCACAATGCTGTGAACCTTACAGGTCTTAACGATAATACCCTCTCTTTCGTATGGGTACATCGCTATTTTGAATGAAACTTTATCCCCTCTTTTCATTTTTAATCCTCTTTTAAGTGTTTTATTATTACTTCTGTTAACCAGAAAGGAATTATATGATAACAATATAACCACATTATTATCTTTTTTACAATACTTTTCAAACGGCTTCCTCCGAAACAATAGTAAATCCTTCGTGTTGCTTAAAATCAATGCAAAAATCGTGTCCTTCTTCACAAAAGAACAAAAGTTTCACACATAATCTTCCATCTTTACCATAATACTTTTTCCATTTGATAAAATGTGTATATTCAGAGCCGCACAATGGGCAAATTAAAACATTATCTTCATTTGTAATCATATTTTTCTCCTTATATTGATTGAAAACTTGTTTGTACTTTTTCTGCTTCAAAATCTTCTTTTGTCACTGTATTGTATCTACCTGCATAGACATCATAGTGGAAATAACAACTGCCTTCGTGGCCATAATCAGTATCTCTTACCTTTGAAATAAGAACCTTTGTTTTCTTCCCTTTGTTTCCATATTCGTCTTGTTTTCTATGAACAGTTATAACTACATCAGACATATTTAAGAAATTTGCACTACCAGATATATCAAACCCACTTGGTGTTGACTGTGAACCAAGTTTCCCCTTTTCTGCTGGTTTTGTTGGATGGGCCACTAAAAACAAAAGAATTTTATATTTCTTAGCAAAACATATTAGTTTATTTAACATACTCCCAATATCTTCTGTTATGTTTTTTGTTTTTGTAAATTCTATTTTGTTTAGTGGGTCAATAATCATACATTTTATTCCGTGTTGGATTATTGCTTGTTCTGCCATTTCAATAATGTTATCAACAGTGAGAGTTGTTGTAAAGTCTTGTAAGATAAAAAAGTGGTCATTCATAAATTTGTAATGCGGTCTTAATTCACATAACAAATCTTCTGTTGCGTTTATTGTTGGCTTTCCCAACATCATTTGCCCCCAACGTTTCTTTAATTGATTAGGGCTGTTTTCAAAAGCACAAAATAAACTTTTAATACCATATTTTTTAGCAAGATTATAAACAAGAGATGTTGCGAAATTACTTTTACCACTTCCGGGATAACCAGTCACCGTAATAAAATTACCATACTCAAACTTTATTAGCTTATCAAGATTTTCATACCCCGTTGATATTGCATTCGCCGTTCCTTTTAAAAGATATTCTTCAAAGTCATCTAAATCATCACCCGCCCTTACAATACCTCTCAATGGGACAGGCTTTGCATTATTTATTGCATCCTGTAATATGTTTTTATCTTGTTTTAAAAAGTCATTTGCGTCCTTACCATCTACATCATAAACAGACCAATCTACAATATAACATTTTGCTCTACCCAATCTATCTATAAGAGATTTTGTCATCGACTGACCAGCAGTGTCTGCGTCTAACGCCAAAATTATCTTCTCGCAACTATCGAACAATGCTTGGCTGTTTTTAATGAAATCAAATTTAGAACTTTCTTCATCTGAAGATATTTCTTGATTTACAGAACCAGACGGTATTGAAACAACATTTTTAATACCAACCTCTCTGAAAGCCAAAACATCATTTTCTCCTTCTACAATAATTATTTCTTTATCCCCAAAACAGTTATCGTAATTGTAAAGGACTGGTTCTCCATCTTTCTCTTGGATAAAAGATTTTTCTTCAATACCTCTGTATTTGACATTTACTATAACACCGTTTTTAAAATATGGATATGCCATCATAGGCTTACCAAACTTAGTTGATACAAAAACTCCTAAGTCCTTTGCTGTTTGTAATGACAACCCTCTGTTTTTAAAAAATAATTCAGCTTTAGAACCAAGATTATTCACAACCTTTATATCTGGCCTAACATATTTTTTAATCTTTTTTACTGGTTTGTCTTCGTGAACAAAACCTTTAGCACCGCAGTGAACACAATTATAACTTGCCGTATCTTCTTCTATCCAAACACGACAAACCTTTTTATGCTTGTTCTTTGCTTTTCTTTCTGCTGAACAAAATGGACACTCACAGTCATATTTACCAGGCAAATAAGATTTTAGATTGAACCCTAATTCTTGTAATTTATTTCTAATCATTTCAAAACCCCTCTGTTTATTCTTTATCGTTGTAATATCCTTCATACATTTTTATGAAAGAACTTTCTTGCAATACGAAATCTATTCCAAACTTGAAACCTGATTTTGTTTCTCCTCTGAGAAAACTGCTGTTTGAAAAAGAATCTGATATTATCTTAAAAACAGCATCAGAATAATCTAGGTCGGGAAAATATCTCTTTGCTTGTAGAAAACGCTTCTTTAATTTAGACCGCCTCGCTTCACTGAATTCCATTATCTTTGGTACACCGTAAGAAACAATACCCTTATTCCAACGGTCTATAAATACCTTAATCTGACTATCAGTAGCATCGGCAGATGCGTCACTTTCTTTATATATTTCTTTTGTTTCTGTTTCTGTTTCTGTTATTAAAGGAATAGCCCCTATATTAGCACCTATATTAGCGCCTATATTAGGTTGTTTATTTTTTGATAAACCACTGGGATTATTAGATTTTCCGTTCTGGCTACCAGCAATTCCTCTCAATCTTATTAATGGCTTCATAGAACGAAAAGCAAACAAAACTTTATTATTTTTACAATTTCGTTCACAATTATCGTCACCAAATGCGTAATTTATTATCAATTCCCAGGCTTGACCACGGAGCCTTGGGGGGAGTAAATCTACGCACTCTTTCATATTTGGGAAAACCCAAAAAGCCTTATTTCTGTTCTCTTGTATAATCATAATCACTTTCTCCTTTAATTTTATCAGAAAAATCAAACAACTTTTTCTTAACAACACGAACTAAGTCATAATTCCCAGAAACCTCTAATAGTTCTGAAATTGACCTAATCAACGAGTTGAAAGCTTTGTTATACTCTTCTTCTGTCATTTTACACTTTCTCCTTATAGCGAATCGCTACATTTGTTATAATACCATCTTTTTATACGCTTGTCAAATGGTGGGTATTCTTTACCATTAACAACCACTCTTTACCATACTTTTTCATAAATGTCAAGAAAAAAATACGCCCAGCTGAAAAAAATTGTAAAAGACTGGGCGGAGCCCGGAGGAAAATCACATCAAAAGTTGGGCTCTAACGGCAGAATGAGATGGGGTAGGAACTGCCGCTAATTCCTATTATAAATTAAATAAAAAAAAATATCAAATACCTAATCGTATCTGACACTTGCAACAAACATATCGTTTTCTCTCATATCTTGGAGCCTTGCATTGACCTCGTATCGTACGGCTTCCATATACTCTTCGTAATCTTCGCCTTCGATTCGTGTTAGGTCTTGCATAACTTCTCTGTATATGCGTTCAACGAGCGTTTCTTTTTTTGTACTCATTTCATTTCTCCCAATGTAATTATAAAATAAAATCATTTGACAAGTCAAGTAAAAAATGGTAATGTTAAATTATGATTACATTGTATGGGGAACTTTATAGTAGTAAGAATAGCAGACAAGTTGTAAATATGCGAGGTAGAACCTTGGTGTTGAAGTCTAAACAATGCCAAAGGGGAGAAAAAGAATTTGCTCCACAAATGGAAGAACTAAGGGATGCTTTTGTTTCCGAGTGCGAATCGCAATTAGAAAACAGAAAACCTTTAAAAATAGCGTTTAAAATATACAGAAAGACAAAGCGTAGGTTTGATTATGTAAACATAATACAATCGCTTTTAGATTTAATGGTAAAGCACAACTGGATAATTGATGATAATGCAGACGAAATTCTACCTGTTTTTAGGGAATATGAGGTAGATAAAGACAACCCAAGAGTAGAGATTTCTGTGGCTTAAAACAAAAAAGTTATAAAAAATGTATAAAAAAATAAAAAAAGTTCTTGACATTATCAAAAAAGTATGGTATATGGTAGTTATTCCGAAAGGCAATATATGCGAATCGGTATAACAGAAGGAATATAAAATGAAACACATTTATGAAGCTTTAATGAATATTCAGTCAGAGTTAAAAGCTCCAAAGAACCAGAGGAATAACTTTGGTGGATATAACTATCGGTCTTGCGAAGATATTATGGAGGCAGTAAAGCCACTGTTGTTAAAGAACGGTGTTGTTTTAACTGTGAGTGATGATATGTCTGTCATTGGGGATAGAGTTTATGTAAAGGCGACAGCAACATTGGCTGATGGAGAGGATGTAATTTCAAACAGTGCGTTTGCTCGTGAGGCAGAAGCTAAGAAGGGGATGGATGATTCTCAAATCACTGGTGCAACATCTTCTTATGCTCGTAAATACGCTTTGAATGGTTTGTTCTGCATTGATGACACAAAGGATGCAGACGCTACAAACACTCACGGTAAAGATGATAAAACTCCGGCAGAAAAGGCGAAGGAAACAAGAGAGGCTAACAAGAAAGCATTTGAAGAGCGATTCTCAAAGATGTATGCTTACTTCAAAGGAACGCCGAAGTGGAGTTATGATTTGGAAACACGTTTCAATAGTGTTATGAAAGAAGCGGTTGCGAACAAGTATGAAGATGCCAAGTGCCTAGAGATGCTTGAGATATTTGATAAACTTGAAAAAGATTCCATAGTCTATTAAAGAAAGGGAGGGGCAAATGGGAAAACGGAAAATAACACAGGTTGATAGAGTATTGCGTCATTTAAATGACAACAGAGGAATAACCACTTGGGAAGCTATTAAGGAATATGGTATAACAAGGCTTTCAGCGAAGATATTTGACCTTCGCAAGATGGGGTACGATATTGAGAATGAGTGGGTATATGCTCGTAATCGTTATGGTGAACCAGTGCGTTATGTTAGGTATCGGTTGATTAAAGAACCTTGGTACAAAAAGATTAGATTTTTTATGTAAAGGAGAAAAATATGTTTAATTGGTTGAAAAGATTGTTTTGTAAGCCACAATGTCAGTGCTATACTTTTGTTGAGGTATTATACGATGTAGAACCGTGGTATAAAACCCAAAAGAGAAAGTACGTAAAGAGTGGGAAATATGTTGGTAAGAATAAAAAGAAAGGTGTAAAATAATGGCATATCAGAAGAAAGACTATGACTTTACGTTGTTTATCAACGAGGGTGCACAAGGTAATAGACCGGCCGTGAGTGGTACTATCTACATCAACGGACAAGAAATACCGTTGGCAGGGTGGAAACGTACGACAAAAACAGGTAAGCCAGTAATCTCTGGTTGTAAGAGCGTAAAGCGTGAGCAGAAGCCAGAAGAGAAAAAGCAAGTACAAGAAGGATGGGACACGCATTTAGCTGATGACGATATACCTTTTTAAGTTTTAGGGTGCGTCCTTTCAAGGCTACCGTATGGGTCTAAATGTATAATGCTTGTCGCTGCACCCTTTTTATGGATATTTCATTTTTATACATAAAAGGCGATAATTATACAGACATACGGACTTTATGGGCGGGGAAAAGAAACTCCTTCTGTTCTATAACACGCATTACATGGAACCCCGCCCACCTTTTTAATTGGAGATAATATGGATAAAACAGAGAGAATAGAAAACTTCCAGAGATGGATTAACGAGGGGAATGAGTTGACGGTTGAGGATATGTTAGCCGTCATTGTTGGTTGTATGTGTAATGAAAAAAGTAATGACTTTTCTACATTTTTAATGCTAGAGGGTAAAATTTACGACATAAATATAAAAGCGAGGAATTTTGCAGATGCGTAAGCCGAATGATAAAAAGTTAGCTCTGATGGAGCATTGGAAGTTTAAAAGACGTTCTAGGAAAATACCACTTAGGATGGTTGCAGACTTTGGTGGTTTTTCATTGCAGTATTTGAAAAACATAGAAGCCGGATATGACACTATAAGCGATTCGGTTATCAGAGTTTATAAGAAAACCATTGAAATCATAGATAGAAACACAAAAAAGGATGTTGAATACGAAAAACTATGCGATAAATAAAGCCTTATTTTATAAGGCTTTTATCACAAATGTTAAAATTATTTTTAATTTTTATTAAAATAGTTCTTGACATTACAATAAAAGTATGGTATAAGGGGGTTATCAGAGATGGTTCTGATATTAAACTGAAAGGATTTTGCAATGGAATTAGATGATATAAATAGATTTGTTGAGATGAAAACTGATTTGTTTAGGTTTAAGCGATTGCTTGCTAGAACAAAGGGTGCTATTGAAGATTTTAAGTTCCACTATCCAAAGGAAGTTCATTTTGACGGTATTTTAAAGGAAATGGAAGCCTGTGGGGTAAAGGGTACTTTTGATAGTGGTAAAGAGTATGATGAATTTGTATGGGGGAAGAAATGCTAAAAGAGTTCATTAAAAGTTGTTTGGATATTGCCAAAGAGGAATATTTCGAAACAGACCACCACGGACACGGTGGCGAAGAAGCCAAAGATGCCGAGTGGAATAACTTGTTAAAGAATATGGACAGGGATTTTTACAACGAATGGATTTCGCCTGTAATTGAACACGAGGACTTGGAACTGTGGTATGTAGCAGACAAGTTTATGTTGTATATGGCAGTAAAAGATGTAATTGAGGAGATGTAATATGAATTGGGATGAACTAAAAGAAGAAGCTAAAAAGATGGGGTATCTATATACAGATGCTACTAGAGGAACTTATTTGTTTAATCCAGAGAACAGTTTATGCTTTTGTAGAAATGGCTGTGTTGTAGCAGAATCCGATATGATTGGTGGAGATGTATATTTTGGTCATAACAGAACACCAGACCAAATGTGGCAAATTATGGAGGCTTTGAAATGACAGAAATTGGCGAAATTAAAGGTGGATTTGAGTGTATTGCTTGTAATGGAGAATTAAGCCCAGAGTTTTGGAAAACCATTGCACACAAGCAAGATAAGGAAATAAAAAGAATATACAGAGCATACAGTAAATTATTTGACCAAAGAAAGAAAGTGATTGCTCTTATCAAAGACGGACGATTTGTTGAGGCTTTACAGGAGTTGGAAAAATGAATTTTTTAGAATGGTTTTTATTTGTGTTTTTTATTTTGCCTATGGTATTTGGTGTTTTTATATTTTTTGTATTACTAATTTATATTGTTTGTAATGTAAAAATAACAATAACAAGAGAGGACAAATGAAACGCTGGCATAAAAGTATGAAAAGAAAACCAAAGGTCGGAGAGGATATTCTGATTATTTGGACAAATAACGATGTTGAAATAGGGCAAATGATGATTGATGAGTTTGGAGAGAGTTATTTATTCTGTAATAGTGATTCTTACGATTGGAAAACAGTTGAACCTATAATTAAACAATGGGCTTATGTGGACAAGTATTTTGAAAAAGAATTAAATGCAGGAAGTTAAACTCGGATATTATTTCGCACGCTGTCTAAACTCTGACCGTATCACAATAGTTGGCTGTTGTGGAGATAAAATACAAAAGCAAGTCAATGAGGATGTGGAGATTTTAGAGAAAGTGCCTAAAAAGGTTTTAGAGGGTAAATATAGAGTATTGAATTTAAGGGAGATACAGAATGAACGATAAAGAACAAAACGAACTGGTGACAAAATGTAACCGATTGGAAAAAGAAAAGGAAACTCTTATCAAGTTTATCCTACGCCATAAACCAGAAATGGAAGACTGGATTAAAATGAATTTTAAGGAGAAAGAAAATGAACGAGCAAGAAATACTTGAAAATATGGTAAAAATTGCAGACGAATTAAATTTCGGTCTTGATACCAACGCTATCAAAGTAGCAAAACTAAAATCTCGTATGGATGATTGGAGGCGTTGCCCTTGTGATAAAAATAACCCAGATAGATTTTGTGGCAGTGAGTTATGCAAAGAAGATACCATAAGAGATGGTTATTGTCATTGTCATTGTATGTTTAGGATAAATAACACCTAGTATATTTGCAAATAATCTCTATTTATTTTATACTTATACAAAAGGAGAAACATTATGGAACAACTGATTGAACTGTTAAAAACCCTCTATTTAATTCGATTCTATGCAAAGGACATACATTATAATGCAAAAGGTGAATCATTTTGGAGTGACCATCTTCTAGCCGATGAAGTATTTAATGGTATAGATGATTTTATAGACCAAGTAAATGAGAATTTATTTTTGGGTTTTGAAAAACCGGCACCAAAGTCAAAAGATATATTGGAATTGGTTGTTGAGGGTATGCCCCCAATGCCGACGGACATCACACAGGCTTGGAAAAACCTTTATAATCTTATCAATGATGTTATAAATATCATTGGGACTATTGAAAACCAGTTTGACATTCCCGCTCTCAATGCTCTTTTGGACAGCATCGTAGACGACATTCAAAAGAAACGGGGTCTTATTTGGCGTAGGAAACTCTCTATTTAGTACTGGCATAGCATACCTTATGAAAGAAATAGTTATAAAGAATGGGAATAAAACAACCTACAAGATTGTTCCTGATGATTGGGTAGAACAGCCAAAGGAAACGCCACAACGGGATTTGACAACAACCGCCTGCCAAACACTTGCCATTGATATGACCAAAGAAGAATACGACCGTATTTTTCATAGTGAAAAATCCTCTATTTAATTTTAAGCTATTACAGAGGCATTTTAGTTCTGTATGGTAGGGCGATACCACTCAAATGCTAAAAACCTCTGTATGGGCTTAAAAACCGTGTTTTCTTTCATTTATTTTTTACCTATTACCCCAGCCGTCTTCAAAACAAACAAAGTGAATAGAAATCCGGCAATAAAACACAGTGTCCGAAAAGACCAGTAAACAATCAACCAAATATATTTAAAAATCTTTTTAAAAAGTTCTTTATTTTTCATTTTTGTTCCTTTCTTTTGCATCATAAAACAAATCAACAATTTTATCGATAAGCATAAAAACGACCAAAAGTTCGCCAAGTATGCCTAAAAAACTACTGTTTTTTTCACTCATTGACAACACCTCCTTGTGTTATTGTGTTGTCTAGTATTATGTGATAATTCAAGTAGTCATCTGATACATCAGAGCCAACAATATAC
>Ga0265298_10009571_pt1 | contig 11523 bp, 15 predicted proteins | sample AusTroGonzalo_MG_3_FD_193486 | JGI IMG/M metagenome (GOLD analysis project Ga0265298, IMG submission 193486) | Bovine rumen microbial communities from tropical cattle in Woodstock, Queensland, Australia - Gonzalo_01 | ecosystem: Host-associated > Mammals > Digestive system > Stomach > Rumen ...
ATGGCCACTTTGGAAGCCTTCAAACAAGCAGGTATCGACGATACCTATCTGATTGAAAACGAGGTAGGTGTGTTATTTGGCAACGACTCCTCAGCCAAGGCAGTCATTGATTCGCACGAGACCATTTTGGAGAAGAAAGACACCACCCTCGTCGGCTCGGCAGCTATCTTCCAGTCGATGAACTCCACCGTGACGATGAACCTCTCCACCATTTTCCATCTGAAAGGCATCAACATGACCATCAGTGCGGCTTGCGCCAGTGGCTCCCATTCCATCGGTTTGGGTGCGCTGCTCATTCGTAATGGCTTGCAAGACATGGTGCTTTGTGGTGGTGCACAAGAGACCAATTACCTCTCCATGGGCAGTTTCGACGGCATCAGTGCCTTCTCGACGCGTGTCGACGACCCCACCAAGGCATCTCGTCCCTTTGATAAAGACCGTGATGGTCTGGTGCCGAGTGGCGGTGCAGCAGCTTTGGTGCTTGAGGATTACGACCATGCTGTAGCTCGTGGTGCGACCATTTTGGCGGAAGTTTGTGGCTATGGCTTCTCCTCCAACGGCGAGAGCCATATCTCACAACCCAGTGAGGACGGTTGTTTCCGTGCCATGACCCGCGCCATGAATGAGGCAAACGTGAAGGCCGAAAATATCGACTATGTGAACGCCCATGCCACTTCAACACCTCAAGGTGATATGTTTGAGGCTTTGGCACTGAAGCGCCTCTTTGGCTCGACCCAGACGCCTATCTCGTCGACCAAGTCCATGACAGGTCATGAGTGCTGGATGGCGGGTGCGAGCGAAATCGTTTACAGCATCCTCATGATGCAGGGTGGTTTCATTGCCCCGAACATTAACTTTGAGCACCCTGACGAGTATTCAGAAGGGCTCAATATCGTCAATACGACGACCAATAAAGAACTGAAAACCATTCTTTCCAATTCCTTTGGTTTTGGTGGGACCAACTCCGCTCTAGTGATAAAGAAATATTAAGTTAAACCATAAAAAACGCACAGTATGAAACGTTTAGTTTTGATGGCATTCATGACCATAATTGCCACGGTTGCATTTGCAGCCAACCCCATTAAAGTTGTTAGTGGAGACAAGAAGTTCTTCAAGTCAGCAGAAGGAAACATCTATCTTGAAGTGGTATATGAAGGTGCTTCTTTTGATGACAAGATGCCTTTGACCGAAAAATACGACGATATGGAAGCCAAGACAACCATTTCGTACGATGGCTTCATCGAGGAGTTCAAAGATAACAACAAAAAAATGAATTTCGTTACGACAGAAGCTGAGGCTACTTACAAGATAACCATCCAAGTGACAAAGATAGATGAGTTTATCAATGTGATGGGTTGGATTCCTGGTCCTTGCATACGTGTTTGGGGAACCTTGACCGTTACCGATGTCAAGACCGGAGAGTCTTTATTAGTCGTTGATATTGATGAAATCGACGGCGGTTCTGCACCTACGACCGATCGAGCTTTCAATGACGCATTTGGAAAACTTGGAGAAAAAATTGCCAAACTGAAATAATCAAACCACATCGTAAAAATCATGCATCTTACTCCGATATTAAAAGAAGCCTACAGTAAAGAACATCTTACCGCCCGCGAAGCGCAAGCCAAAGCGGAATGGATTGCTTGGGGTCCCATTGTGTTCCAAGTGAGCCGCCTGATGAAAAAGTTCGGCATTTTCGAGATGCTGCGCAACAACGACAACGGCATGACCGAAGCCGAGATTGCCAAGGAAGCCAACATCAGTGGCTATGCCGCCAAGGTGATGCTCGAAGCAAGCTTGTGTATCGGCACGGTGCTGATTGACCCCGAAACCGACCGTTACACCCTAAGCAAGACGGGCTGGTTCTTCATCACCGACCACGCCACGGATGTGAATACCAAGTTCAATCATGATGTAAACTACGAAGGTTGGTTCCGTTTAGAGGAATGTCTGAAAGAAGGCCGTCCCGTTGGACTGGAGCACTTCGGTCCGTGGCCCACGGTGTACGAAGGTCTCTCGCAGCTGCCGCCACAAGTGCAAAAAAGCTGGTTCGGTTTTGACCATTTCTACAGCGACAGCTCGTTCCAACAAGCCTTGGAAATCGTGTTTGCCAACAAGCCCAAGACTTTGCTTGACGTGGGTGGCAACACAGGCCGTTGGGCTTTGCAGTGCGTGGGTTATGACAAGGATGTGCAAGTGACCATCGTTGACCTGCCGCAACAGTTGGAGATGATGCGCCGCAACACTGCTGGCAAGCCAGGCGCCGACCGCATTGACGGCTACGGCATGAACCTCTTGGATGCCTCGCAACCCTTCCCCACAAACAAGCATTACGATGTCATCTGGATGAGCCAGTTCTTGGATTGCTTCGGGGAGGACGAAATTGTCAGCATCGTCAGTCGCGCTGCCAAGATTATGGACAAAGACAGCCGTTTGTATATCATGGAAACCCTGTGGGACCGCCAGCGCTTTGAGCCGGCTGCGTTCTGCCTCACCATGACGAGCCTGTATTTTACCGCTATTGCCAACGGTAACAGCAAGATGTATCACAGCGACGACATGACCCGTTTGGTCGAAAAGGCGGGATTGCAAGTGGAAACCATCCACGATGACCTCGGCCTTGGTCACAGCATTATGGTGTGCAAAAAATCATAATCTTGAAATCTTTGAATTTGAAATTTTGAAATACAAATTATTATGAATAGACAAGAAATAGAAGCAAAAGTCAAGGAATTCCTCATCGACGACCTTGAGATTGACGAAGAAAAAATCCAACCAGAAGCCCGTCTGAAAGAAGACATCGGCATCGACAGCCTCGATTTCGTTGACATCGTGGTCATCGTCGAGAAGAAGTTCGGCTTCAAGATCAAGACAGAAGACATGGCTAAAGTGAAGACCTTCAGCCAATTCTGCGACTACATCGAAACGAAGATTGCCTGATTTTGCATGGCCGACACCCTGCAACATAACGAATGGTCGGGCAAGACCGACGGACAGCCTTGGATGCAACGTTCACTCATCGCCATGTTCCGTGTGCTGCCCTTGTGGCTGCTCTACGGCGTGATGGCCTTGGTGGTGCCTTTCTATATGATTTTCAATCGGAAAGGTTATCAAGCCATGTACAGTTTCTTCCGCGATAGGATGGGCTATGGCCGTTGTAAGTCGTTTTGGTCGGTGTATGCCAATCATTTCAAGTTTGGTCAGACCATCTTGGACCGTTTCGGCGTGTATGCAGGCAAAAAGTACCAGTTTTTCACCGAAGGCCAAGAGCTGATGGATGAGTTAGAGAAGCATCCAGAAGGCTTCGTTTTGTTGAGTAGTCATGTGGGCAACTACGAGATCGCAGGTTATTCGTTGAAGCCTAAAAGAAAGAAATTCAATGCTTTGGTATTTGCTGGCGAAACCGCTACGGTGATGGAAAACCGCAAACGCGTGCTCTCGCAAAACAACATGAGCGTCATTCTCGTGCAGGAAGACCTCTCCCATCTCTTTGCGCTCAATGCCGCTTTGGACAACGGCGAAATCGTAAGCATGGCCGCCGACCGTGTCTTCGGTTCACAAAAAAGCCTCGAATGTCATTTCTTTGATGCAAAGGCAAACTTCCCATTGGGCGCTTTTGCCATGGCGGTGCAGAAAAACGTTCCTGTGTTGGCAGTCTTTGTGATGAAAGAAGGCATGAAGAAATACCATGCATACGTCAAAGAAATCGTTTGCGACCGACAAGCCAGCAAGCGCGAGCAAATGGCACAAATGGCGCAGCGTTTTGCCGAGCAACTGGAAAACATCGTACGTCGTTATCCTACACAATGGTTCAACTATTATGATTTTTGGAAGCAATGAGGGCATTTGAAGACATAAGCATTAGGGAACTGATTCCGCAGCGACCGCCGTTTGTGATGATTGACAAACTGCTCTCGTTCGACACGGTGTTTACGGTGACGCAGTTGGAAGTCCGTGCCGACAATGTGTTCTGCAAAGACGGCCATCTTTCGGCGGAGGGCTTAATGGAAAACATCGCCCAAACTTGTGCCGCCCGTATGGGTTATATCAACTTGACCAAAAATGAAGCAGTGAAAATCGGTGTCATCGGTGCGGTCAACAACTTTGAGGTTTTCCGTACGCCAAAAATCGGAGAGGTCATCATCACGACGATAGAGATGATGGAAGAAATGTTTCAAGTCACGATGGTGAAAGCCATTGTCAAGTGCGGCGAAGAGACAATAGCACAAGCCAATATGAAAATAGCATTGATAGATAAGGATTCGCAAGATTGAACGCCATGGGAAAGGACAAGATATTATCGGTGACCAAGCCTTTTGAGGTCCGCTTCAGCGAGGTGGACTCGATGGGTGTGGTGTGGCATGGCCATTATGCGATGTATTTCGAGGACGCCCGTGAGGCTTTTGGCGCAAAATACGGTTTGGAGTATTTGATGATGTACGGCAAAGGCTTTTTTGAGCCTATCGTAGAGCTGACTTTCAAATACAAGCGTGTCATGATTTACGGAATGAAGCCTGAAATCACCATCACCTACCGTCCTTGTGAAGCCGCAAAAATCATTTTCGACTATGAGATTCGCGACACCGAAACGGGCGAAGTTATCGTCACGGGCCATTCTGTGCAGGTGTTTATGGATGCCAAAAGTCATCAGCTTGTGTTGACAAGTCCCGATTTTTATGAGGAATGGAAGCAAAGATGGGAGGTAAAGATATGATTGTCAAGGTGTCGGACAATATCATTTCGCCCTTGGGCATGAATACGGCCGAGAACTATGCGGCAGTAAAGGCGGGTCGCTCCGAGCTGAAGCGTCGCGATGGCCTGTGGAACCTGCCCGAGCCTTTCACGGCCTCGCTGATGAACCGCGAAGTGGTGAATGAAATAGCGGCGCAAAAGAGTATTGACGACCGTTATACCTTCTTCGAGAAGATGATCATCCTCTCGGCGGTCAAGGCTTTGGAACAAACCGACATTGACCCAAGTTCAGACAAGGTGCTGTTTGTCCTTTCCACCACTAAAGGCAATGTCTTCTTGTTGGACAAACGCGAAACAGGTTTCCCACAAGAGCGTGTGCTTTTGGGCGTTGCGGCGAGGCAGATGACCGACTATTTCCATAATCCTAATGCGCCGATAGTGGTGTCAAATGCTTGCATTTCTGGTGTTTGTGCCCAAATCCAAGCCATGCGAGAATTAGAGGGCTTTGCCGACAACGGGGCATGCCCCGTTGACCCTAACGGGAAAAGGCAAAGCCATAAATTCGATTATGTTGTTGTGGTCGGTTGCGATGTGCAGTCTGCTTTCATCGTGTCAGGCTTCCAGTCGTTCAAGGCCTTGTCGGTGGAGCCGTGCAAGCCTTTTGATGCCAACCGTACAGGCCTCAACCTCGGCGATGCTGCTGCGACTATCATATATACCCGAAAAGATACCATAACAGATAACGATTGGGTAGCTTGTCGTGGTGCCATCCGCAACGATGCCAACCACATCAGTGGGCCGTCGCGCACGGGTGAAGGCAGCTACAGAGCTTTGAAAGCTGTCCTCGGCGATATGAACCCCGAAAAATTGGCTTTCATCAACACCCACGGCACTGCCACTTTATACAATGACGAGATGGAGTCGGTGGCCATTGAAAGGGCTGGACTGGCACAAGTGCCTGTCAATGGACTGAAAGGCTATTACGGTCACACGATGGGCGCGGCGGGCATACTTGAAACGATTCTTTCGATGCAAGCCATCGATGACAACAACATATTGGCTACTAAAGGTTTTGAGACACTTGGTGTTACCCATCCTTTGGTGCTTTCCAACGAGAACAAACCCACCAACAAGCGAGCTTTCATCAAATTGCTGTCGGGATTTGGCGGTTGTAATGCAGCTTTGTTGATGGCGAAAGGAGGTGTGTCATGATGAAGCACGAGGTTTATATCACGCCTAACGAGGTAAAAGTGGATGAAAAAGTGCTGAGCCACAACGAAAACGGTAGTGCTCTTTTGACGGAGCTTTATCGTACCCATGTGGGTGATTATCCGAAGTTCTTCAAGATGGACACACTGAGCAAGTTGGGCTTTGTGGCTTCAGAATTGCTGTTGCAGGCAGAAGGCGCTCCGCGTTTTGAGCCTCGTGAAGACCGTGCTGTCATTTTCTTCAACCGCAGTGCTTCTTTGCAGGCCGACACAGCCTATCAAGCCACCATACAAGACCCCGACAACTTCTTCCCTAGCCCAGCGGCTTTCGTTTATACCTTGCCCAACATCGTAACAGGTGAAATCGCCATCCGCAACAAGTATTTTGGCGAGACTTCCTTCATCGTTCTAGAGGACTGTGACAAAAACATCATGGCAAGGGAATTGCAAAACGCTTTCCAAGACCCCATGACCAAAAGCATCCTCGGCGGTTGGCTCGACTGCACCGACGAAAACCACTTCGCAGCAAAACTATACCTAATCTATAAATCTTAAATTTGAAATCTGAAATCATAAATACACAATCATGGACGATTTAATTTACACCCTGAAACAGCAAATCATCGAGGCATTAAACCTCGAAGACATGAAACCAGAGGACATCGACGAGAACGCCTCCCTGTTTGGCGAAGGTCTCGGCCTCGATTCCATCGACGCGCTCGAACTCATCGTGCTGATGGAGAAGAACTACGGCATCAGGCTGAAGGATCCGTCACAAGGCAAGGAAATCTTCAAGTCGGTGGCAGTGATGGCCGATTTCATCTCGAAGAACCGCACGAAATAAGCGATGAAGCCGATTCTAGTCACGGGAACGGGAGTCGTTTCGGCGATAGGCTTGGGCAAGGCGGAGACCTTGGAGGCTTTGCTGAACGGTCGCTCGGGCGTGGGTCCTCTGCAATACCTCAAAACGGAACACAAGGAGTTTCCTGTCGGTGAGGTGAAGCTGACCGATGCCGAGATGCGGGCGCGCTTGGGCATACCTGAAACTGCCATCACCACACGCACGGCACTGATGGGGATGTTGGCCTTGGAAGAGGCTTTGCAAGACGCAGGCTTGACAAAGGAAATGCTTCCCAATGTGGGCTTCATTTCGGGCACCACCGTGGGCGGCATGGACATGAGCGAGCAGTTCTACCTTGATTATATCAACAGCGAGGCACACAAGGAATATATCGCTGCCCACGATTGTGGCAGTTGCACCGAAATGACCGCACAGCACTTTGGGAAGTTTGCTTTCGTGACCACTTTGTCAACAGCTTGTTCCTCGGCAGCCAATGCTATTATCTTGGGTGCCAATATGATACGCTGCGGCGAAGCCGACATCGTTGTGGTGGGCGGCAGTGAATGTATCACCAAGTTCCACCTCAACGGCTTCAACTCGCTGATGATTCTCGACATCGCGCCTTGTCGTCCCTTTGATGCCACACGCAATGGTCTCAATCTGGGCGAAGGTGCGGCCTATCTCGTGTTAGAAACAGAAGAAAGCGCCCAACGTCGTGGCGTGAAAGCACAAGCCCTGCTTTCGGGCTATGGCAACGCCTGTGATGCCTTCCATCAGACGGCCTCGTCGCCCGATGGCGAGGGAGCCTACTGTGCCATGAAAGAAGCTTTGGAACTGGCAGAAATACAGCCTTCTGACATCGACTACATCAACGCACATGGTACAGGTACGCCCAACAACGACGCCAGCGAAAGCCAGGCTATGATGAGGCTTTTCGGCGAAAACGTGCCGCCAGTCTCATCGACCAAGCCTTTCACGGGACACACGACAAGCGCTTCAGGTTCCATAGAGGCCGTGTTCTGCATCTTGGCTTTGCAGCATGGTTTTCTGCCCGTCAACTTGAACTGGTCGCAAGCCATGGAAGACGGCATCGTGCCCGTTTCTCAACCCACGAAGAAAACACTGAAACACGTCTTGTGCAATGCCTTCGGTTTCGGCGGGAATGATTCGTCGCTCTTGTTATCTGGACTCGAGACTGCGAGACACGAGACACGTGACGAAGCTATGTCCCGCGTCCCGCGTCTTTATGTCCTCTCCGCCAAACAAATCTCCCTTCAGCAGCCGCTAAGTGAAGACTGGATGCAAGACCTCATTATGTACGATACTCCCTTTGCCCGCTCCATCGATCCGAGTTTCAAGGATTATATCTCCCCTATTGAGGCGCGCCGCATGGGTAAGATACTGAAACGCGCCGTGGCCACCTCAAAAGAAGCCTTGAAAGCCTCTGGTTTGGAAACCGTCGATGCCATCATCACAGGGACGGGTTATGGCTGCATTGAGAATACCGAGTTCTTCCTTGACGCGCTGTCAAAAGAAGGCGAACAACTGCTGAAACCTACCTATTTCATGCAGTCGACGCACAACACCATCAGCTCGTTGGTGGCCATCCAGACCAAGAACCACGGCTATAATGTCACATACGCCCACAAAGGCATTTCGTTCGACAGCGCCTTGCAGGATGCTTGGTTACAGTTCCGCCTTGGCAAGATAGACACTGCACTGGTGGGCGGTCACGACGAGATGACAGAGACCTTCTACCACATTCTGAAAAAAGGCGGCGTGATGGGCAAGGACGAGGAGCGTTGTGGCGAGGCCGCCGTATCTATCGTACTGTCTACTTCCAGTCATTGCGAGGAGGCACAAAGCCTGCCACGAGCAGAGCGTGGTGGAAGCAATCCAGAGATACAACCTTTATGCAAACTCACAGGCTTCCAGATGCTTCATCAGCCTACAATGAACACCTTGATGGATGCTGTTGCGGCAATGCTCCAATCCGCAGGAAAAAGCCTTGCCGACATAGACTACATCCTCACAGGCATGAGCGGCCACCACGACCAAGACGAGGCTTATTTGCAGGAAACCAAGACCCTCTTCGGCGACAAGCCTTTGCTGCAATACAAGCACTTGTTTGGCGAGAGTTTCACTTCGTCCGGCATTGGGTTGTATGTAGCGGCGCAGTGCTTAAAGAAAGGCCATGTACCGGCTTCGTTGTTCGTGAAACCAGATGAAGCTACCGACAAGCAGCCTAAATGTATCCTGCTTTACAACCGTTCCGACGGCAAGAATGTTTCATTAACTTTATTGGAGGCATAGTTATGTGGAAGATATTCGGTTTGGTGGCGTTGCAGACGCTTTTCCTTTCGGGAGGCCAGGTGTTGCTCAAGTTGGCGATGCAGCAGTTGGGCAAATTTGAATGGTCGTGGGCCTATTTCAAGAGTGTGCTCACCGACTGGTGGCTCATGGCCTGTGGCGTCAGTTTCGGCGTTGCCACGGTGCTTTGGCTCTACATCCTCAAAAAGTTCCCTTTCAGCCAAGCCTATCCCTTGACCAGCCTCTCGTTTGTCTTCGGTATGCTTGCCGCCTGGCTCGTCTTTGGCGAGAGCATCCCCTTCTCGCGCTGGATTGGCCTGATTCTTGTAGTATTGGGGTGTTTCCTAATCATGAAATGAGATGAAAAGATTGTGGTTATCCATCCTGTTTGTCGCCATGGATTTGTTCGCTTCGGCGCAAACCCAACTATCTGAATCACAGGGCCAAGAAATCATGGCTTCGTTGACCGAGGCCGCTTCTTCCATGCAAACGATGCAATGCCGTTTCGTGCAAAGCAAGACGATGGCCATGCTCGCCGAACCTTCAGTGTCGGAGGGCAAGATGTATTTCTCTTCGCCCAACCGCCTGCGTTGGGAGTATCTCACCCCCTACTCTTTCGCTTTGGTGGTGAACGGTGAGCGCATCGTTAAGGTGACGGACGGCAAAGCTGAAGTCTTGGACGGTAATTCAGGGCGGATGTACCAAGGTATTGTGGGCATGATTATGGGTAGTGCCTCGGGCAAGAAATTGTTCGACACCTCGGCGTTCGATGTGGTGCTCTATGATGATGGCGCTTGTTGGAAGGCCGAAATGACTCCCAAGCGTCGCGACATGAAACGGATGTTCAGCCAGTTGGTGTTCCATTTCGACAAGAAAAGCCAAGTTATTGACCATGTGGAGTTTATCGAGCCCAAGGGCGACAAGACCGAGATTCGGTTTGAGGAGGTTCGACTGAACGAGGAAATAGGGGAAGAACAGTTTCAGTAAGGTTCAAAAAACATGGAATTGAGATGAAACGGTTAGTGTATCATATTATCATTTGTATTCTGTTTTTAGCACCTTCTTTAGTAGCACAACCCACGCAAAAGATGCGAGACAAGGAAATCAAAGTAGCTTTGTTATCCTTGGCTAGCGGAACTACCAAGGTTACTTATGAGCAGTTAGTATATAAATGCCAAAGCATAGAGACAACTATTGGCATCATTGGTTGGGGTTTTGATAGGTTGAAGGATAGCGACCCAAAAGGGGTTGCTTTGCGATTAGCTTACAAGTTTATCACTCCGACGGAAAAAAACGAGCATAACCAACTTTGTGGCTATTATTGCAATATTCATCTTACCAATACAATCATCCCAATAAAGGACGCCTTAAGGTGGATTATCTAGCCTTATTGTGGGTCGTTGGTTATGACTGGGTAATAGATTGGTTTGTTTTTGACCTTTATGGAGGTCTGGGTTATGCTTTCGGAAACAATAATTTCAGCAATTATCATCATGGGTTTATTTGTATTGATGAACACACCCCATTGGCTCTTACTGCTGGATTTAGAATAGGAGTGGCATTTTAGACAACCTGAATCCCAGAGACAAATGAAGCTTTTTTTAATAGACGGCTATGTTTTTTTGCTAATTTTGCGCTCGAATTAAACTAAGTTTAACCTGAAAAAGTTGCATTTGCAACTTAAAATCAGTATAGTTTTGGTTATGGAAGTTGATATCTTAAAACTGAAAAAAGAAATAATAGAAGTTCTAAATCTGGAAGAATTAACACCGGAAGACATTGATGAGAACGCTCCTTTGTTCGGTGTGGAAGGAATAGGACTCGACTCGATTGATGTGTTGGAATTAATCGTCTTGATGAAGAATAACTATGATATAAATATTACAGATCCCAATCAAGGAGAAAAGATATTTTCGTCTGTCAACACGATGGCAGAATATATCCGAAAAGTGAAAAGCGAACAATGATGATAATAGATTATCCAAACCATAGAAGGCGGAACTGTGAGACGGGAGTGCTAGCCAATATGCTGGAGTGGTATGGCATGAACCTAAGTGAGGAGATGATTTTTGGCATAGGGTCGGGGTTGTATTTTATGTATTCGCCTATTCTTGCAGTGGATGGTACATGTTATCCCATGATGAGACTTCAACCCGTGGAAATGGTGAAAAGAGTAGCAGATAGGCTTAAGTTGGATATTCGTGTCAAAAGCTTTGGTGAAAACAAGAAAAAAGCTAAGACTTTTTTGGATGGGATTGTTGGCAGAAACATTCCAGTCGGAGTGGTTTTGAATGTGAAAGGGCTTTCCTATTTCAATGTATCAGGTATTGTAAGCGATTTCAATGGGCATGTTGTTGCGGTGATTGGAAATGATGACACGGATTATGTCATTGCGGAAACAGACAATAGACTGTCATCTGACGAGTGTTTTCGAGTAGGGAAAGATATGATAACAGATCTTCGTTTTTCTCC
>Ga0265298_10009572_pt1 | contig 11522 bp, 10 predicted proteins | sample AusTroGonzalo_MG_3_FD_193486 | JGI IMG/M metagenome (GOLD analysis project Ga0265298, IMG submission 193486) | Bovine rumen microbial communities from tropical cattle in Woodstock, Queensland, Australia - Gonzalo_01 | ecosystem: Host-associated > Mammals > Digestive system > Stomach > Rumen ...
TGATAGTCCCGACCCCCGATCCGGAAGAGCCTCAGGTGTCCTCCGAACAGCCGTCGGAATGACCCAGAGTAACACTAATCGATTCAATAGTGTTACCTTATTCCACAACACAGCCCTTGTCCAGGCGTACCACTCTGTCAGCCAGATCCATCAGCGCCTGGTTATGGGTGATGATGATTACCGTACGTCCTTCGATCAGCTTGAAGATGTCCTCTATGACCGAGCTTCCCGATATCGGATCCAGACCGGCCACGGCCTCGTCCAGGATGAGGATGTTGGGCTGCCCGATGAACGCACGGCACATGGCGAGCATCCTCCTCTGGGCCAGAGGCAGACGTTTGATATCGTTACCGATGACTGTATCGTAACCGTTGGGCAGCCTGCTCACATAGTCGTCCAGACCGGTTATCTTCGCTACCCATGCCAGCCTTTCCTCGGATATATCCTTGCGGTTGTAGATGATGTTCTCCCTGATCGTACCGTCGAACACCCAGGGGTCCTGAAGGACGGCGGCGATGTTGGTACTGTATGATTTGCGTGGGATGTTCCTGATATCCACCCCTCCGATGGTTATGCTTCCGGAATCCGGTCTGTAGAATCCCATCAGCAGGTTCGCAACCGTAGTCTTTCCGGAACCGGTCCTGCCGACAAGGGCTGTGACCTCTCCCGGTCTGGCCTCGAATGTCACCTTGTGCAGAATCTCATTGTCCTCGTAGTAGGAGAACGAGACGTTCTCGAAGCGGACGGATCCGCTAACAGGCACATCCTCCATCTCCTCATCGCTCTCCTCCTCGGGGGCGTTCAGGACCTCCAGGATCCTGTCGAGGGAGATGAATTCTTCCTTTACACCGTCGAACACGGTAGCGGTACCGATCAGCGGTTTGTTGAGTGCCCTGACGTAGACCATGAACGTCAGGAACATACCGACAGTGATCTCGCCGAACAGGAGCATGATGGCCCCTACGATGACAGTGATCAGATATCCTGCGTTGATGTTCATACCGACGATAGGCGCGATAAGACTGGATCTCTTGTGGGCCGCAATGAACGCGGTGGTGAAATCCTTGTTCGTATCTTGGAACTTGTTCCTGATCCGATCCTCCAGACCCTCCGCCTTTATAGTACGGTGGGATGAAATTATGTCGCTCAGCTGTTCGTTGAGCTCAGTCTCCTTCTCCCTCTGGATACGGAAGTCCGATTCCGATTTGATCGTCAGCCTCCTGGATATCAGGATGGTTATCGGGAGCAGGAGCAGATACAGCAGCCCCAGCTGGTACGAGGTCACCATCATCATGATGGCTATTGCCGCTACCATCGTTGTATGGACGATGAGCCCTATGAAGTCCGTGGAAATCAGTTTGTTGACATTGGGCAGATCGGTGGTGAAGCGTGCCGTCAGATCGCCAGCGGGGACGCTGTCCACATACCCGACGGGAACATTCATCATCTTACGGTTGAGGCCTTCCCTGATCTTCTTCCCGGCCGCCAGCGACATCAGTGACATCTTGCGACCGGAATGAGTGGTCCCGACATACCAGAATATCACCATCACCGCAATTCCGGTGCACATGTCCAGGATGAAGTTCAGATCTACGACGTCGCCTTCATGAAGGCCTACTATATGGTTGAGGAACAGACCGCAGGTGTAAGGGATGGTATAGATGAGGGCGGTGGCAACGAACGAGACGACGATGCAAAGGCGCAGCTCCCTTCTGTTGTCCCTGCCGAGGAAATCCATCAGACGGTGCACTGAATCGAGGCTTCCGCTCATGCCCAGGTTCCCTCCTTCATCTGTCCGAACTTGCACATGTCCGCATAGAGCCTCGATCTGCGCAGCAGCTCTTCGTGGGTGCCTACGTCGGATACGCGTCCGCAGTCCATCAGGATGACCTTGGAAGAATCGTTGCAGGTCCATGTGTCGTTCATCACGAACACCACGGTGCTGTCCTTTATCTCTTTGATCGTCCTGAACACCCTTTCCCTTGTCTTGACGTCCAGAGAATAGAAGCAGTTTTCGAAGATGTACAGCTCCGGATGCTTCAGAAGTCCGCGGGCTATCAGCACGAGCTGCTTCTGACCTCCCGACAGAGAGGACTTGCTGTCCGACACGATGCTGTCCAGACCATTCGGGAGATCGTCGATGAACGAGTCCAGCCCGACCTTCCTGCATATCTCCATGATCTCTTCATCCGTATTGAGGCCGTGCGGGTCCAGATTGAATCTCATCGTGCCTTCGAGGATGTTGATCGAGTTGCTGACATAGGAAATTCTGGAACGGATAAGTTCGGGGGACGACCTGAGGGCGTCCAGCCCGCAGACGGATACCTCTCCGGAGACGGGTTTGTTGAAACCCAGCATGGTCATGGCGACGTTGTATCCTCCGCATCCGTTGGGTCCGACCAACGATACGAATCCGCCTTTGGGGATGGTCAGGGCCACGCCGTCGAGCGATTTCTTTCCCAGGTTGTCCGTAAGGGTGAGGTCGCAGATCTCTACGGCGAGACCGCCCTGGTCCACATCCTTCTCCACCCCGGTATCGGCATCCTTGGCATTCATGACCGCCGAAAGACGCGAATATGATGCCTTGGCCTTGGGGTATTCGATGACAATGTACGGTATCAGGGACAGGGTTGTTATGAAGCAGGTGGTGAACTGCATGAACAGTATGAGTTCCGTAGGGACTACGGCCTCCTTCAGGCTGCTGAGTGCCGTGACTGTGTAGATGAAGACGATGGACAGCCATACAACGACCGACATGAGGTGGGGGATGTAATAGGAGTTCAACGCCACTTTCGTGTTGTACCCTCCAAGTCTCTTGCTGGCAACCAGGAACTTCTCCGTCTCGTATTCCTTCCCGTTGTAAGCACGGATGGTACGTGCTCCGTAGATCTTCTGTCTAAGCAGGGAGTTGACCGAATCGATAGACTCCAACTGTTTGCTGTAGAACTTGCTGATGCGTATGGCCAGGAATATGGTGATTGCAGTAACCAACGCGAACGTTATGGCCAGAAGCACTCCGACCAAGTAGTTGATGATCAGTGTGCATATGATCAGAGAAAGGATGAGGAACGGCATCGGGAGATACGTTCTAAGCCCTTCGTAGATGTATTTCTGTATGGTGTTGATGTCCGTTATGAGGCAGGTCATGGTGTTGGTCGTGGAACCTTTGGAATCAAGCCTCTGTTTGTTCAGCAGGGAGCTAACGATATCGTTTCTCATCTCCTTGGAGATCGCCGCGGCGATCTTCGATGCCATGAACGCGGAGTACGAGGTGACCACCGAGAATATGATGGTGACTAGGAGCAGAACGGCACCCATTATGATGATGTCGTCGAAATCGTTCCCGTACACCCCCTCATCTAGGATGGGTTTGAGCATCGCGATGGATGCTATCTGAGCGGCCACTCCTATGATCTGGAGAATCGCAATGTAGGTCACAGTGCGCTTATGAGGTCTCATGTACGGGCCGATGCCCCAGCTCAACTCCTTGGCCATCGTTTCTCTGAATAAGTATTATATTAATAGGATTTCCCAACCACGGACGATCGGCGAAGGCCTTTTGAGATACGGTTCTGAACATCATCGATAAATACGGCATCCAATCTGACATCATGTATGGAAGATAGGCCTATCGTCGCTAACTATGCCATCGCGTGCTTGGTGGCGATGTGCGTGCATATGTTCATAACCAGTCTCGCGGCACTCATCTTCCCGGAGATCTATGAAGACCCGATGATGACGGGAACGCTCTATCTCGTTCTGCTTCTGCTCGTGGCGATATGGGAAGGGGTCCTTGCGGTAGGAATCTACCTGGGATCGGGCATGGCTTACAAGCTGGGTTTCATCACCGCCCTTATCATGCTGATAAACGTAGTGGTCGGAATATGGGACGACAGGACTTTCGGATACGATTTCTGGATCCAGGGTATACTGTCCGGTACATGCATCGTCCTGATGCTCACCCCGCAGATGCGCGAAGCTTACAAAGGATGGTCCCTGCCGAGCAGGCCCGCATACGGCATAGAATGATGCTGGCTAGCCTTTCGGGAGGGAGTAACACGTATACCCCCCATCCGTATGCAATAAATACATAGATTAGATACACATCCTCAGTGAGAACATGGATGAATTATCCCGCCCGCCGATGGAAGAGGACAGGATCCTCATGTCGCCGATCTACCTTTCGCCGAGAGGCCGTAAGATCGTAGTGTTCGGCGGAGGAAAGGTCGCATTGAGGAAATGCATGCATTTCGAAGGCTTCCGCATCACCGTGGTGTCCATGGAGATCCTGCCGGAGCTCCGCGAGATCGCGGACGAGGTCATCGTGGCCAAGGTGGATCCCGAGACCGCTGCAGGATACATGGAGGGTGCGGACATCGTCATAGCCGCTACATCGGTCCATGAGCTCAACGATTCCATAAGGGACATCTCACTGTCCAAAGGGATAATGACGAATTCCGCCCACGGCGGCGGGGACGTCCTCATTCCTTCCGTTCTCAAACGTCCCGGTTATTCGGTCACGGTCTCGTCGGAGGGCCGCGTACCAGCTTTCCCGCCCTATGTCGTGGACAAGCTGGACGAATTCCTGGACCCGTCATACGATTCCATGTTAGAACTGCTGGTCAAGCTCCGCCCGATCGTCAAGGAGAAGATTCCGACCCAGCCAGAGAGGGCAAAGTTCCTGGCGATGGTCCTCAACGACAGGGGCACATGGGACCTTCTCAGGGACGGTAACGACACAAGGGCGTTCAACAGGGCGCTGAAGAAAGGAGGTCTCCAATGATCGTCAGCATGCATATCACGCACTCCTCGGCAGGAGGTACGGAGGGACTGAACAACGTCGTATCGCTCCTGGAGACCGAGGTCCCCGATTACATCTCGCTGATGGGCACCGTCTCGGAGTACGTGGTGGTCCGTACCTGCAACCGTTTCGAAGCGTACATCGCTACGCAGGACAATCGCACGACCGTGACGCTTCTGGAGGAGCTCATCCGCTCGCTCGTCCCTTCATCCAACATCTCATACATCCTAGAGGACAAAGAGAGCATTAAGCACCTTTTCAGGGTGGTCTGCGGACTGGATTCCCTCATAGTAGGCGAGGACCAGATCCAGCATCAGGTCCGTGAATGTTATTTCAAAGCCAAAGAGGAGGGCCATGTCAACGGCATGCTGTCCCGCCTCTTCGAAAAGGCCATCATCGTCGGCAAGAGGGTGAGGTCGGAGACCGAGCTCAACAAGGGGGCGGTCTCGGTAGGTTCCGCATCCGTCGAGCTGGCGGAATCCAAGATAGGCGATCTCAGCGGAAAGGCCATCACCATCCTGGGAGCGGGAGACATGGCTTCCGTCATCGCAAAGAACCTGATCGGCAAGGACATCAACACCGTCTTCGTTTCCAACCGTACCTACAGCCGCGCCATGGAACTGGCGGACGAGCTGGGAGGGGATGCGGTCAGCATGGACAGGATGGAGGAGGCCATCAGCGCCAGCGACCTAGTCCTGGTAGCCACCGGTGCTCCGCACACAGTCCTTCACAAACCTGCGATCATGAGGGCAATGAAGGTCCGTCCGGACAGGAAGCTCCTCGTCATCGACGTCTCCATCCCCCACAACGTGGACCAGGACATAGTCGAGGTCGAGAACGTGGAGCTGGACAACATGGATTCCCTGGAGACCATCGCCCAGCAGAACGTCAAGCGCAGGATGAGCGAGATAAACTCCGCCGAGAAGATCATCGCCCAGGAACTGGAGAAGATGGACTCGGAGAGGAGGGAGGAGGCCGCCAACGAGATCATCAGGCTCATCGGAATGAAGCTCGCATCCATAAGGGAGAAGGAGCTGGAGACAGCGGTATCGCGCAGCGGAACGGCGGATACCCAAACGCTTCTGGACGACATGTCCAGGGCTTTAGTGAATAAGATTACAGCCGATCTGTATGTCAACCTGAGGAAGGCGTCCCGCGAAGGGGACCTGGCGGCATGCAATACATTGGCGATTATGTTCGGATTGAGGTGAATCACATGATGTATCCTGAAGTACGCCTTAGAAGGCTCAGACAGAACGAGAGGATGAGGAACCTGGTCGCGGAGACCAGGCTCGACGCGGACGAGTTCATACTGCCCATATTCTTCGACGAGACCATCTCGAAGGAGAAGACCACGGCATCCATGCCGGGAGTTAGGACGTTCCCGCTCAAAGGATACGATGCAATCGCCTCAGGCATCCAGGACAGCGGGGTCAACAGCGTCCTGGTGTTCGGAGTGCCCGCACACAAGGATGCGGTCGGATCCGGCGCCTATGCGAAGGACGGTGTTGTACAGAAAGCTATCGAGGGACTCAAGGAGAACTCCGACATGCTTGTAATCTCCGATCTCTGTCTGTGCGAGTATACCGACCACGGCCACTGCGGTGTCCTGGACGGCTGCGGATACGTCAAGAACGACGAGACCATCGAGCTGTACGGCAAGACAGCAGTCTCCCAGGCGGATGCCGGAGCGGACATCATCGCCCCCAGCGGAATGATGGACGGACAGATCGCGGAGATCCGCAGAGCGCTTGATGACGCGGGACACAAGAATGTTCCAATCATGGCATACAGCGCCAAGTTCTACAGTGCATACTACGGCCCGTTCAGGGATGTCGCCAACTCAGCTCCCGGAAAGGGCAACAGGGCAGGATACCAGATGCAGTGCGGCAACAGGAAGGAGGCTATGCGCGAGATCGAATTCGACATTGCAGAAGGCGCGGACATGATCATGGTCAAGCCCGCAGGCCCGTACCTCGACATCATCAGGGACGCTGCCAACACTTTCGATCTTCCCCTCGCGGCATATCAGGTGTCCGGAGAGTACGCGATGATCAAGGCGGCAGCGGCGAACGGATGGATCGACCACGACCGCGTCATGATGGAATCCCTCCTGGGAATCAAGAGGGCAGGCGCGGACATGATAATCACCTACTTCGCCGAGGAAGCGGCCAGGATGCTGTGATAGCATGGACAGGTCCGCAGAGCTGTATCAGAGGTCCAGCGGGGTCACCCCGGGAGGAGTCTCCAGTCCGGTCAGGGCGTTCAAGCCCAATCCGTTGTTCATCGACAAAGCGAAGGGGTCCAGGATATGGGATGCCGACGGCAACGAGTACATCGACCTGTGCATGGCGTACGGACCTCTGGTCGTCGGCCACGCATGCCCCAAGGTCATGGATGCAGCCAAGGAGCAGATCTCCAAGGGCACCGTCTATGGAGCACCTTCCGAGCCTGAGCTCAATCTCATCGAGAGGATAGTGAAGGAGGTCCCTTCAGCAGATATGGTGAGGCTGGGATGCTCCGGAACGGAGGCCACCATGCACGCGATACGCGTAGCGAGGGGAGTCACCGGAAGGGATGACATAATCAAGATCAACGGAGGGTTCCACGGCGCCCACGATGCAGCTCTCGTAGCGGCAGGTTCGGGAAGCGCAGGAGGTGTACCCTCATCGAAAGGAGTGCTGTCCGATGTTGCGAAGCACACGTTCACGGCGGAGTACAACGACCCGCAGTCCATGAACGACATCCTCGACAAGCATGACATCGCATGCATCATCATGGAGCCCGTGATGGGGAACGTCGGTGTCGTCACCCCCGAGAAGGGATACCTTGAAGAGGTCAGGAAGATCGCCACCGAGCACGGAACGATACTCATCTTCGACGAGGTCATCACAGGTTTCCGTGCGTCATCCGGAGGGGCCCAGAAGAGATACGGAGTCACCCCCGATATGACGACGATGGGAAAGATCGTCGGAGGAGGATTCGCTGCAGGCGCATTCATGGGAAGGAAGGACATCATGGAGAACGTCGCTCCCCAGGGAGGGATATACGTCGCAGGTACCTTCGCAGGCAACCCCGTATCCGCCACGGCCGGATTGGCCACAATCGACCTGATGTGCTCCAACGATAACTACTGCAAACTTGAGAAGCGCACGGATTCCCTCGTCGCGACAATCAGGGATTCAATGATAGACAACAGAATCGTCGGATGCGTCAACAGCGTAGCATCGATGTTCTCGGTGTTCTTCGGCATCGAGCAAGCCACCAACGGCTCCGAGGCCATGAGGGCCGACCGCGAGAAGTTCGATAAGCTGTTCAGATACATGCTTTCCAACGGCGTATACCTGCCGCCTTCCGCCATGGAGGTCAACTTCATGTCGCTGGCCCACAGCGAGGAGGACACCAACGTGCTGGAGGACAAGTTCAAGGGATTCTTCGAGAGCGTGAAGGAATGATAGTAGGGACAAGAGAGAGCAAGCTGGCCATGCGCCAGACCGAGATATTCCAGCAGCTCATGGCGAAGGTGAATCCCGACGAGAAGGTCGAGATAGTCTCCATGAAGGCGCTGGGGGATATCGATCTCACATCTCCGCTGAACGAGATGTCCGGAGTAGGGGCGTTCGTCCGCGAGCTGGACGAGGCCATGCTGCAGCACAGGATCGACGCATCCGTCAACTCGCTCAAGGACATCCCCACCAAGATGGCCGAAGGGCTAACCGTCGTCGCTATATTCGAGAGGGATTCCCCCGAGGATATCATATTACCCTGTCCGTTGGAGGACCTTCCCAAAGGTGCGAAGGTGGGAACGTCATCTGTCAGAAGGATGAGGCTGATACAATCCATCCGTCCTGACCTTCAGATAGTGCAGCTCAGAGGCAACATACACACCCGCCTTTCCAAGCTGGACAGCGGCGAGTATGACGCCATCCTCCTGGCCAAGGCCGGCCTTGAGAGGATGGGAATAGAGCGTCCGATGCACACATTGGACAAATCCGTATTCATCCCCGCACCCGGTCAGGGTACCATCGCGGTGGAATGCAGGTCGGATGATGAGAAAGCAATAGCCCTCCTGAAGAAGCTCGACCACGCCGAGACACGTGCGGCGGTCGACGCAGAGAGGGGAATTATGAGGATCATGGGTGCAGGATGTTCCGCACCCGTAGGAATAAACGCAGAGGTGGACGGAGACGAGCTCATCGTAAGAGCAATCGCCTTCGACTACACGCCAGAACCGAGGAAGGTCGAGAAGAGGATCCCGATCGATCACGATGAAGGCGCGTTGAGGGACATCGCAGATTATCTCACAGGCAAGAGGGACACAATATGACAGGAAAGGTATATCTCGTAGGCGCAGGGCCCGGCGACCCCGGATTGATGACAGTGAAGGGACTGGATCTCCTCAGGAAGGCGGACGTCGTGATGTACGACGCATTGGCCAACCCGGATCTCCTCAAGGAATGCAAGGAAGGCGCGGAGCTCATCGATGCAGGAAAGCGCGGAGGGGACCACCACCTCAAGCAGTGGGAGACCAACGAGCTCCTTGTGAAATACGCTTCAGAGGGGAAGGTCGTCGTCAGGCTCAAGGGAGGGGACCCGTTCCTCTTCGGACGCGGTGCTGAGGAGGCAGAGGAGCTCAGGAACGCAGGCGCAGAGGTGCATGTCGTTCCCGGAGTGTCATCCTCGATATCCGTTCCGGAGCTTGCAGGGATACCTGTCACGCACAGGGACCACACATCCCTCGTCACATTCGTCACAGGTCACGAGAAGGACGACAGGACTGAGGACCGTCTCGACTGGACCAAGCTGGTCGGAGGCCACGGAACCCTCGTCATCCTGATGGGTCTGGGCAATGCAGGCAACATCTCCAAAGGGCTCATCGAGGGAGGAATGGATCCCAAGATGCCCGCGGCCATCATCTGCAGCGGTTCCACGCCCAAGCAGAGGGTGGAGGTCACGACCGTGGCCGATCTCGAGAAGACCATCAAAGAGAAGGCACTGGAGCCTCCCGGAATAATGGTGGTCGGTTCCGTCGCCACGCTCCGCGAAAAGCTCGGTGACCTGCAATGAAAGTACTGGGCTTCACACGCCCTGCCTCCAAACTGAAGGCGTCGGTGGAGGAGGCCGAAGCGTTAGGCTTCAAGGTCTTTGCCGCCCCTTCTCTGGATGTCATCCACGGGGACGCATCCGAATTCGAGAGATTCAGATCATCAATAGTGCCAGGTGTGCCTGTCATATTCGGTTCCACCACGGCGGCGGATCACTGCAGCCAAGAGTTCGGAGACGAATTCCCCAGGATGATGGAGCCCTGCGAGGTCATAGCGATTGGACCGGGAACGGCCGCCCGCCTGACCGATCTGGGCGTAAGGGTCGATGTGATGCCCGAGGATTACTCCTCATACGGATTGCTCGAGGAGATCAGGAAAAGGTATCAGCCCGGAAGGGTCCTCGTCATACGCTCCGACAGCGGCACGGAGATAATCAATCAGGGTCTGGATTCCACCGGATTCGAGCTGATAGACATCGCATCGTACAAACTGAAGGCCGCAGAGTCCGGAGACGAGATGAAGGCGCTCATGGGAGCGATAGCCGACGGCACTCTCGAATGGATGGCATTCACATCCCCTATGTCCGCTGCAAGCTTCTTCGATAACATGAAAGAATCATACGGCGATGACTATCTGGCACTTATGAAGAAGGTCCGTGTCGCGGCCATCGGCAGGCCCACCGCGGACAGGCTCGCATCCCTTGGAAGAGCCCCCGATCTGATCCCGGAGAAGACCACTTTCCATGATCTTCTGGTAACCATCAGGGATGCAGAGTAACACTATTCAATGAAGAAGTGTTACCTAAATCCTAACCCAACTCTTCGTCTCTTTTATTTATAATAACGGGATACACGCGACTATACGTGATCGTATGAGCGACGAATGGGTCAAGATTGCCGCGCCGGCCACATCGGCCAACATTGGAGCAGGATTTGATACCTTCGGAATCGCGTTCGAAGGCCCCTGCGATATTATCGAGGGGAAGAAGACCGAATCCGGTATCAGGATAGTAGAGGTCAACGGACCTGGATGTACATCCATACCCCTGGATCCCGACAAGAACTCTGTCAGCATAGCCGCCAAGGAAGTGCTGAAGAGATGCAACGCGGACTTCGGTATCGATATCAAGATCACCAAGGGCATCAGGCCCTGCAGCGGAATGGGCTCATCAGGTGCATCCGCATCCGGAGGAGCCTATCTGGCCCACATCCTCACAGGTGAGAAGCTCTCCAAGGAGGAGCTCATAATCTGTGCGGCCACCGCCGAAGGCGTGACATCAGGAGGATTCCATGCAGACAACGTCGCTCCGTGCATTCTCGGAGGATTCACCATAATCAGGTCCAACGAGCCTCTGGATGTGATGTCAGTCACACCGCCTAAGAATCTCGGAGTCGTAGCAGCGCTCCCGGATGTCCTTGTTCCCACGAAGGATGCAAGGGCAGTGCTCCCCAAGGAGGTCGCTCTCAAGGATATGGTATTCCACATAGGTCACGCATCATCGCTCGTATACGCGATGATGAAAGGGGATATCGATCTCATCGGCAGGTCGATCGATGATGCGGTCATCGAGCCGGCCAGGACCAAACTCGTTCCCCACATCAAGGAGGCCGAGGCGGCAGCCAAGGCCAACGGTGCGATATCGTCATGCATTGGCGGTTCCGGACCGTGCATTCTTT
>Ga0265298_10009573_pt1 | contig 11522 bp, 8 predicted proteins | sample AusTroGonzalo_MG_3_FD_193486 | JGI IMG/M metagenome (GOLD analysis project Ga0265298, IMG submission 193486) | Bovine rumen microbial communities from tropical cattle in Woodstock, Queensland, Australia - Gonzalo_01 | ecosystem: Host-associated > Mammals > Digestive system > Stomach > Rumen ...
TCCCTGCCGGTGTAATCACCACCTGCACCTCAGCTCCCGCCTTAATCAGTCCACGAATAATCAGGCAAGCCTTATACGCCGCTATACTCCCCGTAATTCCTAATACGATCTTCTTTCCCTTCAACATAATCTAAAATTGAGATATTGAGAAAATGAGAAATTGTCACCTGTCACCTGTCAATTATCACCTGTCACCTGTCAATTATCACCTGTCACCTGTCAACTGTCAACTGTCAATTATCAACTGTCACCTGTCAACTGTCAACTGTCAACTCCGTTGCGCTTCGCGCAAGCGAATGCGCGTCAAAACTTGCTTGGTATTATACGTAAAGTCACCATTCAGTATCCAACCATAATACCCGGGGTCCATGCGCAGCACGTCGGCCACAGGGATACCCTTATGCTTGCCGAAGTTAAATACCTCTGTGCGCTTGCCGTTCACCTCTGCCCACACGATGCGTCCTGCAAAGTCCACATTGTCGTTGACCTTCGAGAAGTCGGCCAGCGCCTGCATGTCGTTGGGCAGTGTACGCTCTGTAGGGTCTTCGCCAATGGCTCGCTGGTGCTCTTCGGTATAGCAGTCCAGCTCACCCATCAGCACGCGATACGTCGCCTCGGTGTCCTGGTCGGCACGGTGAGCCTCGAAGTCGTCCTCCATCTTCCTGCCGCAGTAGAACTTATACGCGGCCGCCAAGTTCCTGCGCTCCATCTTATGGTAGATGGTCTGCGCATCTATCAGGCGACATTTCGAGAAGTCGAAGTCGATGCCTGCACGCAGGAATTCCTCTGCCAGCAGGGGCACGTCGAAGTGGTTGGAGTTATATCCCGCAATGTCAGCACCGGTAAACACCTCGCATATCTTGCTCGCCAACTGCTTGAATGTCGGCTTGTCCTTCACATCGTCGTTCGAGATGCCCGTCAGTGCCACCACCTCGTCGGGTATCGGCTTCTCCGGATTGATAATCTCGTTGCCTCGCACCTCCCGTCCGTCAGGGTACACCTTAATATAAGATAGCTGGATGACGCGGTCCTTGACCATGTCAAGGCCCGTCGTCTCCAAGTCAAATATCACCAGCGGTTTCTGTAAGTTCAGCTTCATGCTTTTAAAATTGAGATATTGAAAAAATGAGAAATTGAGAACTGTCACCTGTCACCTGTCAACTGTCAACTGTCAATTGTCACCTGTCACCTGTCAACTGTCAACTATCAACTGTCACCTGTCACCTCTCACCTGTCAACTGTCACCTGTCAATTGTCAACTGTCACCTGTCAACTATCAACGATTAAGCCTGCAGGCTTAATCGTTGATCAACATCGGCATCATCAGCATCAGCACATCCTGGTTCTCAGGCTGTTCTGAGGGCAGCACCAGTCCTGCACGGCTGGGGTCTGCCAGCTGCAGGATGACATCCTGGCAGTCGAAGTTGCTCAAAATCTCGATGAATGACGAACCCTTGAAGCCAATGCTCATGGGCTGACCATTATACGAGCATGCCATGCGCTCGGTAGCGGTCTTGGAGAAGTCGTAGTCCTCGGCATCCAACTGCAGGGTACCACCTTCCACATGGAAGCGAATCAGGTTGCTGGAGTCGTTGGCGAAGGGCTGTACACGGCGCAGGGCGGCCAACAGCGTCTGACGGTCTACCGTCAGCTGGTTGGGGTTGTTCTGTGGGATGACACTGTTATAGTTCGGATAGCGACCCTCAATCAGGCGGCAGATAATCTCGCCGTCACCATAGCTGATCTGGGCGTTGCGCTCGTCGAAGCGGATGGTCACATCACCACCGTCCTTACCCAACAGGGCCTTCAGCAGTGATGCGGGCTTCTTAGGCAGGATAAAGGCGGCGGGCTGCTCGCTCTGGATGCTCAGCACTTTGTTGCGTACCAGCTTATGGCCGTCGCTGGCCACAATCGCTAGGCATTCCGCTGTCAGGTCGAAATAGATACCGTTCATCACGGGGCGCAGCTCATCCTGGGCGGTAGCAAACAGAGAACGGTTGATGTTCTCGGCCAGCAGGGCATTGCTGATGACAATCTCGTTGGCACCGTCGCTGATGCTCTGGGCCTGTGGATACTCGTCGGCATTCTCTACGGGCAGCGAGAAGAGACCGTTCTGATAGGTGATCTTGGCAATGTTGCTGGTCTGGTCCACATCAAAGGTGATGGGCTGCTCAGAGAATCCCTTCACGGCCTCCAACAGGTCGTGGTTGCCGATAGCAAAGCGGCCGTTGCCGTCTGATTCGTTCAACTCCAACTGTGACTTCATCACGTTCTCGCTGTCTGAAGCAGTCAGATAAAGCATGTTGCCCTGTACGTCGAACAGGAAATCGGCCAGGATAGGCAGGGAATTCTTACTGTTGATGACTCTCGAAAGAGCGTTGAGTTTGCTGCTAAGCGCAGTGCTGGAAACTGTAAATCTCATGAGTATTTATATTTTTAGTTTTGTTCATATATGCGTAAATTGACCACAAAAATACAAAATAAGTTGGTCAAATGCAAAAATATTTTCGGAAAAATGATGATTTTAAAAATATTTTCCGTAATTTCGCAATCTGAAACAAAAAAAACGTATAAAAACAACAAATAATTATGGATTTAACAGGTAAAATTATTGCAGTATTGCCAGCAAGTAGTGGTGTCTCTCAGCGCACAGGTAACACATGGATGTCACAGGACTATGTCATAGAGGTTCCCGGTCAGTATCCCAAGAAGTGTGTCTTCCGTGTTTTCGGTGAAGATCGCATCAAGCAGTTCAATATCCAGATGGGTGAGGATGTCACCGTTTCTTTCGATATCGATGCCCATGAGTTCAATGGCCGTTGGTTCAATGATATCCGTGCCTTCAATGTGGTACGTGGTGCTGCTCCCGTAGCTGGCGCTCCTGTCCAGGGCGCTCCTTTCGCACAGGCTGCTGCTCCTCAGGATGCCACGTCTCCCTTCCCTCCTGCACAGGAACCGGTAGGCGAGGGTAGTGCTGACGATCTGCCCTTCTAAGGCTTCATTTAAGAATAATAATCTACAAACGACTGCACCTCTTATATATAAGGTGTAGTCGTTTTCTTTGTTAAAAGAACTTAATATTTTGACAGGTATTAAAGTTTGTATAAGAAAAAGTCGAACAGATTCAACTTTTATGCTTACCTTTGCAGGATGAAATGCCCTGTTCGTAAGAAAAGGGTGTCTCTTTGTGTGGAACATATTAAATAAGTATATACGAATGAAAAGACTTAATTCAATCTTGTTCCTGTTGCTCTGCTGCATGGTGATGACCTATGCTCAGGGTACAGGTGGTGGTGCAGGTGCCGGTGGTGGCGCTGGTGCGGGTTCTGGTTCTGGTGGTGGTGTCAGCGATGGCGCTGTAGTACGTAGTGCTGCCAGTCAGAAGCGCTCAGGTGCTTCCGAGGCTCAGATTGCCACTAATTTGTTGAAGCAGGGTGCTACTCCCCAACAGCTCCAACGCCTGCGTGGCCAGTATGCCAACCAGATTAACAAGGCGGGCATGGGCGCTGCTGTCGACAATGGCCTGCGTGAAGCCATCGACCGTTCACGTAGCAACAGTGAGTCTGCCGACAACCCCACCATGCAGCTGGCTGGTGCTGACGACCTCATGGCTGACGAGGCGTATGACGAAAATGACGAGACGGGTGCACGTGGTGGCGCTGGTGGCGGCTCAAGTAATCAGATCTTTGGTCGCAACATCTTCAATAATCCCCGCTTGACCTTTGCACCCAACATGAATATTGCCACCCCCCAGAACTATGTACTGGGTCCTGGCGATGTGCTGGTCGTTGACGTCTATGGCGCTTCTCGTGACAACCTCCAGCTGAAGGTCAGTCCCGAGGGCGACGTCTATGTGCCGGAGTTCGGCCCTATTCAGGTCAGTGGCCTGCAGATTAGTGCTGCCAAGAACCGCATTCGTGCCAAGCTGGGCAAATACTTCCAGAGTTCTGACATCCGCGTAACCCTCGGACAGACCCGTTCTATCCAGATTAACGTGTTGGGTGAGGTCCGTGTGCCGGGTACCTATACGCTGAGTTCCCTGTCTACCGTCTATCATGCCCTGTATCTGGCTGGTGGCATCGGTGGTTTAGGAACGCTTCGTAACATCAAGCTTTATCGCCAGGGCAAGCTGGTCACCGTGGTCGATGTCTATGAGTTCATTCTCAACGGCCGCTTGGCAGGCAATGTCCGTCTGGAAGACAACGATGTCATCCAGGTGGGCACCTACGACCGCCTGGTCAATATCTCTGGTTATGTCAAACGCCCCATGTCTTATGAGTTGCGGGCGGGCGAGAGCCTGGAGACCCTGCTGAAATATGCCGGTGGATTCTCCAGCGATGCCTATAAGCAGACCATTCGTGTACAGCGTAATACCGAGGCGTTAAGAAATGTCTATAATGTCGATGAGTTCGATTTTTCTTCTTTCAAGCTCAACGATGGTGATGCCGTCAGTGTAGAGGCTAACTCTAACCTCTATGAGAACATGGTACAGGTGACTGGTGCTGTTTCGCGCCCGGGTATGTACCAGCTCGGTGAGAAGGTCTTCAGTGTCAAGAGCTTGTTGGAGCGTGCGGATGGCATGACTCCTGAGGCCATGACCAACCGTGCTGTATTGCGCCGTTTGAAGCCCAACCGTACGCAGGAGGTCCTCTCCGTCAATCTGGAGGGTATCATGAATGGCACAGAGCCAGATATGCCCCTGCAAAACGAGGATGTCCTGTACATTCCGACCATTCCTGAGCACCAGTATCAACGTACTATCTCTATCTTGGGCGAGGTGGTCTTCCCGGGTACCTATGATTATGCCGACAGCCTCACCCTGGAGAACTTCATCTTACAGGCAGGTGGCTTGACCTATGCCGCCTCTACGGCCAAGGTCGACATCTCTCGTATGTACCATGAGCCAGGTGCTACCACTGCAGGTATGGACTTGAAGAAGACCTTCACATTTACCATCGACGAGAACTTCAATTTCTCTAACGATAAGAATTTCATGTTGGAACCTTCTGACATCGTGCAGGTACGCCGCAGCCCTACCTATCAGGATCCTATCACGGTGTCTATCGATGGTGAGGTCATGTTCCGTGGAGCCTACACCATGGAGCGCAAGAACATGCGCCTCACAGACCTCGTTAAGGCTGCTGGTGGCATTGTGGAAGGTGCCGACATCCGTGGTGCCCGACTGATGCGTAAGATGAACGACGACGAAAAGGCCCGTATCCGTTCCGTCATCCGTATGGCCCGTCAGACTTCAGGCGACGCAGGCGACTCCATCTCCCTGAACAAGTTGGCCTTGCGTACCACCTATCCCGTCGGTATCCACTTGGACGAGGCCCTGGCCAATCCTGGGTCTACAAAGGATGTGGAACTGATGGATGGCGACCAGTTGATTGTGCCACGCTTCAACCATACCGTACGTATCTCGGGTGACGTCAATACGCCGAATACCGTAGCCTTCGAAGAAGGTAAGGGCTATAAGTACTACATCGAACAGGCGGGTGGCTTTGGCGACCGTGCCAAAAAGAAGAGTGCCTATATCGTCTATCAGAACGGTACCATGGCGATGGCCAAGAAAGGTAAGATAGAACCAGGTTGTGAGGTCATCGTGCCTACCAAGGCGAAGAAAGATCCTGCTGACATAACCAAGTGGCTTGCCATAGGTACCAGCGTGGCCTCTATTGCTACGATGATTGCTACCATTGCACACCTTGTGAAATAATAGAGCAGTGTGGATTTAAGTTTACTTAAACAATGAATATGGAAGAAAACAACATCCCTCAGGAAGAGTCTTCTATCGATTTCAAGAAGATATTCCAGGATCTTTTAAAGTATAAGAAACTGTACTACAAGGTGTTGGGTATTACTGCTGTCTTTGCAGTCATCTACACCTTGAGCCTGCCCAACTACTATAAGGTCACAGTGAAATTGAGCCCGGAGCTGAACAGTCGTCGCAGCACCAATTCGTTGTCTAGTATGGCGAGTATGTTTGGCATCAATCTCTCTGGTGCAGCAGGTAATACGACAGAAGCCCTCTTTCCTACGTTGTATCCTGACCTGATGAACAGTGTGGCATTCCATACCACGCTGTTCGACATCCCGGTCCATCGTGACAAAGAAGATTCGGTCATGACCTACTACGACTATTTGGCAAAGGGTCAAAAGGCTCCTTGGTGGTCAGAGGCTATGGGTGCTACAACCAAGGCAATATTCAGTCTCTTCTCTGGTGAGAAAAAGAAGGAACCTGCCAAGGTCGATCCTTTCCGCCTGACAAAGAAACAGGCCGCCATTGTCAAGTCCATGGAGAAACGCATCGTCTGTGATGTTGATAAGAAGACGATGATGATTACCATTGAGGTCACTGACCAGGACCCCCTTATCTGTGCCACCATGGCAGACTCCGTACAGCAGCGCTTGCAGGACTTCATCACAGACTATCGTACCAAGAAGGCTCGCAACGACTTGGAGTTCTCTCGCAAGGCATATGACGAGGCGAAAGAGCGTTATGAGCAGGCACGCAGGCGTTATGCCAACTATGCGGATGCGAATATGCGCATATTCCTGGAGAGTTATCGCACGGAACAGTCCAAGTTGAGCCAGGAACTCACCATCCAGTCGCAGGTCTACACGCAGGCCTCCGCACAGCTCCAGCAGGCAGAGCTCGACGTGCAGAAAGATACCCCTGCCTTCGCTGTCCTCGAACCCGCCACCGTCCCTGTCAAGAAGGCCGGTCCTGCACGTGCCAAAATGTGCCTCGTGTTCCTCTTCCTCGCCTTCCTGGGTACCACTGTCTACGTCCTCTACAAAGAAGACGACCTCAAACCCCTCCTCGGCATGGCATAAAGGGAAGTGAAACCCTCTGAAACGAATATGACCGATAATCTAACCGCTGAAAACGCATCGACACGTACGTGGTTTGTGGCACTTCTGACGCATCAGAAGTACACAGACTCATGTGTCAGCTTCCTCGAGAAGAATCCTGCCACGGCATCGTGGGACGTCTATATCCCGCGCAAGAAGGTGCTACATGTCTATCCCAACCGCACCAAGCGGAAGGTAGACCGCTACTTCATCCCTCGCATGCTGTTTGTCAGCGGTATATCGGAGAACGACGCTTACGAGCATGTCCGCCACAATCCCTATATCGAGCTGTTCCTCCCTGAGCGCGCCCTGCCGCGCACAGCGGCAGGACGACTCCAGTTGGCGCAGGTGCCCGACCGTGACTTGGAGCGTCTGCGCCAGGCCGTCGAGGCTGCTGCCGCCGAGGACGACATCGAGATTACCAAGGAGAACCTCACCTCCGACTCCGTCATCGAGGTGTGCGATGGTCACCTCGCGGGACTCTACGGCAACTACGTCAACGATGCCGACAACCACTTCCTCTGCTTCGCCCTCGGCCGCCTGGGTAACATCAAGGTGAAGGTCGACATCAAGCGCTGCATCCTCCATAAAGAAAAATAGTAATATTGCCTACACTCCCTACACTGCCTACACTTAGCCCTGACTCCCAGTCACTTACACAATGTAACCAACTCCAATTCTAATGTAACCATCCTACACCCATGATCGATTTCTCTCAGATACCAGAATGGTGGCCCTTGTGCCCCAATACCCAGTGCCCCGTGGCAACCTCCTGCCTCCGCCATCAGGCCTTCCTGCAGGCACCCCAAGATGTCACCTCGTGGACCTGCCTCCTCCCCAGTGTGTGGAACAACAGTCAGTCAGACGCTACTCCCTGTGCCTACTACCAGTCAGTTCAAACGGTCCGAATGGCCCGTGGTTTCCAAAACATCTGCAGCCAGCTGAAGAAACACGATGCACCCCAGGAATTCCGTGAAACCCTAACCGAGTACTTCGGTAATGTAGGCAACTACTACCGCTACCGCAACGGCACGAACCTCCTGTCGCCCGACCAGCAGCAATTCATCCGCGACTTACTCCACCGCCTGGGCTACGACAACCTCGACTTCGACGATTACGTCGACCAATATGACTTCCACCCTGTGGAAAAATAATTCCAGGCTCTGGAAAACTTATTCCAGGCCCTGGAACAATTCTTCCACACTCCGTAATGTCCCCCTAAATATCCCCCTTGCCTACACCTGACTCCATTTGCTTACACCTTCTAACATCCTGTCCCACAGTAATAAATGTAAGCAGTGTAAGCAATGTAGCCAATTTTAATATAAACATATAATTTTTATTAATAAATCATATAATTAATCATTAATAATTAATGAAAATTCTCTGACCGAGGTCAGAGTGTGGCGTTGCGAGTTATGGGTAATTTGTGGTAATTAATGTTTGAAATAATCTGGCGATTCCCTTTTCCCCGTTTTTTTTGTGTGTGTAATCCCCCGCGCTTTTTGCATTATTTTCTAAAAAATAATGTAATTATTTGTACACTATTGGAAAAAATTATGTACCTTTGCAAATGATTATGGGTCGTAAAAGGATTTTTCCTCGAGCTAATCGGTAGGTGCGTTGCACAAACCGAGTGGCTCTGCCGTACCTAGCAGCCATGAAATTCAGTATTCTTACAACAGACAAGCAGCAAGCTACCCACCTGTCGGTAAAGTCCGCAGAGTGGTTCTTTGAACGCATCCAAAAAGATACGAAGACAGAGACTATTGGCAAGCTGCGCCAATTCATTGCCAACGTCGGCGACACGGGCGGCTACGAGCAGATGACGCCCGTAGCTCGCGTCTACCCCTTGGTAGAACTGTCGAAGTCGAAGAATGGCAACATCGAGGTCGTGTCCTTCAACAGCATGGTGGCACTGCATGTTCCCAACCTGCTGCGCGAGGGCGATGTCGGGGCTGTCAAACAGGCTGCCAAGATGTTACCCATGACCGTTGCCGCCATGATGGGCGCCGATGGTCGCAGTGTGGAGATCCTCGTAGCCATCGCCTCCCACGACATCCAGCCTGTTACCGAGCCTGAGATGGATCGGTTCTGCAGAATCGCCTACGACTCAGCCTTTAATGTCTACGGCGGCATCTTGGGCAAGCCCATCGAGCGCCAGCCCATGATGGCTCGCTACAACTTCCGCATGACCCTCGACCGTCAGCCGTATTACAATCCGTTGGCCACACCCCTGCAGATTGCTGGCTGTCAGCTCTTCCCCGCTACCGAGGACGATGCAAATTCTCGTGAGCAACGAATGCCCGACATGGACCTCTATGCTGTCTACGAACAGATGTACGAGAGGGCTGTCGAGGAGGCGCAGAACGATGCCGACGGTCAGCCTGCCCGCTATCATGATAAGGCCTACCTGACCGCTTTGTCTCGCCGACTGTGCCTGATGGGAATGCCAGAGGAGGAGGCTTTCCTGCATCTGCACCACCACCACTTCCGCAAGAAAGGCTATAACATCGATGTGGCACGCTCCATCTTGTCGGCTGTCTATGCCGAGGAACACCCGCGCCACCGTCAGCAGGACTCGACGGTCAGCCAGGATACCTGGAGACTCATCAACTTCCTGACCACCCGCTATGTGTTCCGCTATAACACGGTGCTGGGTTATGTGCAGTACCGTCCAAACAATACCTGGACTACCGACTGGCAGCCCTGCGACGAGAATGCCATCAACGGCTTGTCCTTGGAGGCCCGTCTCGCCGGACACGACGTCCGCGACAAGGATGTCCGCCGTTATGTCCATTCCAACATGATCCCCGCTAGTGACCCTATCGAGGATTTCCTGTTGCGCGTCTCTGACAAGTGGGACGGCAAAACCGACCATATCGCTATGCTGGCACGTTGCGTGCCTTGTGACCTGCCGCAATGGGAGCACTGGTTCCGCAAGTGGTTCCTGGCAATGGTCGCCCAGTGGCTGCTGCCCAATCAGGAATATGGCAACGCCATCGTCCCCCTGCTCATCTCACCGCAGGGCGACGGCAAGACGACCTTCTGCCGCATGATACTCCCCAAGGAACTCAACTGGGGATTTCTGGAGAATCTGGACGTCAGCGAGAAACGCCAGACGCTGCAGGCCATGCACCACTTCCTGCTCATCAACCTCGACGAGTTCAACCAGATTAGTCCAAAGATACAGCAGGGCTTCCTGAAGAATGTCATCCAGCTGCCCAATGTGAAGATCAAGCGCCCCTACGGCAAGCATGTCGAAGAGTTCCAGCGCTATGCCTCCTTCATAGCCACCACCAACGACTTCAACGTACTCAGCGACCCTACGGGCAACCGCCGATTCATCTGTGTCCAGCTGACAGCCCCCGTCGACACCTCCTATAAGCCCAACTACGAGGCACTCTACGGACAGGCCTACACCCTCATCCGTAGCCACAAGGAACAGTGGTGGTTCACCCCCGAAGAGGTGAAGGCGGTCATGGAGCACAACCACAAGTACGAGCAGGTCCCTCCCGCCATCCTGTACTTCAAGGAGTACTACGACATCGTCTCCGACGAGTCCGAGGGCACGTGGACCTCGCCCACAGCCATCTACGAGGCCCTCTGCCAAATCCCTGGCAGCCACCTCCCCGCCAACGCCGTCTCCACCTTCGGCCGCTACCTCCACCACCTCCCCGGCATCCGTGAGCGCCGCCTCTCCTCCGGCCGCCTCTACTTTGTCCGCAAAAAAAATAAATAATGACATCAATGCCAATTAACGTCAAATTATATGGTCGATTATATGGTAATTAATGTTAAGGGTTAAATTTATATATGTCCTATTCGTGTTCGCATAATTATATCTACAAGACATGCTTATTTGTGTCACTTCGTGACATTTTTTGCATTTTTTCTAAATTCTAATGTAATTAATGCTACGTAATTGGAATATTCTTTGTACCTTTGCAAATGATTATGGTTGCAACTGGATTTTTCCCGAGCTGATCGGTAGGTGTAGAAGTGCACAAACCGAGTGGCTCTGCCGTACCTAACCGCGACATATCGCCCGCGAATAGTTAGTGTTAGATATCATCAGAAACAATTGGAAGAATGGCCAGGAGTGTAGAGGCAACGTGAGCATTTGTATTAACTAACGTCTGATTGTATGAATATTTTGTTTCTTATTGGTAATGGTTTTGACGTAAATCTCGGTATGCGTACTAGTTATGCTGACTTTTATGAGTATTACGTCAATAAGAAATCCCCATCATTGAATGTTGAGTCTTTAAAGGATAATATTGCCCAATATAAGGATACAAACAAGTGGTCAGATCTAGAAAAAGGATTAGGTATATATACTGCAGATGTTGCGTCAATAAGCGAGTTGCGTGAAGTTTATTTTGATATCAATGATGAACTAAGATACTACCTTAGGGAACAACTTTCTACCATTCCCCTTGCAGATGTGAAGTTTGCAGATAAAATAAAGAAAGATTTAGCTTCTCCAGGAAGATACTTCAATCAACGTCAACAAAAAGAGATAGAACAATTTATAAGTTCAACTTCCAATACCAATGATGCTGTAAATGTCATAACGTTCAATTATACGGATACGCTAGAAAAGATTCTTGAAGTTGGTAACAGAAATATTTCATTAGAGTTATTTAGGAAAAATCCCAATG
>Ga0265298_10009574_pt1 | contig 11522 bp, 27 predicted proteins | sample AusTroGonzalo_MG_3_FD_193486 | JGI IMG/M metagenome (GOLD analysis project Ga0265298, IMG submission 193486) | Bovine rumen microbial communities from tropical cattle in Woodstock, Queensland, Australia - Gonzalo_01 | ecosystem: Host-associated > Mammals > Digestive system > Stomach > Rumen ...
GTAGTGAGTCTTATGAGGGATGGCGTTGTTGGAGGCGGTCATATGTGATTGACCATCGTTCACTTAAAGATAATACTGTTGAACTTATAGTGCGGCCGCGCAGATTCCATGATTATTACATATGTAAAATGACTTATCGTGGACATAAATATAAAGTTGCATTTGGATATGGAGTAGATTTAAAATACTACAAGAAAACCCATATCATTGACTACTATGGAACTCCATGGTTTAAGATTGGTAGTTTATGTAGAGATATAAAATATAATTTTGAAGATTGGAAATGGAGTAAAGGCTTATGACATACGTTGCATATATAGAACACTATGAAGAATGGGACGAGAAGATGACAGCGGCCAACCTATTTATAACTGCTAATACATTAACTGAAGCAGTTAATAAGTTATCTTCTTATTATGGTGAAGAGTATCTTGAACGTATAGATATTAAATCATTTAGTCCAGATGATTTTATTATCTTCAAAGATAAGAACACAGAATTATTCGATGCAGTTAAATCTGCAATTGAACCAGACATAATATGGTAGGAGATGTCAATGGCGCGCAAAGTAAATAAAGACTATGTAAGTCAATATAAGAAAATAATAATGACCCAGCCTCTAGCTCATGGAAAGTATATACAGCTTACCTATGAGAAAGATGGAGACAGATGGAAGGCAAGATATTCAACTAATTCAGCTTACCACATCTGTCAATACGATGGTAATTTTAGGAACTGTAAGGACTGCGGCGCATTGGACGAAGATTTCGATGTAGAATTTTGTTTAAATAAAGAACAAATCCTTAGCGCCGGCGCAGTCAGCGTAAGGGTAAATGAATGTTTGGCTTCGGGTTTAGAAGTGCAGTTTATTGATTAGAAAGTGAGAGAGCTTGTATGAAGTATGATGAAGAATTTATAGTTGAAGTTCAAAAAATTAAAAAGTATAATAATCTTACAGAGCGAGGCATAAAATGGTTAGGAGTACTTGCTCTTGAATTAAAAAATATTGCTAATGAATTGTCTGAAATAAGAGAGATATGGGAGAATAAATAATGGATATTGTTTGTAAAGAGAGACTGAATACTGTATTTTGGAGACACGATAATGATGATGATTGGAATTGGGCAGACCTTGATGAAGTAATTTCAACTTACGAGGACGAGCCTTATACTGAACTTTCCTATTGGCAGCCGGTGCGGCGCGAGGGTTCGGAAGAGATTCTGTATCATGTATTTTTCTGTAAGAATTGTGAGAAGCCGATACTTGCAGTTGATGCAAATCATGGGTATAGATATTGTCCACACTGCGGCAGAGCGATTTGGAGGGATTAATGGCATTAAAAAATTGTCCAGCAGAACGCTGTGAGGATTGTGATTTTTATAGAGCTGCAACATGGTGTGCGCAAGCTATCCCAAAACCACGAGAAATTAATGATATTTATAAGGCACATATGGAAGGTTTTTGGGAAGCTTTGCATTATGCAGAAGATGAGTATAGATTAATGAAAGAATTTTATGACGTTGCAAATGATTATATTGCAGCATTGGAAAAGATAATTGAGACATGTCATGCAGATGATCGTGCACCTACTGCGGAAGAAGTAGCCGAGATAGATAATTATTGGATTGGTGAAAAATAATGAGTAGACAAACATTAACTATAGAGTTACCTGAAAATATGATTGCTACTTTACGTAGAATCGGAGAAGCTCGTCAGTGGGATGTTGGATATGTAATTGAAGACGCAATTATAGCTGCGTATAGAGAAGAATTAATGTGTGATGCAATGCAAAAGTATCTTGGAACAGATTAATTGGTGAAAAATAATGAGTATGTTTGGCTATGGCACTACAAAAGAACAAATATACCAGGAACTGAAATGGATTTATGAAAGTGAATATAAGGATCAATGGGACAGTTCTGAATATCAATTAAAATTTACAATGGACGTCATGGATGTACTTCGTAGTTTATTTGGAGATTGGTAATGAGTATAAATGATTATATCTACTGGGAAAAATCTTACGCTCAATATGAGATAGATAAAGCTAAAGCTGAAATGAAATATAATCGGGATTGTTATTGGTCTTTTGAAGATTATATTATAGAGAATGGTAAATATTTTCCACAAATTTCTTGTGACTTTAATAAAACTAATGGACTTATATTATGCGAAGGAGATAAACCCTGTAGATATTATTGTCATAAAGATAAGGTTGATGAATATATAAAATATTTATTAAAGGAGTTAGATTACTATTGCAAACTACCATAAGAGAATATATAATAAGAGAATGGCGTGATGACTTAGGAATGGTACATCAGATAAGAGTTGGTCAAATAGTTCGATGTAAGAATTGTATTTATTATAATGGACATGAAGCTTATTGTGACTGTGATCACTTCGCAAAAGAAAGTGGATATTGTTTCTACGGAGATGAAGGAGACGATAAATGATATGGGAAGCAAAAGATGAAACCTGTACAGATATACAAATTGGTAATAAAAAAATTCTAGAAATTTCTAATGGCTGGCATATAGAAACAGTATATTTTCCAGACAATAAAGATTGGAAAGACTTTAACTATCTTGGCATAGTATTGGAAAGAGATACAAAAGAAACTTGTGAAGGTTGTAGATACACAGAAGATAAATATGGTTATGACCATTGCCGCAAGTGTAGTCGAAACTGGATTGATAGATATGAAAAGGAGTAAATATGGATATAATAAGGAAAGATTGCTTTTGGTATAGACCTTGGACAGATATGAGTGCAACTATAGATCAATGTTATTTTCATGCAGTAGGAGAGTGTCATTGTTGTGAAGATTGTGAGATGTTTATTACAAAGAAAAAGGTTGATGAAATAATAGAATGGTTTGTGGATGTTGGTAGACCATGGATGGAAAAGACTCTTTAGGAGTCTTTTTTATTGGGAATTATTTTCCGAAAAGTTTTACGCATATTCGCGGTGGGTCATAAATTTTCTAGAAAACTGTCTATTCGGTCAGTTTATGGGACGGCCGCAAGTGTACGAATAACAGGAACATAGAGTCGCAATTATTTTTCTAGGAATTTGCATCGCTATTTATTTTCTAGGAATTTACACAGCTATTTATTTTGTAGAATTTCGAGGTCTCAAAAAATTGTAGCTTCTTTCAGTTAATTCTACTTATAATCAAAATAGATAAACTTATACATATATGTATACGTATTACGTATACGTATATATATACATATACTTATACGTAAAAAGCCAATGTAGTGAGCTCCGCGTGTCGGTCCTGACAAGGGGCGCAGTCCCCGCAGTTCAGGAACGTACCGCGGAACTACTACGAACAACCGCAACGATTAGTATACATATATAAGACGGGCAGCTACTACATAATAGCGTACTTCCGGCTTCACCCCGGAGGTCCACGACAATTAGTATATGTAGTTCGTATAAGTATTAGTATACGTATATAGGATAGGCAACTTAAACGGAACAACGTACCTCGGGTTTCACCCCGGAGGTCGTATACATAGATAGAGTACAATAAACATAAACGGATTGGAGGTAAGAGGGTAGGTATAGGAGGACATATAACGGTAAACATATAAGGCGGCAAGTGTGGTAAATGTAGCTGGGCAACCTCAACAATAAACATATAAGTATATAAATAAGTAGGTCGTATAAGTAGTACGTATAAGTAGTCGCCGTAGCCGTAAAAAGGTGTACGGCTATCGTGCAGTTACGTATACGAAGGGGTTCCCTCCATACCAGGAGCATGACTTGCCTACGAGAACGTCGTGTTGGGGTTAGGAGGTAGGTAATAAAAATGGCTGCCACAGCCACCATCAAAAGTCAAATTTTGTGTTCAAAAAACAAAAAATAAGTGGAAAAACTTGCAATTTTTTGTCAAATTTCCACAAAAACCTATGACAAAACGAAAAAGAGGGGCGTAAACCCCTCTTAACTTTTTATTTCGTAGGTTAAACTACATGAGAGTGTAGCCCTTAACCTTTCCGTTCTTGCCCTTGACCTCTGTCTGCAGTGCGCGACCAGCTGCAACCAGTCTCTTAGCGATTACAGTAGCCTTCTGCGAAGTCTCGATGCCTTCGACCGCGTCTCTGATGTCAGAGGCTGTCATAGCGTCCTCACCGAGCACTGCAAGCACTCCGTCCTCAAGCACCTTCTCCGAAGCCAGCTTCTCAGCTCTCTTCTCAGCTGCTCTGTTGCGTCTCTTCTCACCCTCAGCCTCGTGAGCCGCGAGCATTTCAACGAACTTTTCCTTTACTTCCTCTGTGATTTCACCAGAGATAACTGCCTTGTAAGCTTCAACCTTAGTCATTTTTGTCCTTCTTTCTCCCACACTTGGCAGTGGGTGCCAGTTACTTTTTCTTTAGCGAGAGAAGTTACTTTTCTCTCTCACTTTCTATATATATTATAGCAAGATTTTCAGAACTTTTCAAATTATTTTCTTTCGAATCCCGCGGAGAAAGCGGAGGCCCTTCATCGGGCTAGGGAAAGAATTTATTTTCTTTCTTCTCTCACTTTCTATATATATTATAAAGCTATTTTGAAACTTTTTCAAATTTTGAATTGCTGGAACGCAGCCAAACGCGCCGATGCAGCTCGTTGAATGCGCGCTGAAAATTTGACAAAATTTTTCAAATTATGACGCAGCTGCAGCTCCAAGGAAATTTGATTTTAAAAGTCAAATTTTGGGTGGGTTCCCCATAGCTCCTAGTCGCAGCTCCGACGCAGCTCCCTAATGCAGCTCCTCCACGGCGCACACCTGCGGCGCATGGCCGCGGCACACGAACATTTGTTCAGAACGTATGTTCGAGTTAGAGATCTCTAATTGTTAATAATTTATTAACAAAGTCGCCACCCAGAACATATGTTCGCTTTGTTAAAAATTTGACAATCGGCCGGGCAAGTTTGGACCGGGCGCGACGATAACTATTTATCTGTCACCGAACATATGTTCGATACTTAACCAATAAAAAAGAAGGGTCTACTGACCCTTCTTCTCTGCAATCTCTGCGCGCTTGCGCCTGAGTTCCGCATCGCGTGCAATCTTGCGCGCCTTCTCTGCTTTGCGCTCTTCGGCTTTGCGTTCCTTCTCTGCGAGATTATGAACGTAGTCCTCTGCGAGAGCATAACCATCGTAAGGTTCTGTTCCCTTATTCGCGCCAGTTGGCACTTTGAAGTTGATAACGATGAAGTCCTCGTTACCCTCGCAACCGACTACAGGAATTGCGATTTCGTTGGACTTGACGAGTAAAACTTCCTCGCCACACGATGCGAGAAACTCGCTGACTTTTTCAAGATACGACTTTCTGATGAGTTCGCGCTCAACTTTACGAGATACTGCCATTGGTAAACCTCCTTAAATGGTTCTCTATTAACTTACAATATAATTATACTAATATTTTGAGATAATTCAAGTTCTTTAAAAAATACAAAATTTGGGAAAGTTTGTCTTGACTAACTTGGCGGCCGGTCGGCCCGGACAAAGATTGTTGTTAATTTATTAACAATGAACCGGCCGCCGAAAACGAACGCGTGTTTGTTTGGAGGTAAATAAAAAAGAGATTAATCAATCTCTTTTATAAACTCATCACCGTTCCATTTAAAGAAACTGTTAATTAAAAATCTACTATCACAACAATCACATACTACGATACATTTTTTAATTTCGATTTCGTCATTTACAAAATCTTCGTCGATGACGTCCTCAAGATAATAACTTGATTCTCCACATTTTGGGCATTTTGCTGTCATTGTTAACCCCTTTCTACCACATTTTAGTTTCAAAGTTAAATCCATCTAACTTTTCACAAGCGAGAAGAATTTTATATTCAATCTCACAATCTGCGAGTGCTGTGTGTTCTTCGATAAAATCTCTGTTAAAAAGATACTGTGCGACTATTTCCGCAGTGTGTCTATCTTTTCCATAAGTTGTCAGATAATTATTATCTGTGCAGAACTGATGATAATTTTCATCGTCTTTGAAACAATGGCGAGAGAGTGCCAAAATGTCGTGAAATTCTGTGCCATAAGGGAAGAAAAAACGATACTTTGATTTTGTTAAATATCTCTGTGTTGTTGCGAGTGCGCAATAATCAAAGCGACAGTTATATGCGTAAACCTTTGTTATATTGTTTTCTTTCATAATATGGCGAAGTGTCCACATTATGTTTCTAAAAGAGGTTAGAGTTCTCAAACCGCTTTTAATCTCTTTCCAATATGTTGGAATTTTCTCCGCAAAATATGCACTTTCCATAAGTTCTTTATTGCAGAAAACGTCTGCGTTTACGAACGAATGTTTACTATAGATTGTTCCATTGTAATCTGCTACGATGAAACCGCAATCGTATACGAGTGCATCGTCAAGTGAGTTTGTTGTTTCTGTGTCGATAATGAGAATTTTTTCCATTGTATTTGTTTCCTTTCGTTTGTTTACAATGTAATTATAAGCGATTTGTTTTAGGAAGTCAATACCTTTTTTATGTTTTTTTATGTTTTTCTGTCGTTAATTTTTTAACAATGCGGCCCGGGCCAAAACGAACGAGTGTTCGTTTAGACATTTAATATGTTTTTACTTTTACCAAAATCAAAATATTCTCTTACCCAAAACTCCGCGCCACAATTGCAACAACGCGCTTTTGCGAGAACAATAATAAAACTTCCGTTGTAATCATATTCTTCTATATAAATGCTTTCATAATCATCTGATTTACATATTTGACATTTTGCTACTTCATAATCTACTGTTCTCATTTTTAATCTCCTTTCTTTTGATACCTAATTATAACAATAATTTCAAATTCTGTCAACATTTTTTATGTACTAAAATTCGTACAATCGCGCCCGGGCCATCGACCGGCGGCCGCGAACATATGTTCGTTTTATGCGAACGAAAAAACGCACTTGCGTGCGTTTCTTCTTGAAAGGAGGTGAAAGAAATGAAATCGTGTAAGTGGGGTGGGACTTATGGCGCCCACTATACCATTATTTGTTAGGCGAGAAAGTAACCTTTCTGTGTTCCCTTTCCCTTAACCTTTACATCGACTGACTGAACGCCCTCGACTTTCTTAACGAGTGCCGATGCTTTCTGCGTTGAAATCTCGCAGAGTTCCGCAATCTTTGATGCGAGCATTGGCTCATCAGTGAGAACGCTTGCGATTGCCTTTACGATTGGCTCATTGGCAATCTGTGTCTTGCTTGGCTTGGACGCCCTCTTTGCATTTCTTTCATCGAGTTTTGTGATTGCGCTCTCTGCGAAAGCCTTGAGTTCATCGTTGTCAACTGTTGCGATAACTGCTGTGTAGAAATCTCTCTGTGTCATAATTTTGTTTCCTTTCTTTTTTAATCTCTTTAACTTGTGTCTTTATTATAACTGATTTTGTTTTGTTTGTCAAGACTTTTTTAGAACTTTTTTAATTTTTTTATTCTGTTCTTTTCCATTCCTCTTGACAATTATATTGTAGCACACTTTTTAGATTGTGTCAATATCTTTTTTATGTTTTTTTATGTTTTTCTGTCAAGGGGATTTGAAAAGTTCTTTAGCCCAACTATTGCGTTTTTCTCTACAGATGGACTTCATCACTCTTGGGCAGTGATTACTCATCTCATCTCTCCCCTTGACAATTATAATTATAATGATTTTGGTAAGAATGTCAATAGTTTTTTAAAAGTTATTTTTTTAACAATCGGCGGCCCGGGCGCGAGTTGACAATAAAAAAGGGATTGTTTACTTAATCCCTTTGAGAATTTCGATGATGTTGTCAACGTCGAACGCTTCGCCTTTCCACTCCTTTCTGTTTGGTTCTTCATCATCGAAAAGTATTCCGTTTTTATCGTCAACCATTGTCGATTTTGGTGTGCCATACTTGCCGATTTTTATTTCATCGAACTGTACACTTTTAAGATGTGTGTTAAGCCATTCGATTTTAGCGTTGGTGACTTTTATATCATAGTTTTCTGTGCTATTCTTTGCAAGCCACGAAACGATACCGATTTTATGTCCGTTTCTCTGAAGTTTGTTGAGAAGTCTTGCGAGTGTTGCAAGTCTAACAAGTGGTTCTGCATCTGTGTATGGGCTTGCATCTTCGTTGCGAAGTTTTGGGAGCCAATTTTCTACTGCGTAGAGATTTGCGATTGTTCCGTCCATATCGAAGTAAATTGTCATTTTTCTTTCCTCACTTTCTTTCTTTGTATCTACATTATAAACTATAAATTATGGGAAGTCAATACCTTTTTTATGTTTTTTTTATGTTTTTAACTCGAGTCGAGGGAAAGAGTGTTTCTGTTTCCACGCGATTGTTTCTGTTTCTTCGCTTTCCCTCTGACACTTATAATTATAATGATTTTTATTAGGAAGTCAACCCTTTTTATGTTTTTATATCAAAACAATCGCGTTATTTTTTTCACAAATGCGCCCGGTCAACTGAACATATGTTCATTTTAATTCCAAAAAAATAAAGGGTGATTTACTCACCCTTTTCGGAAATTGCTTTCTTTTTTTCTCTAATCTCTTTATCTTTACGGATTTTTTCCGCTTTCTTTTTTTCGGCTTCGATTTTCTTGCGTTCTTTTTCTGCAATTTTCATTTCGTAATCTTCCGCAAGTTCGTAACCGTCGTATGGTTCAGTACCTTTGTTTGCACCCGTTGGAACTTTTACGGTAACAACGATAAAATCTTCATTGCCCTCGCACCCTACAACGGGAATTGCTATCTCATTAGATTTTACTCGTAAAACTTGTTCATCTTTTTCCAAGAAATTTAGGATAATTGCCTCAAGATATTCGTTGCGTAATATTTCTCTTTCTACTTTTCTAGAAACTGCCATAATTTTTTCTCCTTTCTTATTTTCTATAATTATTATATCATATTTTAATAAAAAAGTCAAGTTTTTATTTTAAAACAATCCAACCATAAACGGCACATAGAACATAAGAGGAAGAGAAAGAATGAAGAGGAAACCGAAGAACTCATGTTCGTAAACCTCAATAAGAATAACGCAAGTGATAGCGAATATAACCCAAAGTACAAATATAATCCAAAGCATTGTTTTTTCTCCTTTCTTTATCTTGTACCTATATTATAAACCATTTACGAAACAAAATCAACTATCTTAACATTTATTAATAGAATAGAACCTATGTTCGTTCGTGCCCGGTCATAAACTTTGTTGTTAAATTATTAACAAAGTGGTCCGGATGAACGGCCGGCCGCGAAAGAACGTATGTTCGAATACGTAATAAAAAAATAAGTCTTGCGACTTATTAATCAATGACTACTACATCACCTTTAATATAATGATAACCTTTATTAATCTCTTCTATACTTCTGAAGTTACCGTCTTCATTAATAACCATTATTTCTATACTGTCATCAAACTGTGCGAGTATATCTCTTAATTCCTTAACTGTCATTTTTCTTTCTCCTTTCTTTTATCTATCTATATTATAGACTATCTATAACCATTTGTCAAGTCTATTTTTATTAATTTTTTCTCTTTTCTTTCTTTTATCTGTATAACTTCCCGTTCTAAACGGAATGTCTTGCGGTGGTCTTGTTTGTTTTAAAACATCAAGTCCGCTGATTGTACCAACTTTTATATTTTTCTTCTTTGCCATTTCTATGCCCTCCCTAAATGCTCAAGTCTACGTGGTACTATAAGTATGTAAATCTTCATTACATCGGCTTTGCATTTGCGCATCCAATGATTGCGGTCTGCCTCTTTGATACATCCAAGAACTATCATTCTGTTAACCATTTCCATTTTTGTCATCTGTTTTTTCCCTCCTTGTTTTATCTACCATTATTATAAGCAATTAAAAATAAAATTGCAATACTTTTTTATGTTTTTCTTTGTATTTTATCTGCGGCCCGGTCAAAAAAATAAGCCTTTCGGCTTATTCTACATTAATATCTACATCTATTTCACCAAAGTCATATTTAACTATTTCAATGTTGAGTTTCTGAAGTGGTATCTCACTCCAAACCGAAATTTCAGTATTTTCATCTACATCTTTAATAAGTTCTTTTAATTCTCTTATTGTGAGCCCATTGAGTTTCTTTGTAATAGTTATCATTGTTTTATCTCCTTTCAATCTCCTAGTCTGATACAATCTACTCAGTAGAGTGAGTAGCCCTTAGGCTACTCTCTCATCGAGCCATTTCAGCATCTTGCCGCTTGTGCTCTTGTATCTGATGACCTTGCGCTCGTTGATGTTTGCCCATGTCTTGGTGAACTCTCTGAACTCTTCAGCGTTCATGTTGTATTCGATGAGGCTCTCATCTACGATAGCTACATAGCTGAAGTTGGTGCTGTGAACTTCTGCGAAGTATCTATCGAGCATCAGGTCGATGTCTGTACCTGTGAGGTCGCTTGCGAGTGTCGCTTTGCTCGACTTTACGCTTGTTGCGGTCTCTTCGATGTCCGAGCATTTATTCCATTTGCCGTTGCCATCCTTTACAGCCTTGAAGCCCAGGCAGTGCTTCAGAGCTATTTCGCAAAGGTCGCCGTGGTTGAACCAATGCTCGCCGTCGATTGTATACGGTGCGCCCTTGTGGTTCGGGTCGTATCTGTATCCGAGTGTCAGTTTGTATGTGGTAGTTCTCATTTGTCTTTCCTCTCTTTCCTTTATCTTGATTAGATTATACTCTCATCAAGTTAGAATGTAAAGCGAAAATGGCAATTGATATATTTTTAACACAATAAATACAAAGCAATACAAGATTTAAAAGAGATAATTTTTATTCATAATAATGTATATTTATTCATAACTTTCGGGAGAAGTAGGGTACCTTTATTATTAGCACTCTCATCTGGTGAGTGCTAAAAATTGAGAAAGTAGTTCCTTAAAAAGTTAGTCCTCTTTAACTCCTACTACCGGGGTAGGAATTTAGGACTTTAGCACTTTAGCGCGCTAAAGCGCCCGGGGCCTGGTAAATAATATCCATGAAATAAAAAATTAAAAAAGAGGGTGTTACCCCTCTATATAATATCCTTTCCGCTTACCTTTCTTCGTCTTTATATCGCAGCTCTTAATTCTCCCCTCTCGTATAAGGTTCGTACAAATCGCCGTTAGACGCTGCCGCGCAAACGTACAGCCAATCAACTCTGCCAACTCATCAATCTGCACCGGTTCGCTCGCCTGAAGCAATGCCGCGCAAATACGTTCTTCCACTTCTTTATTTTCATTGTAATTTTGATTCTCCCGTGCATGGGTGCGATGGGCGTCTAACTTTTTCAACTCACGCTTACAATCCTCAATTAGCTCCTCACTAATTTCCCCTCTAATAATCATCTCCAATCTTTCTCTTCTTGTCATCGTCTTCCACTCCTATTTCCCTTAACAAGTCCTTATCTTTATAAATATTCGCTAACATATGTATACCGTCAAGAAATCCTCGATTGTACCCGTATGTAAATCCGTTAGTATAGGTTTCGTTTAATTCGTAAAGCAAAACTTTATCATCATCATTCATTTAACTGTCCTCCATTTAAGTTTAACCTTTT
>Ga0265298_10009576_pt1 | contig 11518 bp, 7 predicted proteins | sample AusTroGonzalo_MG_3_FD_193486 | JGI IMG/M metagenome (GOLD analysis project Ga0265298, IMG submission 193486) | Bovine rumen microbial communities from tropical cattle in Woodstock, Queensland, Australia - Gonzalo_01 | ecosystem: Host-associated > Mammals > Digestive system > Stomach > Rumen ...
ATCATCTCACCACTTATCAGCCTCATGAAAGATCAGGTTGAAACCTTACGGGCTAATGGAATTGAGGCTGAAGCACTTAACAGTGGTAACGACCCGGCAATAGACCTTGTAATACGAAGAAAATGCCTGGCTGGAAGCCTAAAGCTTCTTTACATTTCACCAGAAAAGCTCTTAACAGAATTAGACTACCTGATAAGCCATATAGAAGTATCATTATTTGCTATCGACGAGGCTCATTGTATCAGTCAGTGGGGGCACGATTTCCGACCAGAATATACGCAGTTGGGCATTCTCAGAGAGAAGTTCCCCAACACGCCCATCATGGCTCTTACGGCTACGGCCGACAAGATCACGAGGCATGACATCATTGAGCAACTCAAATTAAAGGATGCCCGTGAGTTCATATCAAGTTTTGACCGTCCAAACCTGAGTCTTTGCGTCAAACGAGGCTATAAAGCCGCCGACAAGATGCATTTCATACTGAACTTCATCAAGGCGCGTCCTTTTGATGCAGGTATCATCTATTGTCTGAGCAGAAAGACTACAGAGAAAGTCGCAGCCGATTTAAGGAAGAAAGGTATTAACGCGGCTCCATATCACGCAGGACTTTCTCCACTTGAGCGCAGTCAGACTCAGGAACAGTTCAAGAACGACCAGTTACTGGTGGTATGCGCCACCATCGCTTTCGGCATGGGAATCGATAAGAGTAACGTGCGCTGGGTGATACATTACAACATGCCGAAAAGCATTGAGAGTTTCTATCAGGAAATAGGGCGTGCAGGCAGAGATGGCGCTCCAGCAGAAACCATTCTGTTCTACTCATTGGCAGACATTGTTCAACTCACCGAATTTGCCAAGCAAAGCGGGCAACAGGACGTCAATATGGACAAATTGAAGCGCATGCAGGAATATGCAGAATCAAATGTGTGCCGACGCCGCATTTTATTAAACTATTTCAGCGAGCAGACCGATCACGACTGCGGCAACTGCGATGTTTGCGAGAATCCTCCCCAGCGATTCGACGGCACGCGCTATGTACAAATGGCTCTCAGCGCTGCCAAGCGCTCTGACGAAAAGATACGCATAGCCACCATCATAGAGATCCTGAAAGGCATGCGTTCGCCAACTGTCGAACGCAACGGATATGACAAATTGAAGACATTCGGTGTAGGGAAAGACGTCTCATTGAACGACTGGCAGGATTATCTGTTACAGATGCTGCAGATGGGATTCATCGAGATTGCTTACAACGACGGCAACAAGGTAAAGATAACAGATATCGGCAACGATGTGCTTTATGGACGGAAAGAGGCCACACTATGCGTGGTCGACCACAGTACTAAGGAAGAACCGAAGAAGCGAAAGCTGAAACTGGAGATTCCCACAATCACCATTCCCGGTCTTCCACCAACCACTGGCGTCGAAGACCCTAAGCTTTTCGAAGCCCTACGTGTTTTACGTGCAACATGCGCCAATGAAGAAGGATTTCCACCCTATATCATTTTCAACGACAAAGTGCTCCATTCGCTGGCCACCATCAAGCCCACCAGCCTTGAACAATTCGGTCATATTTCAGGTATAGGAGAGCACAAGAAGCAGAAGTATGGAAACCGTTTCGTTGCACTCATACAGAAATACGTCTAACGTGCTTTTTTACACCTTGTTTTATAGAAAAAGGGGAAAATAAACTAAAAAATCAGCCTAAAAATGTCACTTTTTGCTAAAAACTGATGATTTATAGCGGTTTTGTGAAGAGAATTTTGTAAATTTGCAGGGCAAAATTACCAAAGATGGCAAAGAAAAAGATATTATTCATTAATCAGGAGATCTCTCCTTATGTACCTGACAGCTCATTGTCGCTGATGGGTAAGGGTGTTCCACAGGCTATGCAAGAGCAGAGTCATGAAATCCGTACGTTCATGCCCAAATGGGGAATCATCAACGAGCGTCGCGGACAGTTGCATGAAGTTATCCGACTGTCAGGTATGAACCTTATCATTAATGATACTGATCACCCACTGATTATTAAGGTGGCATCGATTCAGTCAGCCAGAATTCAGGTTTATTTCATTGATAACGACGATTATTTCGGCAAGCGTCTGATGGCAAAAGACGAGAATGGCGAAGATTATCTTGACAATGGTGAGCGCGCCATATTCTTTGCACGTGGCGTATTGGAGACAGTCAAGAAACTGCGTTGGGTGCCCGATATCATTCACTGTCAGGGATGGATGAGCGCCGTTGTGCCTCTCTATGTCAAGACCGCCTATCACGATGAGCCTTCGTTTGCAGAGGCAAAGGTTGTAACGTCGCTCTTTGAGAAGAACATCGACAAGGACCTTGGCGAGAATTTCAAAGAATGCCTTGAGTTCCGTGAGGCCAAAGCAGAGTTGCTGAAGGACTATAAGAACGAATTCGATTTCAACGAGTTGAGCAAGCTGGCCATCGATTACAGCGACGGCGTGATACAAGCCGATCAGAAAGTCGATCAGAATTTGCTGAAATATGCAGCTGGCAAGAATATCCCCGTACTTGGCTATCAAGAGGATTTTGCCGACTCATATGAGAATTTCTACAACCAGCTGTTTCCTGAAGAGCAGCCAGAAGTAGAAGAAGATTAAAAATATAGAATACCTCGACACATGAAATGTAAATGGATAACAGCGATTGCTTTTACTGCAATGGCAATACTCTCTTGTAGTGAAGATACAGAAGGCATCGGACAGTCACTGACCGATGAGACAGATAAATTAGAGGTAACGACGGGCGTTTTCAGCGCTACCAGCCGCTCTATACAAGTCGACTCTGTCTATTCAAAGCACTTTGACTGCTACTTCGGCAAGGTGAAAGACCCTGAAACAGGTGCCTATGTGAAGAGCGAGTTCATGACCCAGTTCAACATACTGGAGGATATGGTTATGCCTGACCGCAGTAAGATACTCGGCTCATACGATGGTGATATCGCAGCCGACTCTTGTGAGATATGGCTGATATTCGACCGCTCAAAGTGCTATGGCGACTCACTCACTCCGATGAAGATCAATATCAGGGAGCTGAGTAAACCCATGAGTGATGCGAAGACATACTACAGCAACTTCGATCCCATCAGCGAGGGGTACATCAGAGAAGACGGACTGAAGAAAAGCATGGCATTCTCGTTGGCAAATCTTACCGTCAAAGACAGCCTGCGCAATGCTGATGGCTATACCGACTATTCCATTGTCGGCTTGAACGATCCTTATACCGACAAGAGCGGCAAGACATACAACAACTACGGCACTTATGTGCTTCGCAGTTACTACGATCACCCTGAGTATTTCAAGAACGTATACACATTCGTCAACAACGTGTGCCCAGGCTTTTATTTCGAGGTGAACGACGGTCTTGGAGTAATGGCAAAGATTTCGGAAATAGACATTAATATGTATTTCCACTATCAGGCTGACACCACCGTATATTACGGTTCTCTCTTCCTCTCGTCGACTCCCGAGGTGCTTCGAACCACAAGGGTGGTTAACGACAATGCTGCCTTGCAGCGACTGGTTAACGATAAGAGCTGTACTTACCTGAAAGCGCCCGCAGGCATTTTCACAGAGGTTACATTGCCAGTTGACGAGATCAGTCAGGCACACACAAAAGACTCACTGCTCTCTGTAAGCATTAACTTCAACAGACAAAACAGCAACATCAGCACACAATACCCGCTGAGCACTCCTGACTATATTCTCATGGTGCAGAAAGACAGTCTGAACACATTCTTTGAGACCCAGACTATATACAACTACACCAGTTCCTATATGGCAGGTTTGTCGGCAAATGCCTATTCATTCAGTAATATCGGCAATCTCATCACCCTGATGGCCAAGAACAAGGCTGAGGGATTGAAGAGCGATCCGAACTGGGTGGCAAAGCATCCTGATTGGAACAAGGCCGTACTCGTCCCCCTTGCTGCCTCTATCACATATGACACCTACAGAAATCCTACGGTTACTGCAATAGCTAACCAGATGGGACTTTCGAGTACGAAGCTTGTAGGAGGTGACGGCAATCCTATCGAAATGAAAGTGATTTACGCCCGATTTAAGGAGAAATAAGATATGGCTGACGGATTCTTAGAGAAACATCATGAGGAGTACGAGGCACGCAAAGAAGCCTGGCTCCGAAAGAAGAAACATCTGCCAAAGATAAATAAGAAATTAGAGCGCCCCGTTGATGAGGCGCTCTAATCTTTTTATCCGATAACCTTGAACTTGGCAAACTTCAGCAACAACTGCTTAGTGCCCGCATTACGGAATTGTACGGTCGCTTTGGTATTCTCGCCCGTACCTTCTATTCTTATCACCTCTCCAATGCCAAAGCGTTGATGCTCAATCCTACATCCTTCATGCAGATCACTGACACTCGGGGCTGTTGCCAACGACCTCGGTGCCACAGCCTGATGCAGACGTTTGAAGTTGGGGCCAAAGGGGTCGACAGGCTTCTCTGGGCGTCTGGGAGCAACGGCTCTCGGCTTGGGATCGGCCTTGAACTGGGTAGCCACAGGCCTCGGATTCTGCATCCACTCAGGAGCCTCGCTCTCATAGCCTCGTGTATTCCTGCTATATCCGCCAGTATTACCTGTACCATAGGCACCACCATCATATCGGTTATAAGCCTTACGACTAGCCGAGCCGAATATACTTTCACCCCCACCCGCTTCAGAATGCACTTCCAGCAAGTCAGAGTCAATATCACGGATGAAGCGTGAAGGCGTGTCATACTCCATGCGACCATAGCGGAAACGGTTCTGTGCGCAAGTCAGTATACAATGCTTCTCTGCTCGCGTGATGGCTACATAGAGCAGTCGGCGCTCTTCCTCGAGCTCGCGCATCGAGTTGGTGCACATAGGACTGGGGAAGATGTTTTCCTCTAGTCCGACCACAAACACCGTCGGGAATTCCAAGCCCTTAGCCGAATGGACGGTCATCAGCGTCACCTTATCATTTGAATCGCCGTCATCACTGTCAAGGTCGGTCAACAAAGCCACTTCCTGCAGGAAATCAGTCAGATAGATTTGTTCACCCATATCCTCCTCGCGGCGACTCTCCACGAAATCCTGCATACCCGAAAGGAACTCTTCAAGGTTCTCCTGGCGCGAGATGTCCTCAGGATTACGACCGCTATAGATATCCTTGCTGATGCCCGAGTTCATGATGATGTCATGACCGAGAGCGTAAGCATCCTCTGTCTGCAGTCTGCCTATCCAGCCTTCTATCAGTTCGCGGAAAGCCTGAATCTTGGTCATCGTACCCTTGTTCACATCCATCGGGAAGAGTACAGGCTCCTTTATTACCTGCCACAGACTGACGCCATAGGTCTGCGCCGTCTGAATGATTTTCCCTACCGTTGTATCACCGATGCCACGTGCCGGATAGTTGACAATACGCTTAAAAGCCTCTTCGTCGTTAGGATTGGCAATAAGACGGAAATAGGCAATCACGTCCTTGATTTCCTTGCGCTGATAGAAACTCAGTCCGCCATAGATACGATATGGGATGTTATCCTTACGCATCTGCTCCTCGAAGCTACGGCTCTGCGAGTTGGTGCGATACAGGATGGCAAAGTCACTCCAGTTACACCCGTCCTGACGCCGGATGCGCTTAATGTCCTGCGTCACGATCAGCGCCTCTTCCCTATCCGAATAGGCAGGCTTCAGTTGCAAGCGCTCACCATGCTCGTTTTTCGAGAACACGTTCTTCGGAATCTGCCGTTCGTTACGGCGAATCAGTGAGTTGGCGGCCTGAACAATCAACTGCGTTGAGCGATAGTTCTGCTCCAGCTTGAATAGTTTGGCATCGGTATACTGACTCTGAAAGTTCAGGATATTGTCGATATTGGCACCTCTGAACGAGTAGATGCTCTGGGCATCGTCGCCCACCACGCACACACGCTGGCGCTCTTTTGTCAACTGATAAACAATGGCCTGCTGCGCAAAGTTAGTATCCTGATACTCATCTACGAGCACAAAATGGAACTTCTCGACATATTTCTGGCGGATTTCCTCATGTTTTTCAAACAGAACCCACGTCTGAACCAACAAATCATCGAAATCCATCGCATTAGCCTGACGGCATCTCTCCGCGTACCTTATATATATATGTGACACTTGAGGGCGCTTCTGAGCTGCGTCATCGCTGGCCCATGAGCTCTGCTGATACTGCTGAGGCAGCAGTAAGTGGTTCTTAGCCATAGAGATACGGTCGACCACCGATGAGGGCTTATAGACTTTGTCGTCGAGCCCCATCTCCTTAATGATCGTTTTCACCAGTGAACGGGCGTCGCTCTGGTCGTAGATGGTAAAGTTGGAATTATAGCCCAAATGCTCGGCTTCAGCCCTCAAAATGCGTGCGAAAACGCTGTGAAAAGTGCCCATTTGCAAATATCTGGCTTGCTCGCTGCCCACCAAACGGCCTATACGCTCCTTCATTTCGCGCGCTGCTTTGTTGGTAAATGTCAATGCTAATATCTGCCAAGGTTTCATTCCCTGTTCTAACAGCCACGCGATTTTATACGTCAGAACACGGGTTTTACCCGACCCTGCACCAGCAATAACAAGACTTGCACCGTCGCAGTATTCAACCGCAACACGTTGGCTATCATTCAGTTGTTGTAATATATCTGTGTTCACGATGCAAAGTTACGAAAATAATTCGAAACCACCAAATGACACAAGAAGGCTTTCATCCGATGAAAGTATCACTTTCTGCCGTGGAAACTTCTGCTTTCATCAGTATTCTTATAATAATCACACAGTTATCACTTTATAACATCTATACAGGAATGGCATTTGCTGCAGTTGTTGCAGTGTTGCAGTTCGAATCATGAAGGGAAAAAGTGAAAAATTAATTCTATATATTTATATATATATAATATATATAATATATAGACCTTACTTTTTAGGATGCGCCACTCTTACAAACAACTGCAACACTGCAACAACTGCAGCAATTACGCCCGATTTATGAGAATGACACGAAATTTAACTTTTTTGAGCGATTAAAATTTGGTGGTCTCATTTTTTTGCTGTACCTTTGTAGCCAGTTATTATCAACTAAATAATTAATAAACCAAAAAGTAGAATCGAAATGAAAAAGATTATGATGATTGTTGCTGCACTGGCTATGACAGTAGCAATGCAGGCACAGACAAAATTCCACGATGTTGAGGCTAACGAGGCCAAAGGTCCAGTAAAGACAATGACGCTGAGCATGATGGGCAACGAGCGCACTATCAACTTCTCGCAGGATGGTAAGATGCAGTCAAGTGACATGTCAGACGCTGTATACGATGCAGAAGGCTACCTCCAGTCAGCCAAGATGAACGTACAGGGACAGAGCGTTGACATGAAGTTCGAATGGGAGAACGGCCGTCTGAAGAGCCAGACCATCAACATGATGGGTCAGGACATCAAGACAACGCTCAACTACGACGAGAACGGTGTCATCAAATCACAGAGCATTGACATGGGTGGCCAGGTAATGGAAGCTCCCTACTCTGACTACAAGTTCGACGATCATGGTAACTGGATCAGCCGTAAGGCATCGATGATGGGTCAGGAGATGACAGCCACACGTTCGTTCACCTATTACGAGTAAATATATTAATAAGGTGTAACCCACTTTACTACAAAGCGGATCAGAATGTACCTTCTGGTCCGCTTTTAATTTGCATAAACATACCGATTTGCCTACATATATGACACAATTTAAAAAAGTCTGCCTATTTTAACACATTCAGTGGGATAGAATTTTGGTGGTTTCGCAAAATCTTCGTAACTTTGCACGCGATTTAAGAACAAGGATATCAAAATCAGCCCAAAAATGAAAAAAGAACTGAAAAAGGTGTTGGTACTCGGATCGGGTGCCTTGAAAATCGGACAAGCCGGAGAGTTTGATTACTCAGGTTCACAAGCTTTAAAAGCTCTTCGCCAAGAAGGCATTAAGAGCGTTCTCGTTAACCCTAACATCGCAACTATCCAAACCAGTGAAGGTATTGCTGACAAGGTGTATTTTCAGCCAGTGAATACTCACTTCGTTACAGAGATCATTAAGAAGGAGCGCCCCGACGGCATTCTGTTGGCATTCGGAGGTCAGACCGCATTGAACTGCGGAACGGAGCTTTATCTGAATGGAACGCTTAAGGAGTACGGAGTTGAAGTTTTAGGAACAAGTGTCGAGGCCATCATGAATACTGAGGACCGCGACCTTTTTGTTAAAAAGCTGGCAGAGGTTAATCTGAAAGTACCCGTATCGCATGCCGTAGAGTCGATGGAAGATGCGTTGAAGGCAGCCCACGAAATCGGATTCCCCATCATGATTCGTTCGGCTTATGCACTCGGAGGCCTGGGTTCAGGTATCTGTCCCGATGAGAAGAAGTTCAAGGAGCTGGCAGAGTCAGCCTTCACCTTCGCCCCACAGATTCTCGTTGAGGAGTCGCTGAAGGGATGGAAGGAGATCGAGTTTGAGTGCATCCGCGATGCCAATGACCGCTGCTTCACCGTAGCCTCTATGGAGAACTTCGATCCCCTGGGCATTCACACCGGTGAGTCAATCGTTGTTGCGCCTACCTGCTCACTCCGTGACGACCAGGTTAAGATGCTGCAGGACATCACCATCAAGTGTGTGAAGCACCTCGGCATCGTTGGTGAGTGCAACATTCAGTTCGCTTTCAACGCTGAGACCAACGACTACCGCATCATCGAGATCAATGCCCGTCTGTCTCGTTCTTCAGCCCTTGCCTCTAAGGCAACCGGTTATCCCCTCGCCTTCGTAGCAGCCAAGATTGCTCTTGGATACACACTCGACCAGATTGGCGAGATGGGCACCACAAGCTCAGCATACGTTGCTCCACAGCTCGACTATATGATCTGTAAGATTCCCCGCTGGGACCTCACCAAGTTCGCAGGCGTAAGCCGTCAGATTGGTTCTTCAATGAAGTCTGTTGGTGAGATTATGTCTATCGGACGCTCTTTCGAGGAGATGATTCAAAAGGGTCTCCGCATGATCGGTCAGGGCATGCACGGTTTCGTTGGCAACGACCACACCAAGTTCGAAAACCTTGAAGAGGAGTTGGCTAATCCTACCGATCTCCGTATATTTGCCATCGCACAGGCTCTTGAAGAGGGCTACACCATCGAGCGCATTGAAAAGCTCACGAAGATCGACGTCTGGTTCCTGGAGCGCCTGAAGCACATCGTTGACCTGAAGCATGAGCTGCAGAAGTACAACAAGCTTGAGGAACTGCCCGACGAGCTGCTGCTTGAGGTGAAGCGCTGCGGATTCAGTGACTTCCAGATTGCACGCTTCGTGCTGAAGCCCCAGGGCGGCAACATGGAGAATGAGAATCTGGCCGTTCGTAAGTATCGTAAGCAGCGCGGCGTGATGCCTTCAGTAAAGCGCATTCCAACCGTTGCTTCTGAGAATCCTGAGCTGACCAACTACCTCTACTTCACCTACACCCACACGCCAGCCTTCGGCAATCCTGAGGGTGAGAAGTACACAGCTGCACACGATATCAATTACTATAACAACGAGAAGTCGGTTGTAGTTCTCGGTTCTGGTGCCTACCGCATCGGTTCTTCTGTAGAATTCGACTGGTGTTCGGTTAACGCCATCAACACCGCCCGTAAGCTGGGTTACAAGTCAATCATGATCAACTACAACCCTGAGACGGTATCAACCGACTACGACATGTGCGACCGCCTCTACTTCGATGAACTCTCACTGGAGCGTGTGCTCGACGTTATCGACCTCGAGTCTCCTCGCGGCGTGATTGTATCAGTAGGTGGTCAGATTCCTAACAACCTCGCCATGAAGCTCTATCGTCAGGGTGTTCCCGTACTGGGCACCAGCCCTGTCAACATTGACCGTGCAGAGAACCGCGATAAGTTCTCGGCCATGCTCGACAAGTTGGGCATCGACCAGCCGGCATGGAGAGCGCTGACCAGCTTCGAGGACGTTAAGGACTTCGTTGACAAGGTGGGCTATCCCGTCCTCGTCCGTCCGTCATACGTACTCTCTGGTGCAGCCATGAACGTCTGCTACGACGAAGAGGAGCTGCATCGCTTCCTCAACATGGCTACAGAGGTAAGTAAGGAGTTCCCCGTAGTCGTTTCTAAGTTCATGACCGAGACAAAGGAGATTGAGTTCGACGCCGTAGCCGACAAGGGTGAGGTTATCGAGTATGCCATCTCCGAACACGTAGAGTATGCTGGTGTACACTCAGGCGACGCCACGATGGTATTCCCCGCACAGCACATCTACTTCTCTACCATCCGTCAGATAAAGAAGATTGCACATAAGATTGCAGCCGAGCTGAACATCTCGGGTCCGTTCAACATCCAGTTCCTGGCAAAGAATCGTGAGGTAAAGGTTATTGAGTGTAACCTCCGCGCTTCTCGCTCATTCCCATTCGTGTCAAAGATCCTGAAGCGCAACTTCATCGAGACTGCCACGAAGATCATGCTCGACGCTCCTTACCAGAAGCCCGAGAAGAGCGAGTTCGACATCGATCGCATCGGTGTGAAAGCCTCTCAGTTCTCTTTCGCCCGCTTGCAGAATGCCGACCCCGTACTCGGTGTAGACATGAGCTCTACCGGTGAGGTTGGATGCTTGGGTGATGACTTGAATGAGGCTCTGCTCAATTCACTCATTGCCACAGGCTACTCTATTCCTAAGGATGCCGTTCTCATCAGTTCTGGCGGTGCCAAAGGAAAGGTTAGTCTGCTTGAGCCCGCCCAGCAGCTGGCTAAGAAAGGCTACACCATCTACGCTACATCAGGTACAGCCAAGTTCTTCAACGACAACGGCGTAAAGGCTCAAGCTGTAGCATGGCCTGATGAGGATGGTGACAACAACGTGATGGATCTCATCAGCCAGCACAAGGTTGGATTGGTTATCAACGTACCGAAGAACCACACCAGCCGCGAGCTGACCAACGGCTATCGTATCCGTCGTGGAGCAATCGATCACAATATTCCTCTGATGACAAACGTTCGTCTGGCTAAGGCATTCATCGAAGCCTTCACAGCAATGAGCCTCGACGATGTGAAGATTAAGTCTTGGCAGGAATATAACAACTAATGATTGTCGACGAATACAAGACGATAAAGACCGAAGGCGAGGGCTACTACACGGAGAAGCGTAGCAAGTTCCTCGCCTTCGTTCATCATGTAACGTCAGTAGACGAAATCAAGGAGCTGCTGGCCAGTTACCGGAAAAAGTACTACGATGCCCGCCACGTGTGCTATGCCTATATGCTGGGCCCTGAGCGTACAGACTTCCGTGCTAACGACGACGGCGAGCCCTCATCAACAGCAGGCAAGCCCATTCTCGGGCAGATTAATTCCAACGAGCTTACCGATATCCTCATCGTTGTGGTACGCTACTATGGCGGTGTAAACCTTGGTACCAGCGGACTCATCGTGGCTTATCGTGAGGCAGCTGCCGATGCCATCGCTCACTCTGAAATAGAAACACGT
>Ga0265298_10009577_pt1 | contig 11518 bp, 7 predicted proteins | sample AusTroGonzalo_MG_3_FD_193486 | JGI IMG/M metagenome (GOLD analysis project Ga0265298, IMG submission 193486) | Bovine rumen microbial communities from tropical cattle in Woodstock, Queensland, Australia - Gonzalo_01 | ecosystem: Host-associated > Mammals > Digestive system > Stomach > Rumen ...
AGCGAACAAAGCCGGTTATACGGAGATCATGCCGCCGACGGTTGTGAATGCCGCATCGGGTTATGGCACAGGTCAGTTGCCGGACAAAGAAGGACAGATGTACCACTGCGAGGTGGACGATTTGTATCTCATTCCGACGGCTGAGGTGCCGGTGACGAACCTCTACCGCGACGTCATCATCGACGAGGCACAACTGCCGATCAAGAACTGCGCCTACACGGAGTGTTTCCGTCGCGAGGCAGGCAGTTACGGCAAGGATGTACGCGGATTGAACCGCTTGCACGAGTTCAGCAAGATTGAGATTGTACGTATTGACACGCCGGAACACTCCGACGCATCGCACAAAGAGATGCTGGAGCACGTAGAGGGTCTGCTGCAGAAACTGGAGTTGCCCTACCGTATCCTGCGTCTGAGCGGCGGCGATATGAGTTTCACCGCAGCGCTGTGTTATGACTTCGAGGTTTACAGCGAAGCACAACACCGCTGGCTGGAGGTATCCAGTACTTCCAATTTCGACACGTACCAGGCCAACCGTCTGAAATGTCGCTACCGCCGTGCGGAGGACAAGAAAGTGACGTTATGCCACACGCTGAACGGTTCCGCACTCGCATTGCCGCGTATCGTGGCAGCGTTGCTGGAGAACAACCAGTGCGAAGAAGGTATCCGTATTCCGAAGGCACTGCAACCGTACTTCGGTGACGATATGATACGTTAAGCAGCAAGAAATGCAACATTTTGTTAAGAGAAGCGCCCAAAAGCGCTTCTCTTTGTTATATTTTGCAAACTTAATTTTACAAAATGAAGAAATTCGGTATGTTTGTCCCTAAAATGTTGTATATGCAAAAAAAAAGTAGTACTTTTGCGGCCAAATTCCATTAAAGGGAGTTTATTAAGGTATAACAAACATTATTTAAGGTATGAAGAGATTCTTACTCATTCTGTCCGTTTTCCTGTTAGGAATCGGGCAAGTCTGGGCTCAATCCCAGATGATTAGCGGTAAGGTGACCAGTGCTGCAACCAACGAAGGCATTCCCGGCGCTTCGATTGTGGTATTGGGTACCAGCCGAGGAACCATCACCGATTATGATGGTAATTTCAAGATTGAGGTACAACCCGGTAGCGAGTTGGTAGTGAGTTTCGTGGGAATGCGTTCGCTCACTGTACCGGCTCAGGATAACATGGTTGTAAGCCTGGAAGAAGACACAGAGGTTTTGGACGAAGTGGTAGTGACCGCGTTGGGTATCTCCCGTTCGGAGAAGACGCTGGGTTACGCTGCCACGAAGGTAGAAGCCGATGAGATCACGAAAGCCCGTCAAACGAACGTAGCCACCGCATTGGCCGGTAAGGTAGCCGGTGTGCAGGTGCAATCCACTTCGACGGACCCGGGTGCAGCGAGCAACATCATCATCCGTGGTTTCTCGTCCATCAGCGGTAGCAACCAGCCTCTCTATGTAGTAGATGGTGTACCTTTGCAGAACACGACCGATTACGGAGCCGGTGAGCAAAATGAGAAAGCCAGTTCGATTGGCGGTATCAGCAACATCGCAGCTCAGGATATCGAGTCGATGACGGTATTGAAGGGTGCAGCCGCTACGGCATTGTATGGTAGCCGTGCTGCCAATGGTGTTGTCATCATCACCACCAAGCAGGGTGCCAAGGGTAACAAGCGCAACTTCAACATCGAGTACAGCGGTGGTGTAGCATTCAACCAGATTGCCAACCTGCCGATGTTCCAGAACCAGTTCGGTCAAGGATGGGACGGTCAACAGACGTTCATCGAGAACGGTTCTTGGGGTCCCGCACTGGACGGTTCGATGCAGGTGTATGGTCCTATCTGGAACTACACACAGCTGACGCACGAGTTTTCAGCAAAGCCGACAAATATCAAAGATTTCTTTGATGTAGGCGTATCGCACAACCACAACATTTCGTTCAGTGGTGCGTCGGCGGACAACAAAATGACGTATTACACGTCGTATTCTTTTGCAGGTGACAATGGTGTCATGCCGGGAAACAAGGACACCTATCAGCGTCACACGATCGCATTCCGCGGAAGCTACGAACCAATCAAGTGGCTCAAAGTATCGAGCTCGGTTAACTTCGCTAAGTCGAAGACGGATGTTGTGGACACCTATCAGGGTACGTCTGTGATTGACGGTCTGTATGAGTTCCCGCGTGACATCTCTCTGGTCGATTTGTCTGATCTGAGCAGCCCGTTCGCTACTCCGGAGGCGTATTTCACACCGTACGGAATCACGAACCCGTATTGGGCAATTGCCAACAACTACCACCACACTGACGCCAAGCAGATTTATGGTAAGGTGCAGGTAGATGCCAAGCCGGTACAAGGCTTGACGCTGACCTATCGTTTCGGTTTCGACTACACGGATGCTGACACAAAGATCGGTGTACCGCAAATCAACCTTGATGATGCGATGATTACCGATAATATGGGTTATGCTCCCAGCCACATGAACCAGGATGGTAGTGTATATGCCCGTTATCGTCGTCTGTATGAGATGAACCACGACATTATGGGTACCTATACCAACAAATGGGGTGCATTTGACCTGAATGTTATTTTAGGTGTGAACATCAGCGAGCGTGCTTCGACTTCTCTGGAGGCAACAACCAGCAACCTTACATTCGAGACCGGTTTCTGGGATTTGAGCAACGGTGCCACCAAGGATAAAATCACCGAGCTTCAGTCGAAGCGTCGTGCAGTAGGTCTGTTCGGCGACATCACATTCGGTTATGCCGACCAGTTGTTCATCGACTTTACCGCCCGTAACGATTGGTCTTCTACCCTTCCGTTGGGTAACAACAGCTATTTCTATCCGGGTATCACCGCCAGCTGGATTTTCACAGAACTGATTCCGAAGAACAAAGTGCTGTCGTTCGGTAAGGTTCGTGCCGCTTACGGTATGACGGGTAATGACGCCAGTGTTTATCTGACCAATCCGTCCTTCATTCAAGCAGAAGCCACCACGGCTTACCTGGGTGATCCGGCGGCTATCGTTTTCCCGGTTAACGGTGTGAACGCGTTCATGGCCAGCTCGACGCTGGGTAGCGGAACGCTGCGTCCTGAGATGACTTCTGAGGCCGAGGTTGGTTTGAACCTCCAGTTCTGGAACGGTCGCTTGGGCTTGGATGCAACCTACTACCACCGTGTGACGAAGGACCAGATCTTCCGTCTGCCGGTTGATCCTGCTACCGGATACAGTTCGATGGTAACGAACTTCGGTAAGGTACAGAACCAAGGTTTCGAGTTGGTACTGAATACCACTCCGGTGAAGACCCATAATTTCCAGTGGGATTTGAACTTCAACGTAGCCCGCAACTGGAATATGGTTCTCTCGTTGCCGGACGGTCTGGATGGCGGCAAGAGCATCATCGAAGGTTTCTCTACCTCTGCCGACAAGGTTTATGCTTATGCAGAGGTGGGCAAACCGATGGGTGTATTCTACACCAACCTGCCCAAATACACCGCTGACGGCCAAATTATCGTCGGTTCAAACGGTCTGCCTATTATCGGAACCGACATTGAGGATACCGGCAAAGACATGCAGTGCAAATGGACAGGCGGTATCAACACCTCTCTGTCATTCTACGGTGTAACGCTGAGCGCTACATTGGACGCACGTCTGGGCGGTTATATGTTCTCGCGTACGAAGAACCTGATGGAGTTCACCGGTAACGGTGTCGTAACCACCTACAACAGCCGTAATCCGTTCATCATTCCGAACTCGGTGGTTGACAATGGAGACGGTACCTACTCGGAGAACACGACTCCTATCTTCCTGATTGACGACACGTATCAAGCTTACTTTGATAAATATGGAGCAGGTGAAGGCGGTGAGTTCTTCCTGTTGGATCGTTCGTTCGCCAAACTGCGTAATATCAGCGTTACCTGGTCTCTGCCACAGAAGTGGATGCAGAAGATTCGTTTCGAATCGATGGCTCTCACGGCTTATGTGAACAATGTAGCTACCTTCAGCGCACGTCAGAACTACTACATTGATCCGGAAGCCACCTCATATGCCGGCGATGGCGACTTGGCTGCACAATTCGGTGAATTGTACTCCAACCCGACCAGCCGTCAGTATGGTGTAAATGTAAACATTAAATTCTAAACGAGGAGGACAAAGATATGAAAAAGATTTTTAGTATTATATTGTTTTCCGCATTGATCCTCAGCCTGAACGGTTGCAAGGATTACATGGACATCAACTATGATCCTAACTCTCCTGCAGAGGAGAATATGACGAGTGACATGATTATTCCGGCCGTAGAGATGAACCTCGCCGCCGCTTACGGTTGCCGTCTGCATATTTTGGGAGCATACAACGCCCAATATTACGCCCAGCAGTGGGGTACACCGAACTATATATCGTATTCGCAGTTCGAGGTTTCTCCGGGCAACGGTAGCGGTGCATATACCCAGCTGTTCCAGCGTGTATTGGGCAACCTGAACATCGCCAAGAAGAAAGCGACCGCCAAGGGCGACAACGGCGTGCTGCTGCAAATAGCCGTACTGCGTGCTTTCTCGTACCAGCTGCTGGTAGATGCCTTTGGCGAGGTGCCTTATACCGAAGCGTTTGACGTGGATAATATGGCCCCGAAATACGACAAAGGTCAGGATATCTATGAGGCATTGATTAAAGAGATTGACGACGCACTGGCTGCAGTAAGCGGAAGCGACGCTGTATCGACCAGCTTCATCATCCCCAGCAAATCAACGGCCGATTGGATTCAATTTGCCAATGCTCAGAAGTTGAAGATGTTAACCCGCATGTCAGGTGTGAAAGACGTATCGGCTGACATCCAGAAAATCATTGCAGAGGACAACCTGCCTGCTGGCAACGTAGAGATTAGCGGTTGCTGGTCCAATGCGTCCGGTCAGGCAAACCCCTTCTATTCAGAAGAGCGTGCTACCTGGGGCCGTGTACAGCATAACATCATCGCCAACCTGGCATTGGTAGGCACGATGCAGACCGATACGTATCAGGACCCGCGTCTGGCCGCATGGCTCCTTCCGAACAGCGATGGCAAGTTCCAGGGTAGTATATCCGGTACGAACCTCTCGACGGTGGAAGACAAATACAGCTCGACGGGTGCATGGTGCGAACTGGTTATGTCCTATGACATGCCGGTTATCCTGATCAGCCGTACGGAGATTGAGTTCTATCTGGCCGAGTATTACGCACGTAAGAACGATGCAGCCAAGGCTCAGGCACACTATGAGGCCGCTATCACCGCTTCGTTTGCAAACGCTAAGGCTTCCGGTGCAGCTGCTAATATCGCGCAGAACCCGTACAACCAGAGCAAGTGGCAGGAGTGCATCGGTATCGCCAAGTGGATTGCCCTCGCCGGCATCAACGGTTTTGAAGGCTACACCGAGGCGCGCCGTCTGGATTATCCTAAATTCGGAAGCATCAAGGCATCGGACATGTATTCCGGTAGCGGTGCATTGGATTTGACCAAGTATCAACCGGGCACTCTGTACACGCCGTTCAACGTATTCAACCAAGTAGGAGCCAACCACCTGCTGGAGCGCTTCCCCTATCCGGAGAGCTCTACGGCACGTAACTCAAACGCACCTGCGTTCCCGGGTTATCTGGAGCCTATCTTCTGGGGTAAATAATAGTATTAACCTATTAAAAGTATTACGATTATGAAAAAGAGTATAATATATTTAGTGACGCTGGCATTTCTTGCAGTAAGCTTTACTTCCTGCGAGAAATCATCTGCCGGGCTGACCGGAAAGGTTGACTACGTTGTGCTCAAACTCCTGGGAGATTCGCAAATTATGCTTTCTTTAGGTGACACTTACGTAGAACCGGGTTGGACAGCGACCGATAAAGGAAAAGACGTGCACGACAAAGTGGATGTAACCATCGTTAATATGGTGGGCAAAGAGGTGGATACAATCGCTACCGACAAGCCCGGTATCTTCACCATTACCTATTCTGCTACGAGCGAGGATAATATGTTTATATCAGAGCAACGTCAAGTATTGGTATTTGATCCGACACTGACTATGTCGCTGAAGGGTGTATTCGCTGTTGATTTCGATAAGAGCGAGTACAACGGCGATTCGAATGGTACAACATGGACCGAGTTATCTGCATACTATACGTCCAGTGCTTGGAAATATGCGCAGTATTCGGAGAAAGAAATCGATATCAACATCAAGGAGGTTGTTCCGGGTATTTATAATGTAGACTGCTTAATCGGAGGCTACTACACCTTCTTGCGCGGTTATGGCGGATACATGGTTGATGCTAATGAAGATCCATCGCTTCTCCATTACTACTCAATGGGTGGTATGATTATCCTGAATGCAGACAAGTCTCTTGATCTCGTATCTAGTGAAAACATAGGTTTCGAGGATAGTCTTGAAGACTTTAGCGGTAAGTATGATGATGCGACCAATACGCTTGATATTCACTCCTTTTATAACGGAGGCAAAGACTTCCACATAGTAATGGTAAAAAAATAACGCATTATGAAAAAGATTTATTTTGCAATAATTGCTCTGGCAACGCTTACGCTTGCCTCATGCGAAAAGGACCCTATCGGCGGTACTGCGGTTGAGGTTTTAGCCGGCCAATGGTACGTACAGGTAGACGGTTACGACACCGTAGGTGACTCCGTTGTGATTGAGGATTTCAACGAAGGACGCTCGCTGCTGCTAACCTACAATACGGCTGCGAACGATCCGACCAAACTGTATATCAACGATTTGGGTAAGTTCTGGGACTACATCGTAGTCGTAGATTGTGACATCAACACGATGACGTTCGGTTCTGCCACTGCGGTTCCCAACGAGTCTTATCCCTGCAACGTAACCCTGACCAATGGTAAGATTGTGAAGAACGGAACCAAGACTCCGAGTGGTGCACCGGCTGACTACATCCAGTTCGATATCAACTTCGATGACGATGATTTGACAGGAGCCGGTTTTCCGGGAATGTCTTACGGAGACCTTTACGGTTTCGATGTATATCGTGTATCCGGTTGGCGATACACCGGCTTGGAAGCTAACGGAGAAGTGATACAATAATCGCTCTCTACCCATTCAAAAAGCGGCCCTCGGGTCGCTTTTTTTATTTTTCTAAGAAAAATATTTGCGTATATCAGAAAAAAGCAGTAAATTTGCGGCCGATTTAGATTGCGTTAATGTGCGCATGAGAGATAATAACATGGAATATCACTATATCAACCATATCGATTCGCCGGCGGATTTGAAGAAGTTGCGCATTAAGGAGCTGCCTGCCGTCTGTGCTGAATTGAGGCAATTCATCATTGAGGCGTTGAGCAAGAACCCGGGGCATCTCGGTTCATCGTTAGGAACGGTCGAGCTGACCGTAGCGCTCCATTATGTCTTCGACACGCCGAATGACAAACTGGTCTGGGACGTAGGTCACCAGGCTTATGCACACAAGATTCTTACCGGTCGTCGTGACCGTTTCCATACCAACCGGCAGTTCAAAGGTCTGTCGCCCTTCACCAACCCGGTGGAGAGCGAATACGACGCGTTCATTGCGGGGCACGCGAGCAACTCTATTTCCGCTGCGCTGGGAATCGACGTTGCGAATGGGAAATTGAAAACGGACCACGGAAAATTATCCAACGTAGTTGCCATCATCGGCGACGGGGCGATGACGGGCGGTTTGGCGTTCGAGGGATTGAACAACACCTCCATGGACAAGAACAACCTGCTGATTGTGCTCAATGACAACCACATGGCCATTGACCCGCTCAAGGGCGGTTTCACACAATATCTTGTGGACCTGACGACCAGCGCGGGCTACAACCGTCTCCGCTGGGGTCTGTATCAGCTGGCGGTCAAGCTGCGCCTGATGAACGAGCACAAAAGGCAAGTCATCCTGCGGCGCAACAACCACCTCAAAGCCACGCTGAGCAAACAGGCGAACAACATTTTCACGGGACTTAACATCCGCTATTTCGGTCCGACCGACGGTCATGACGTCGAGGGACTGGTGCGAATCCTGAGCGAGATAAAGAACCACCGCGGCCCCAAAGTGCTGCATATCATCACCAAGAAAGGCAAAGGGTATGCTCCGGCGGAGAACGACCAGACCGTTTGGCATGCACCGGGAGAGTTCGATGTCACTACAGGCGAGCGCCTGAGTGACTCAGTAGAAAGTCAAAAGTCGAAAGACCGCTCCGCTCAAAGCATTCCGCCATTGTGGCAGGAGGTGTTCGGCGAGACGCTGCTGGAGTTGGCGAAAAAGAACGACAAGATTGTCGGCATCACGCCGGCGATGCCGAGCGGCTGCTCGATGAGTATCCTGCAAAAAGAGATGCCGGACCGCGTCTTCGATGTCGGCATTGCTGAAGGACACGCGGTGACGTTCAGCGCGGGTCTGGCCAAAGCCGGCATGCTGCCCTACTGCAACGAATACTCGACATTCCTGCAACGCGCATATGACAATATCGTTCATGACGTGGCGCTGCAGAACCTGCACGTCGTGCTGTGTATTGACCGCGCTGGCATCGTGGGCAACGACGGCGCCACCCACCATGGTCTGCTGGACCTGACATACCTGCGTCCTATTCCCAACATGCAGATTTGCGCTCCGCGCACCGGAGAGGACCTGCGACAGATGATGATGATGGCGGAGACGCTGGAGGGACCTGTAGCGATACGGTATCCAAGAGGAAGAACGCCTGTGGAGGAATTACGAATCACGAATAACGAATTACGAGTCCAATACGGCAAGGGTGTGAAGTTGCGGGACGGAAAAGACATCGCCGTACTGACGATCGGCGCGGTAGGAAACACGATGGCGGAAGCGATTGAAGAATTAAAAATTAAAAATTACGAATTAAAAATTGCGCACTACGACATGCGGTGGTTGAAGCCGATGGATGAGGAGATTCTGCATGAAGTGGGCCAGAAATTCAAGACCATCGTCACTGCCGAAGACGGCATGATCAACGGCGGTTTGGGAAGCGCCGTACTGGAATGGATGGCGGACCACGGCTATACGCCGCGCGTCATCCGTCTGGGCGTGAACGACCAGTTTGTGGAGCACGGCTCGACCAAAGAATTGTATCATTTACTCAAATTAGATAAGGAGGGATTATGCGAATCGTTATTGCAGGCGCAGGCGAAGTAGGTACGCACTTGGCTAAACTGCTGAGCCGCGAAGATATGGAAATCAGCCTCTTGGACGATAACCAAGACCGTTTGGGTGACCTGAGTGCCAACTACGACATGTTGACCAAGGTGGGTAACCCGACCTCTATCCACGACCTGCGTGAGATAGGCGTGAACCGATGCGACCTGTTCATCTCCGTCACTCCGCTGGAGACAGAGAACATGACGGCGTGTCTGATTGCCAATTCGCTGGGTGCCAAGCGTACCCTCGCGCGTATCGACAACTACGAGTACCTGTTGCCGGAGAACAAGAAGTTCTTCGAGCAGATGGGTCTCAACCACCTTATCTATCCGGAGGTGCTGGCTGCCAATGAGATTGAGGAGAGTCTGCGCACCAACTGGATGCGCTATCACCTGCACCTTTGCCAAGGCGCGTTAGAGCTGTGCATCATCAAGATCCGCAGCACCGCCAAGATCATCGGCAAGGCGTTCGCTTCAGGCGTCTATAACCACGGCAAATACCGCATCGTGGCTATCAAGCGCGAGCAAGAAACGATTATCCCGCGCGGTCATGACACGGTGGAGGAGGGCGACCTCGTCTATTGCATGTGTCCGAAAGAGAACATGGAGTACATGCGCGAGGAGCTCGGCAAATCCAAACGCGAGATTAAGAACGTCATCTTCTTCGGCGGCGGACGTATCGCCCGCAAGGCGGCTACCGAACTGATGCACGAGATGAATATCAAGATCATCGAGGTGGACCGCGAGCTATGCAAAGTGCTGAGCGACAAAGTGCCTGACGCGCTGATTATCAACGCCGACGGCTCCGATATGAGCGTGCTCAAAGAGGAAGGTATTCAGGATGCCGATGCATTTGTAGCCGTGACGGACAGCAGCGAAGCGAACATCTTCGCCTGCCTGGCGGCCAAGCGCTTCGGCGTACGCAAGACGATTGCCGAGGTGGAGAACATTGATTATATCCCCATGGCGGAAGGTCTGGATATAGGAACGGTGCTCAACAAAAAGACGATAGCCGCCAGCTATATCTACCAGATGCTGCTGGATGCCTCTGTACGCGGCGTGCACAACCTGACCAATGCGGACGCGGAGATTGTGGAGTTCTACGCCCGTGAAGGCAGCACGATTACCAAGCACAAGGTGAAAGACCTGAGTCTGCCCAGCGAAGCCAATATCGGCGGTATCGTCCGTGCCGGCGAGGGTGTACTGGTGAACGGCGACACGCAGATTATCGCCGGCGACCTGGTGGTTGTATTCTGCAAGAGCCATGTAATACGTAACTTAGAGCGTTTCTTCAAATGACACGGTTATTCAACTGGCGCATAGTATTCAAGACCATGGGTATGCTGACCACCCTGGAGACGCTATTCATGATAGTGCCTACGTTCGCTGCGTGGTGGTATCATGAGCCGGACCTGGGTGCATGGGTGGTATCCTGCGGCATCACGTGGCTCAGCAGCTGGTGGATGCTGCTGGCAGGACGCAATGCGGAGAAACGGGTCGGCGAACGCGAGGGCTATGTGATTGTAGCCACGGTGTGGCTGGTCTATTCGCTGTTCGGCATGCTGCCTTTCTGGCTCAGCGGAGCGCTGCCGAGCATCACCGACGCATGGTATGAGACGATGGCGGGCTTCACCACCACCGGTTCGACCGTCTTCACCGACGTTACCGCCCAGACACATTCCGTGCTACTATGGCGCGCCTTGATGCAATGGATAGGCGGTATGGGTATCATCGTGCTCAGTGTGGCCATCCTGCCGATGTTCGGTTTGGGCGGCATGCAGCTCTATAGCGCCGAAGTGACGGGTGTGAGTTACGACAAACTAAGTCCGCGTATCGCCGACACCGCCAAGCATATGTGGCTGACCTATATCGGCCTGACCGTAGCGGAAGGGTTTATCCTGTGGCTGTTCGGCATGGGTCGTTTCGATGCCATCTGCCACTCGATGGCGACCATCTCCACCGGCGGATTCGCCACGCACAATAACAGCGTCATCAGTTACGGGCCGGCTATCCAATGGACCATCGCGCTGTTCATGCTGCTGTCGGGTATCAACTTCACCCAACTCATCTATCTGTTCCGCGGCAAGCCGCTACGTCTGATCAAAGATGAAGAGACGCGCTGGTTCGTAAGCGCCTGTCTGCTGGCCGGTCTGGCACTCGCCATCGGGCTCATTATTCATTACGGTTCGATAGAAGGTATCCGCGTCGGCATGTTCACCGCCATCGCCACGATTACCAGTACCGGTTTTGTGGCCGCGGATTATATGATATGGCCGCCGGTATTATGGATGTTAGTATTCTTCCTAATGCTGCCGGGTGGCGCGAGCGGTTCGACGGCCGGAGGTATCAAATGGGAAGAATACTAAC
>Ga0265298_10009580_pt1 | contig 11517 bp, 7 predicted proteins | sample AusTroGonzalo_MG_3_FD_193486 | JGI IMG/M metagenome (GOLD analysis project Ga0265298, IMG submission 193486) | Bovine rumen microbial communities from tropical cattle in Woodstock, Queensland, Australia - Gonzalo_01 | ecosystem: Host-associated > Mammals > Digestive system > Stomach > Rumen ...
GAAGGTACATCCCCGTGATGCTCTCGGTGGAGCCGGCGCCGGATGTTTCCGGCGCACCTGGCGAATGGGGCGTCAGGGCCTGGCGCAAGGACGGCGAGACGTGGCTCCTTGTCGTCAACGCGCAGGACAAGGCAAGCGCTGCCGAGCTGACGTTTTCGGAAGGGCTTTCGTCCGTCTCTGCGGAGTTCGGCCCGGAGGCCGAGAAGACGGGGCCGCGCTCGCTCAAGGTCTCGCTCGCGCCGAACGAACCCGCGCTTCTGCGGATCAAGTGACGTTGACAGGAAGAAAGGACGCTCAAGATGACGATGAAACGCGAAAAGATGCTTGCCGCCGCGCTCGCGGCGTGCCTGGGGGCTTTCGGAGAGGGCTTCACCCTCTACAATGTGGCGCAGTTCTCGCCGGGGAACGAGAAGGTCGCGGCGGCCGACGCGAAGGAGTATCTTGAGCGGACTGGCAACGATCTCGTCCTCTATTCGCTCACGCTCCATCCCGAAGGGCGCCCCGCCATCGAGAAGGTGCGCCAGTACGTAGGGAGCTTCAGGCGGTTCAAGGAGGCTTGCGGCGCGTCGGGGACAACGCGCCCCGTCCGGGCGGGGATTCTCGTCCAGGCGATCCTCGGGCACTGGCCGCGTGTTGACAAGGACATCGAGGACTGGACGCGCACTGTCGATGCGAAGGGGGAGAAGGTCCGCTTCTGCCCTCTCGACCCTGGCTTCGCCCAGTACATCACCGACACGTTCACGCTGCTTGCGAAGGAACATCCGGCGTTCATCCTGACGGACGACGACATCCGCGCCTTCTCTCACGAGGCCGAATGCTTCTGCCCACTGCACATGGAGCTGTTCAACAAAAGACGAGGAACCAGCTACACGGCCGATGAGCTTCGCGCCAGGCTGAAAGGCGCGAGACAGGACGATCCCGACTACGTGGCGTTCTTCGCATTGCAGCGCGAGATGCTCGACGGCGTGGTGAAACGCGCCCGCGCGGCGATAGACGCCGTGGATCCGTCGATTCCCGGCGGCATCTGCATCGCCAACGAGGAGCATCTTTTCTGCGCGCCCCTCGCCCGCGGCATGGCGTCCGCAGGACAGACGCCGGTGATGCGGACGGCAACCGCCTCCTACATGGAGCGCATGACGGCGGCGGGTGCGCCGCGATGCGTCTGCCGGATGATGGGGTTCGAGGAATACTACAGGGGAAGCGGCATCGAGCTGCTGTGCGAAGCGGACACGTGGCCGCACAATCTCTGGAGCAAGAGCTCGCGCAGCTTCTTCACGCATTTGACGGCTGCGGCGTTTGTCGGAATGAACGGTGCGAAGACGTGGTATGTCAACAGTCACAAGGGACCGTTCGCCGTCTCGCGCAGCTACACGGACGTTCTCGCGGAAAACAGGGGCTTTCTCCCTGCGCTTGCCGAGGCCGTCGCCGGCAGCGACTGGGAAGGGCTCGCGATCCCGTGCTTTACGAACTTTCCGCGCTGGCATGTCGTAACGAACCACAACGAGTTCTTCGTCGAAGACGGCAACATGGGCGAGACGACCTGCATTCCGTTCGGCATCCCGTTCCAGGCTGTGCGCGAGTTTGACGCCGACCGCGTCTATGCCCTCTCCACAGCCGCCGAGGTCGCCAGGCTTTCCGACGACGACATCCGGCGCATCCTGTCGCACAGGGCCGTCGTCTTCCGCAGTGCGGCGGGGGCTCTCTCAAAGCGCGGCTTCGACGCGCTCACGGGAGTCAGGGTCGAGCGCAGGAATCTCGTGTTCAACCGCGAGCATGACGACATGCACGGCGTGGATCTTGCGTTCGCGCCTTCGTCCAAGGACGTGCTGTTCGTGGCAGACCGGTCGGCGGAGGTTCTGTCAACGCTGGGGCATCGTCCGTTTTCCGGCTCTCCGCATTACGACGTTGCGTCTCCCGCCGCTGTGCTTTTCTCCAACGCGCTTGGCGGGAAGGTGCTGACGGTTCAGTACCATCCCAGGATGCCGGACAACGAACGCTTCTCTGAGGCCCGCCGCGCCTGGCTGCTGTCGGCGCTGGACAGGCTTTCCGGACGGCAGACCTTCGCCGTCGGCCATGACCAGGACATGCTTGTCCTGGTCCGGCGCGCTGCGGCCGGCGAGCGGATCGTGCTGGTGGAGAACCTGAACCCGGATCCGATAAGGCGCCTGTCGTTCCGCGCACTGCCCGCAGGAAAGGTCGAGCGGCTGTCGGGCGACGGCTCGTGGCGCACGGTTGCGGCGACATTTGAGGATGGCAAGATTACCTGTGGCGTCCCGCTTGCATTCTACGAGGCGGCCGTGCTGCGCATAACTCCTCCGGTATGCAAAGACGTTTCGCTTTCCGGTGCATGGCGCGTCGAGGGCGAGGGATTCTCTGGCGAGGCGAAGCTGCCGGGGACGCTCGCCGCCGCGCATCTTGGAAAGCGCTGGACCGAGCGCGACTTCCAGACGACGATGGACTTGCCTCAGTCCGAGGCGCTTGTGCAGGAGTGGCAGTACGCCGGCAGGGCGACCTGGACGCGGACGGTCGAGCTGTCGGCGGCTGAATGCAAGCATCCAATGGAGCTTTTCCTTGAGCGCGTGATGTGGGCGAGCGAGGCGTTTTGGGACGGCGAGAGCCTCGGACAATGCGATTCACTCGCGACGCCGCACGTACACGCCGTGCCCCGGAGGCTGCTGACGCCCGGCAGGCACGAACTGAAGCTTGTGATCGACAATTCGTGCCGCTACAACTTCTCGCGGCAGTCCCACGCCTACGGGCCGAACATGCAGGCCGTTTGGAACGGCGTCCTCGGACGCATCGTGCTGCGGCGTTCGCATCCGCTTCGCAGCGCTCGCGTCTTCGCGTCGGCGCCCTCCGGCGGACGGTTCGAGATAGAGCCGGGCTGCGACGTCTCCGCAGTCGAGGTCGAGGGCCTCAAGACGTCGGGCTGGGAGAAACGCGGCGAACGCGTCGTCGTCTCGCTTGCGGAGGAGCCGACATGGTGGAACGAGTTTCATCCGCAGCTCTACACCGTGCGTCTGCGGGCGAAGGACGGCTTCGAGCACTGCATCCGCTTCGGATTCCGCACCGTCGGGACGGAAGGGCGGCACCTCACGCTGAACGGCGTGAAGATATTCACCCGCGGCAATGTGGAAAACGCGAACTTTGCAAAAGACGGCGTTCCGTGGATGGAGAAGGGCGAATGGCTGCGCGTCTTCAAGACGCTCAAAGACGAGGACGGCGTGAACGCCGTCAGGTTCCACACGTGGTGTCCGCCGGAGGCCGCGTTCCAGGCGGCGGACGAGCTAGGAATCATCCTGCATCCCGAGGCGGGAATCTGGACGGACGGATGGATGAGCGACGGCGACGAGGTCGGCAACGGGAAGCCTGTCGATGGATTCGTAAGACGCGAGATGAAGGCGATCGCGGACGCCTACGGCAACTCGCCTTCGTTCTTCTCTCTCACGATCGGCAACGAGCTGGGCAACTCGAACTTCGAGACGATGGGGAAATGGGTCGCCGAGCACAAGAGGTACGATCCCCGCGCGTTGTGCTACGCCTCGTCGGCGCGCAAGCTCACCCCTGCGGACGACTTCTCGCTCTCGCATGTCGTGCCGGGCAAGGGCCTCGCGAGGGAGAAGCTGTACCCGCGCACCGACTGGGACTACGAGGACATCTATTCCGCCGCGACCATCCCGACCGTCGCGCATGAAATCGGCCAGTGGCCGGTCTATCCGATCTGGGAAGAGCTCCTCCCCAAGTTCACGGGCACGATGCGGCCGTGGAATCTTTCCCGCCATCGCGATACGGCGGCGAAGAAGAACGCGTTGAGATTCCAGTGGGAATGTCATGCGGCTTCGGCCAAGTTGAACAGGCTCATCTACAAGGAGGAGGTAGAAAGTTTTCTCCGTACGCCGTCTTGCGCGGGCCTGCAGCTTCTTGAGGCGCAGGACTACACCGGCCAGGCCGAGGCTCTCGTCGGCTGGCGAGATCCTTTTTACGCGCTCAAGACCGGTTTCATGGCGCTCGCCCCGTTTTCTTCTGTCTGGGGGCCGATATCGTATCTTGCCCGGTTCCCGCGCTTCACCTACGTAGCGGGCGAGACGTATCGCGCCGAACTGCAGATTCGCAACCTTACGGAGCGGCCTTTGGAAGCGGGGTCAGCTTTCCCCTACGAGCTGGCCGGACGAAAGGGCGTGGTCAAGCTTCCCAATGCGATTGCGCCCGGCGATGTCGGCACGGTGGGAGTCGTAGAATGCGCCCTGACGGACGAGATGACACGCGCCCGCCAGACGCTGCGCTTCGGAAGCAACGAATGGAACTTCTGGGTGTATCCGCGCGAAGAGCGGTGCGCACTGCCCGATGGCGTCGTGAAGACGCCCGACGCCTCGGTTATGAAGGCGGCTCTTGCGGAGGGGAAGACGGTGCTTTACTGCGGACCGAGCTTCAAGTCCGCGAAAGGGCAGTTCAAGAGTGTGTACTGGAGCGCGAGGTGGTTCCCGGTAGCGAACACAACGGCGGCGGCGCTTGGGACGTGGTTCGATGTGGGACATCCCGCGCTTGCGGGCTTCGTTACGGACGACTTCACCGACTGGCAGTGGTATTCGCTCGCGCAGGGCGCGACGGTCCATGCGCTCAAGGGCATGCCGGAGGCGTTCCGCCCTGTCGCGCTTTCGGTGAACGATTTTCATTTCTCGGACTTCACCGCGACGATGTTCGAGGTGCTTGTCGGGAAGGGACGGCTTTTTGTCTGCGGGTACGACCTTGACGCGGACACTCCGGAGGCGAAGCGCCTGAGGGCGAGCTTGTGTGCGTATCTCGCGGTATCGCCCGCGCCGGGAACGGTGCGCATGCCGGAAAGCTGGCTCGCCGACGAGTTCGACGCGGTCAAGGCCCCGGATCTCTCCGGCGCCGTGTACGACGTCTCGACTAATTGGACGGGGCGCGTGTTCAAGATGGAGGTCAAGGGCGTGCCGCCGACGACGGGCGACGTGTGGATCGACTTCCACCAACCGGAGAAGGGCCTTACGTCGGCGAGGGGACTTCTTGAAGGGCGCGTGTTCGAGGTGCCGTTCACGGAAGAGAAGGGCGCGAAGACGCACGTCTCGCTGCCCGTCATCCGGGAAGACTTCCTTGACGGACGCCTTGAACTGGAAGTGAACCTGATGACCGGCTCTGCGCTCGCGATCGACCGCATCCGCGTAATCCCACGCAGCGAATGACTCCTGGCGGTCTTGCACCGGCCTTTTGCTCCGCATCGTGAACCGCCGAACGTCCGACGGCGTTAAATTCGTGTAAGCTTGGAAAAGGACATGCAGACATGAAAAAAGCGTTCACGCTGATAGAGCTGCTGATGGTAATCGCGATTATCGGCATAATCGCGACGCTTGCCGTCACGAAAATAGGCAACACCCGCCGCGTGTCGGCGATGAAGGTGTCGGTGGCGAACCAGGCTGCGGTAGAGAGGGCGTTCGAGTCGTATCTCACGATGAACGGCGGCCAGGTCAACAGGCTCGATTCGCTCATGTACAAGGAGGGCGTCGTCGGCGCCCCCGGCGGCGGATTCAACTTTGCGGCGACGAACACTGCGCGGACGGCTGGGATGTACCTCTACCAAGGGCCTGCGGCGCCGGCCGAGTTCACTGCGGCGGAGGAGGGGCGCAACGCCGGCATGACGCCGGGGCTGCGCAACCTGTTCGTTCCCTATGCAATCTCGAAGCCCGAGGCATACGGCTTCTCCGTCCATATGGGGATGAAGTACGTGATGTGCCACATGCGCGATGCGACGAGGTCCGCGAAGAGCCAGTACGGCGACAGGGCGGTGGACGGCGACGGCTCGTATCTTCCTGACGACGCGGAGCAGGGCTGGAGTCCGGAATGTTCCGCCTGCGTGGCGCAGGTCGTGACCAACGGGCTCTATGTCGCGGTCGTGAATCCGGCCACTGCGGCGGGGCGTTCGGTGTACCGCGACTGCGGGCAGGAGCTCATGGACACCGAGTCGAACGACGGCGCGTACGACGCCGATGCGTGCATCCGCGAGGCCAAGGCGACGGGCGGGCTTCTGTTTGCGTTCGGGCTCGGCGAGAACTGCTCGGCGATAGGCAAGGGACAGGCGGGGCTTGAATCTGCGCCGTATTCGGAGTTTCCGCTGCCGCGCTTCTACAGGCACTACGTCCTTTTATTCAGGCTGAACGCCGCGAAGTCGCAGATACCAGAGTTCGCGGGCGTTCTCGACCCGTGCGGGCTGACGATCCGCGCTGCGCGCAACAGCCTCGCCAATCTGTAGCCAATCCCCCAATCCCCCAATCCCAAAATCCCCAAATCCCAAAATGAAAAAGGCTTTCACTCTCATAGAGCTTGTCATCGTCATCGCCATACTCGGCATAATAACGACGCTCGCGATCCAGAAGCTTTCGGGCCTCAAGGAAGATTCGCAGAAGAAGGTGAACCTCGCGAACCTGAAGCGCATAGGCGCGGCGATAGAGACGTACTACGCCGCGAACGCGATGGAGAACGAGCGCGCCTCGACGATATTCAACCGCCTAGACTCGCTCACGGTCTGGGACGCGCCCGACGGCGCGCCGGGCGACACGTCCAAGCTCCGGATCGTCCGCGACAGCCTTCTCGTGTACACGAATCAGACGGAGAACCTTGGGCTTTCCTCGTCGCTCGCGAGCACCGCCGCCGCGAACCAGTACAGCCAGGGCGGGGTCGGCACCGTACTGGGGACGTTCTACCTCAGCGCGGCGGATGCGCAGGCGCTCACGGACTTCGGGCTCAAGTACGTGATGAGGGGCTATCCTGAGAACTCCGCCGCGCCTGGCGGCGCGTACGCCTCGTACGGCGACGACGGAGTATATGCGCAGGGCTCGGCGAACAATCCCGACACCTGCTCGTGCCTTGCGCGGACGAACTACGCGGGAATGGCCGTCGCCGCAGTCAATCCCGGCGCGACGGTCGGGCGCGAGCCCGCCGGGTGCGACATATACCGGAGCTGCGGGCAGGACGTCGCCTACAGCGGAAAGACGTTCCGCGTGATGGTCGGGGGCGTGGACCAGGCGGACAACCAGGCGGCGTTCGAGACGCTTCTGTACGGGAGCGGCGTCCTTCTTGCGTTCGGGATCGGCGACAGGTGCGAGATGGTCGGCGGGAGCCTCGCCGGGCTTGACTCCGCGCCTGTTTCGCCGACGATGAAGAAGGACGAGTACCGCAGGTACATTGCGCTTCTCAGGCTCAGGCGCTCAGGCGACGCAAGTTCGCACACCTCGTCCGTAGAGTTCGCCGGCGTGATGGACCCGGAGGGGAAGACGCTCTCGATGCTCCGCGCGGAGCTGCGCTGAATCAATTTGCCCGATTGCCCTGCGAGACGGTCTGCGAGAGGAACGCGGTGGCGTCGGCCACGGCACGGTCCGTCAGCGCCGAGAGGCACCACCCCTGCATGTACGACTGCGTAGTCTCGTCGCAGGACGTTATGCTGAAGAGCGGTATCAGCCCGAACACCTTGGTTTCGTAGCGCTGCTCGTAGTCGTTGTGGAAGACGAGCCGTCCTGTGCGGTTGTCGCGCACTCGCAGCTGGGCCGTCCACGAGACCGCCGAATAGTCCAGGAAGAACGCCGAGAACACCATCCACACGGCCTCGAGCGCCGCGTCGCCGTTCGTCGTGAACGGGCCGGAGAACGTCACGTCCACAGTCCAGTCCGGGGTCGGCGCCCCGACTGTGAAGCCGGCCTTCTCGAACGCATCCACGGCGCGGAGGCGGAAGCGGTCGGTCAACTGTGTCTCCGGGAGGTACGTGTGCGACGGGACAGTCGCCACGTAGCCGGGGTGGTAGTAGCGGTACCCGTACGCGCCCGGAACATAGACGGAACTGACCGTGACGACGTCTCGGTACGTCGTCTGCGCGGCGCTGAAGCCGCTGACCGAGACCGCCACGTTCGTTGCGGCGGGGGCGGATGTGGCGCAGGTAGCCGGGTACTCGGACGTGTTGAACGTCCAGCAGCCGGACAGCAACGCGGCCGCAGCCGCGAAAAGCACGATTTGTTTCATGGCTTACATTATACCATAAAAAATTTATTGCGTTTTATGTATATGCAATGGGGGGCGGATATGGTATAACGCACGTGTACAGCCATCCATAACCCTCGCCGACGCAGTTCGCGCTGTTGCCGCAAGAACAACTATGAGTTCGCGCCCACCTTCGCCTCGGCGGCCTTCAGCTGGGCCTCGGCGCAGTTGGTCGTGACCGTCTGCGCACCGCGTCTGAACGCCTCTTCCGTATCCTCCAATTTGTCAACCGTCCAGACGTGGAACTCGTACCCAGCCTTGCGCACGGTCGCAACCATCTCCGCCGTGATCACATCCGGCGCATAGTGGATGTCCACGCCGTCCGCGCCCGTCTCGCGCATGGCCGCAATGACGTCCTCCGCCGTGACAGGCGGATGGTCCGGCATCTTCTTATGCCTGCTGGAAACAAGCCAGTACACCTTGTATTCCGGCATCTGCTCCTTGAGCGCCTTGCACGTGGCCTTCTCGAACGAGATGAAAAGCGTGTTCCTGGGCGTGGCCTTCCCCTGCGCGGCGAACACCTTCTTGATGTGCGGAACGATCTGGGGCCGGGCTTGACTTCCACGTATATCTTGCGCCCGTCGCGGGCAAGGGCAAGGACCTCCTCCAAAAGCGCCGGACGCGTCCCGACGTACTTCGAGCCCTTCCACTTGCCCCAGCCGCCGACGTCAAGCCGTGAGATCTCGTCCCACGTCACGTCGCAGCATTTGTTTGTGTTCGCGCCGTCGGTGGTGCGCTTCAGGTTGCGGTCGTGGAACGTAAAAACGCGCCCGTCTTTGGAAAGGTACACGTCGCACTCGAAGCCGAATCCGCGTTCCACGGCCATCTTGTAGGCCGGGAGCGTGTTCTCCGGCGCGTCGTTGGACTCGCCGCGATGGGCGATCAGCGTGTCATAGCCGATCTGCGCGGAGCGGGCGGACGCGGCAAACATCGCGGTCGCGACCGCCGCTGCGCCGATCTTGAATGTTTTTTTCATCGTTCTACCTCGTGCTTCTTTGGGCTTCCCAGTTAAACCGGATGCAATGGCCATATGGTCGGCAGGTAGTATAACAAATTCCGATTGGGCTTGTAAAGTAATGCGGGCTGCTAGCGCGTTTGACTTCGACCGACGACTTGTGATAGAATATCGGTCAAACAAGAAAGTCGTCATGATTGCAGTCTGGGGTCTATTGCTTGGTGCGCCGCTCCTCGCCTTCGGCGGGGTTCTGCTGTGCTGTCCGTCCGCCGCCCGGAGCTTCTCAATGTGGTTCCGCGCCAGCGGCGCCTGCGCGTTCGCGCTGACGGCGGCGGCGTGGTTCTGGACCGCGTACGAATGCGACACGATAGGGATCGACGCCTTTGACGCGGTGACGAAGATGTTCCCCGGCGAACTCTGGATCCTTGCCTGCGTCCTCTCGTTCCTCGTCTTTGCGTGGATGCGCAAGTCTCTTTCCGTGAGGGCTTTGTGCGGCATCCTAATGCTAGTCCCCGCAGAACTCTTCAAGACGACTCACGCATACCGCCCGCCGCAGGGCGTGGTGTTCGCGGCCATTGACGTGTTCGTGTACGTGGCGTACCTTGGCGCAATAATCGGCATGTACGGGATGTTCTATCCCTGGCGTCTCGAAAAGGGCTTTGACATAGTCGCCTCCGCCGACTGGTCCGCGCGGACGTTCGGCGGCGCGCTCGCCCTCCTCGGCGCGGCGCTGATCGCCATCGGCGCGACGCTCTGAGTCGGCGCAGTCGCGTCTGCAACAGGATTTTTTGCTATAATATGACCCGATGCAGCGCGACACGCAAAAGAGTCGGCGGCGGGTGAAGCCGCTGCCGTTCGGGATAAACCACAATCTCGCGACGAGGCAGTCTGTGTCAGGGAGGGGCTGACATGGCGACGCTTGACTTCGACGGCTTCATAGACGTGCATGTGCACTTCCGCGACCCGGGCGTTCCCGAGGCCGAGACGACCGCCAGCGGACTCGCGGCGGCGGAGCGCGGCGCGGTGGCGGCCGTTGTGGCGATGCCGAACACGTCCCCCGCCATCGACACGCCCGAGGCCGTCGCCGCCCAGCTGGAGCGGGCGAGGCGCTGCCCCTCGGCGACGCTCTTCGCGGCGTCCGCGGCGATGACGCGCGGCCGCGCCGGGCGCGAGGCGACCGACCTGGAGGCGCTTGCGGAGGCCGGCGCAGCGTTCTTCACCGACGACGGCTCCTATGTCGAGGACAGCCGCCTCATGGAGGAGATAATGCGACGCGCCGCCGCGCTCGGGATGTGCGTTTGCCAGCACGCGATGGATCCTGCGGTCCAGGCGGGCGGGGTGATCCGCGACTGCGCCCTCGCGAGGCGGCTTGGACTCGCGGTGATTCCGCCGGAGGCGGAGACCGCCGCGATACGGCGCGACCTTTCCATCTGCCGCGTCACCGGCTGCAGGCTGCACATACAGCACATTTCCACGGCGGGCGGAGTCGAACTCGTCCGCGAGGCGCGCAAGGAGGGCCTGCCCGTCACGGCGGAGGCGACTCCGCACCATCTTCTCCTCTCCTGCGATGACATACCGAGCGACGACGCAAACTGGAAGATGGCCCCGCCCCTTGGCAACCGCGAGGACAGGTGCGAACTGCGCCGCGCCGTGAAGGAAGGTCTTCTCATGTTCGCGACCGACCACGCGCCGCACCCGGCACGGACGAAGTCGCGGGGCTTCGCGGAGTCCGCGAACGGGATAATCGGCCTTGAGACGGCGGTTCCAGTGACATGGGCCGTGATGGTCGAGGAGGAGAGCATGTCCCCGGAGGCGTGGGCGAGGGCGTGGTCGGAGATGCCGCTCGCAATCCTCTCCCCGGCGGTACGCGCCCGGTTCGCGTCGCGTCTGCGCACGGTCGTCGAGACCGATTCGGAATTCACGGTCGATCCGGGGGAGTTCGCCTCGCGGTCGAGGAACTGCCCCTACGGCGGAATGAAGTTCGACTTGAGGCCGGTCGGCCTCGCGCCGTTGAATGCGATTGAAAAAGAAGGGAGGTCGCGATGAACATTGAGACGTTCGACAGGGCGGCGGGGTGTCTGCCCGACGCATGCTTCGAGAGGCCCGTGGACTTCGGGATAATGCTGGGGAGCGGATGGGGCGAGTGCCTGAAGGCGGACGACGTGATCGCCCGCGTCGCCTATTCCGACATACCCGGGCTGGGCGCGGCCTCCGTCGCCGGGCACTCTGGCGAGTTCGTCCTGTATGTACGCGACGGGAAGCGCATCGCGGCATGGTGCGGGCGGCGGCATTTCTACGAGGGCGCGGGCTGGGAGAGCGTCGTCATGCCGGTCGAGATCATGCGCCGGATGGGATGCGGAGCCGTTCTGCTCACCAATGCGTCCGGCGGGATAAACCCGGCGCTCCGTCCCGGCGACTTCGTGATAATCCGGGACCACCTGAACACCACGGGGGCTAATCCGCTGATCGGCCCGCACGTCGCCGAATGGGGCGAGAGGTTCCCGGACATGACGGAG
>Ga0265298_10009581_pt1 | contig 11517 bp, 7 predicted proteins | sample AusTroGonzalo_MG_3_FD_193486 | JGI IMG/M metagenome (GOLD analysis project Ga0265298, IMG submission 193486) | Bovine rumen microbial communities from tropical cattle in Woodstock, Queensland, Australia - Gonzalo_01 | ecosystem: Host-associated > Mammals > Digestive system > Stomach > Rumen ...
CGCTTGTGACGCCTGAGACGCTCATGGTTCCCTACAATGTGACGCTTTACGCGCATTGGGCTGTGAACTCGTACAAGATCTGGCTTGACGCGGACGGAGTAAGCGTCTCGCCCTCTGAAGTGTCTGTCGCATACGGATCTGCGGTCGGGGTGTTGCCGACGCCGAAGTGGAAAGGTCATGTCTTCGACGGTTGGTACACGGCTCCCGAGGGGGGCGTGCGCGTGACGGCGGAGACGGTCATGGTTCCCTACGACGTGACGCTGTACGCGCGTTGGACGGGAATTGTGGTTGGCTCGTGCGCCGACCATCCGATTCCATTCACGATCAATGGCTCCGTCGCGGCGTATCCCGTCTCGTTGACGCGCGAGTTGATTGTCGATGTTATGGCATACGCCGACGCGTCCGGAGTCTTGTATTGCAAGTCTTCTGTCTCGCGCGGGAAGATGTACACGATCGCGCTTCCCGTCGGGCAGGACTTCGATGTTGCCTGTAGCGACGCTGGCGCGCTTGTCGAGTACGTGACCTACGGGTCGCTCCGCTACTGCCGCATAGACGCGCGTGGCATCTCGACTGGTACGGCGGATGTCCTTCTCGGGATATATGGCGGAGTTGGTGCGCGCACGACTGTCTATGTGGTTGAAGGTGACTTCCTCGCGAAGAAGCTCTTCTTCGACCCGAACGGCGGGTCGTGCCCCGTCGCGTCGAAGGACGTCCGCGCCGGGCAGCCGGTCGGGGAGCTCCCGCCGGCCACCCTCGGGGGTAGCGCGTTCCAGGGGTGGTTCACGGCCCGCGAGGGCGGCGCGCGCGTGACGGCGGCGACGGTGATGGTGAACTACGACGTGACGCTGTACGCGCACTGGGAGGCCGTGGCGGCCGGGTCGTGCCTTGAGAAAGCCGTCGCGTTCCCGTTCGGCCCGTCGGTCGCGGTGTATCCCGTGGCACTGGCGAGGGAGTGGATCGAGAAGGAGGAGCGGTACGACGATGCGTCCGGGGTCCTCTACTGCAAGTCCTCTGTCTCGCGCGGGAAGGTGTACACGATCGCGCTTCCCGTCGGACAGGACTTCGAGGTCGTCTGCGGCGACGCTGGCGCGCTTGTCGAGTACGCGACCTACGGGTCGCTCCGCTACTGCCGCATAGACGCGCGGGGCCTCTCCGCCGGGACTGCGGAGATCGTGCTCGCGCTCTCCGGCGACGCCGGCGCGAGGGCGACGGTTTACGTGGCCGAGGGCGACCTCGTGCCCGCGGACGCCGATTACGAAGCGCCCCCCGTCGGCTCCTGCCCCGGCAAGGCTGCGGCTCTCGAGTTCGGGGCTGGCGCGCTCGCGAAGACCGTGCGGCTCGTCCCCGAGTGGGACGCGGCCGGCGGGCAATACCTCGACGGCGGCGTCCACTACCTTGTGGCGACTGCGCCTGCTGGCGGCCGCCTGACGGTGGCGGTTCCCGCGGCGCAGGCGGACGGCTGCGAGGTTTCTTGCGAAGGCAATGCCGCTGTGCGCGAGGACTTCGGCGGCATCGCTTTCTGGATTTTCGACGCGAAGGCTGGCGACGATGTGGTTGTCGTGCTTGCCGGCGCACGCGGCGCGGATGCGACCGTCTACACGTTTGTCGGGGACTTCATTGCGAAGAAGCTCTTCTTCGACCCGAACGGCGGGACGTGCCCCGTCGCGTCGAAGGACGTCCGCGCCGGGCAGCCGGTCGGGGAGCTCCCGTCGGCCACTCTCGGGGGCAGCGTGTTCCTCGGCTGGTTCACGGCGCGAGAGGGCGGCGCGCGCGTGACGGCGGAGACGGTGATGGTGAACTACGACGTGACGCTCTACGCGCACTGGGAGAGGCTGGCGCTTGGCTCTTGCCAGGAGGCCGCGGTGCCATTCGCGATGACGACGTCGGTCGCGGCGTATCCCGTGGCCCTGGCCCGTGAGTGGCTCGAGGACGAGCTGAAGTACAGCGACGAGGACGGGGCGCTATACTGCAAGACGACTCTCGAGCGCGGCAAGGTGTACACGATGGCGGTCCCACATGGGCTCAAGGATGTCAACGCCTGGTGCGTTGGCGTCAAGATGCGGTGTGCAGACGATGCGCCTGAGTGTGGTGACGGCGAGGCGTCGGTGACGTTCGGTTCGGACGCCTCGCTGCAGTACGTCCGCTTCGACACGACCCAGATGGCGGCCGCCGAGACTGAGGCGTACTTCGCCGTGTTCGGTGACGTCGGCCAGCGCACGACGGTCTATGCCGTCGAGGGCGACTACATGCCGTGCTCGACTTGTGTCGACACGCCGTGATTGCAAAAGGGGGGATTTCTCAACGCCTTTAAGACAGGCAAATTCGGCGAAAAGAGGACGTTTGCAGTGGTTTTGTAAGGCAACTGTGATTGCGCTGTTGATTGTCGTCGCGGTTCTCGGTGTCTGGGTGACATAACGCTTGAAGCCTGGTGGCTGGCGCCCAACGACTGTTGGGAGTGTCAAGATTGGTAAGGCGGGCCAGCCTCGGTGCTGGCGTGCGACAGTAAAATCGTTGCCAGTGTCTGGTGGACGCCTATGGCCAATATTTTTTGGTATAATACCAAGGATGAAAGTCTCCGTTATAGTTCCGGTCTACAACCATGTATCATGCCTTGCGGAGTGCATGGGCTCGGTTCTTTCCCAGACTTTGCGCGAAATCGAGGTTGTCTGCGTGGACGATGGTTCGACGGATGGTTCTGGGCGTATTCTCGACGAGTACGCATTGCGCGACCCCCGGGTTAAGGTAATCCACCAGGCGAACGCCGGGGTAGGGTCGGCTCGCAATGCGGGGATGGCTGCGGCGACGGGCGAGTTCATCGCGTTCATGGATGCCGATGACCGCTACCCTGCGCCGGAGACACTGGAAATGATGTATGACGAGGCAAATGCCTCCGGTGTGGAGATTTGCGGCGGCGGCATGGAACTTGTTGCGCATGGCGGGGTCGAGACATCTTTTTCGGGGCGTTACGACGGCAACGCCTTTGCCGAGACAAAGACGATTGACTATTCGGATTACCAGTATGACTTTGGATTCTACAGGTTCATTTACTCAAGAAGCCTGATTGAGTCTGCCAAGCTTCGGTTTCCGTCGTTGCGCTACTACGAGGATCCGCCTTTCTTTGTGCGTGCAATGGCTACGGCCGGTAGATTCCGTGCACTGTCACGCCCGACGTACACTTACGTTGCGGCAGAGAAGCGGATTGATTGGCTTGGCGACGGATGCCGCAAGATCCTTGACCTTTTGGAAGGGCTTCGGATGAACCTCGAGTTCGCGAAGGAGAAGGACTATGCCCAGCTCCGCGAGTACTCCTGCCTTTCTGTAGACTGGACATATTGTGCAGTGATTCGCCGTGCGCTGCGCGCCGAGCCGAAGGTCCGCATGGCCCTTGATGCCATTGAGTCGATAACTGGCTATCCGTCGCGCCCGACAACGCTGGAGGACGAGTGGAACCGCCAGCGCGTGAAGATATTCATGGTCTACCACAAGCCGAGCCCGTTCATCGGGGTGGATCCGTTCGTTCCCATACAGGTCGGTTTTGCGCCAGACATTCCTGATGTCGTGTGCCGCGATGACTCGCTTGACAACATAGCGGTCAAGAACCCAAATTTTTGTGAGCTGACGGCACAGTATTGGATTTGGAAGAATGTCAAGGCAGAGTACGTCGGGCTCATGCACTATCGTAGACTGATCTCCTTGACGAAATGCGACGAATGGACGTTCAGCGATTTCTCAGAGGCGACGCGCATGAAATTCGGCTGGAACGCGGAGAGTGTCGACGCACTGTTGAAGGACTTCGACATTCTCCTGCCGCCGGACGATACCGTATTCCCGCCCGGTGAGCGCGGCAACGTGATGACGCCTTACGAGTTCCATTGCCGCGAGCATAGGAAGTGCGACATAGACGCGGCGATGGCGGCCATCCACGACCTGACGCCGGAATACGACGGCTACGCGAAAAAGGCGCTGTGCGAGGACACGCATGAATGCTTCGGCAATGTTTGCGTGATGCGCAAAGACCTTTTCGATGCATATTCGGAATGGCTTTTCAAGATTCTTTTTGAAGTGGAGCGCCGAATAGAGATTCCGAAGAACAAAGAGGAGGCGAGGCTCTTCGGATTCCTTTCCGAACGGCTTGTAATGGTCTGGCTCGGATATGCGCGGGACAGGCTCGGCGCGCGCGTCTGGAACGCGCCGTCGATGCCGTTCGGAGACTTCCCGGAGGACCTTCACCCGAAGCTCGCCGTGCGTCCGCACGATGCAGTGGACGAACCTAAGGTCTCTGTTGTCATACCCGTCTATAACGTGGAGCGCTACCTGCCGAAATGCCTCAATTCGGTCTGTGGGCAGTGTCTGGACGAAATCGAGGTCATTTGCGTAGACGATGGCTCGACGGATGGCTCGGCGGCTGTTCTTGCGGAGGCCGCAAGGAGAGACCTTCGCATAAAGATCGTGAAGGGCGAACACCGTGGGCCTGGCGCCGCGCGCAACCGGGGCATTGCCGAGTCGCGGGGGAAGTATCTCGCTTTTGTCGATTCCGACGACTGGATCGACCGTTTCATATGGTTCCGTAGCGTAAAGCGGGCTGAACTCGACAACCTCGACATGGTGCTATTCGAGGTGGAGAAGGTGGACGACTCCACTGGTGAGCGAGAGCTGGACGATTTCTCGAGGGTAAGGTTCTTGGACGACGATGACGGCGGCTACCATGCAGCGTTTACGTGGCAGGTCCCGGTGCGCGATGTGTTCGACTCGTGCTGCTATCCCGTCAACCGGCTTGTGCGGCGCGACCTGTGGGGCGACAAGCGTTTCCCGGAGGACGTCGTGATGGGCGAGGACATGCTTCCGCATGTCCAGCTTACGCTGGAAGCCAGGCGAATCGGATACATCGGATGCACGTTCTACTTCTATCGCCAGAGGACCGGATCCTCTATGACCATTCGGGGGCCTGCCGCGCTCGACCACCTCAAGGATGCAGACGCCGTTATTGCGTATTTGAGCGAGTCGGGGCGTCTCGGAGAACTGTCGCGTACGTGGTCGCACTTCGTATTCGGCATGGCCAACTGGACCTTTTGGTATTGGCCTACGCGCAAGTGCTTTGAGGCGTTGAGGGAATGGTCTGCCCGGCACCGCGCCGAGCTTCTGTCCGGAAACTGCTTCGGGCTTCGGGTCACGGTGCGCGTTCTGGGCATGGGTTGCTATCCGTTGTACGTGTTTACGTATCACTCACTTCGTGTCTACAGGCGCAGCAAGGACTTCGTAAGGGGTTATTCTATGTCCTTCCTGCGCAAGGTGCGCCGCAAGCTGATGCGCGTGCTTCGCCGCGCTGGAGGTCGTGCATGATGCGTCCGACGTTGAAGGTCCTGGTGGCGTACCACCGGCGCTCCCTGGTTGTCCGCGACGACGTGTATGCGCCGATCCTGGCTGGCGCCGCTGTCACGGCCGAGCGCAGCAAGGACGGCAAGCTTTTTCTGGAGCAGGACTTCCTTTCGGAGCTCCAGTATCGCGACGACGCCGGCACGAACGTCTCCATGATGAACAGGTCCCTGAACGAGATGAGTGTCGTCTACTGGGCGTGGAAGAACTATGCGGACCTGGGGGATCCTGATTTCTTCGGGCTTGCCCATTACAGGAGATTCTTCATCGCCGACGAGTCCCTTCCGCTGCCGCGGCATAGATGGTATCCGAAGTCGGAGATGTACCTTTATGGTAGCGAATCGGATTTCAGGGCTGCAATATCTTCCAAGAGTCTCTTGGATCGGCTTTCCGACGCAGATGTTCTCTGTCCGTATCGGTATTCTGCGGAAAACCTGAAAAAAGGTGCGTCGCTTAGAAACTGTCGTGACAGGTTTGTGCAGATGATGGGTGAGTCCCGAGGGGAACTCTATGACGAGATGGAACGACTGGTTCTCGCTTCGCGGCCTGATATGCGAGACGAGATTGAATATATGCGGACCAATTCGGACCATTACGTCTGTAACATGTTCGTGATGCCAAAAGTGGAGTTCTTCCACTACTGCGAGTTCGTGTTCCCGATTCTTTTCAGGCTGGTGGAGATGAATGCGGATGCCGAAGATGTTGAGCGGACTCGGGCTCCTGGCTTTCTTGCCGAGTTTCTGACGTCGCTCTTTATTGCACAGCTCGTCAGGGAGGGTCGGCTGCGCGTCAGGCGTATGAGGATTGCCTGTTGGGGGATTCCGGCCCATGGTTTTTTGCGAAAAGCCGGGCGTAGGATCCTCCCTGATCGCGTTCGCCATTTAATGAAGAAGTTTCTTGGGATAAGTTAAAGGTTGGGCCGCATGAAGATATTGCCGTTTGTGATTCCGTGTTATGGCAGAATATGCTAAGTAAAAAAGGTTTGCTATATGTATAATGGCAAAAAAATTGTGGTGGTTATGCCGGCGTACAACGCCGAGAAGACGCTTCGTTGCACGTTTGACGAGGTGTGTGCACAGCATATTGTGGATGTTGTGGTTGTAGTGGACGATTGTTCTTGTGACGCGACGTCGAATATTGCGGCGAGCCTTTCCTTCCCTGGGTTGGAGGTCGTTACGCTTCGCCATCCCCGGAATCAGGGCTATGGTGGAAATCAGAAGAGTTGCTACCGTCTTGCGCTTGAACATGGGGCGGACATCGTTATAATGGTTCATCCTGATATGCAGTACACGCCTAGGCTCATCACGGCGATGGCGTCGATGATCGCCACTGGACTGCATCCATGCGTCCTTGGCTCGCGCATCCTCGGTGGTTATGCTCTGAAGGGCGGCATGCCGATCTGGAAGTATGTGGCCAACAGGTTTCTGACATTTGCCATGAACATTCTGCTTGGTACTAAGCTCTCTGAGTTCCACACGGGCTACAGGGCATTCTCCGCCGATCTCATAAGAAATCTCCCCCTCGACCAGAATACCGACGATTTTGCCTTTGACGCCCAGATGTTGGCGGAAATAGCATGGTACGGCGGTTCTATAGGGGAGGTAAGCTGTCCCACGGTGTACATTCCAGAGGCGTCCTCCATCAATTTCAGGCGCAGTTGCAAGTATGGCTTTGGTTGCCTTGGAACGAGTCTGTTGTATCGCCTCTGTAAGTGGCATCTTGCCAGAAGTGCAAAGTTTCCCAAATAATGAACATGTTGGCGATAACTCCAATCCCCGTGGTAATTCCCGTCTATGGGCGGGAGGATGTGTTCCCGACTATGGCACTGCTGCGCTCGCAGGAGTATGTGGGGTCGTTGCGGTTCATAGTCGTCGACAATGGTAACGGGCCGGAGCTGTCGGCGCGTCTCGCGGCGCTCGCTGGCGATGATTGCCGCATCGTCCGCTTTGAGGAGAACCGCGGCGGATCCGCCGCATACATTGCCGGGATGGACTTCGCAAGGAAGAACTATCCTGAATCCCCGTATGTCTGGCTTCTCGACGATGACGCGAAACCGAACGCGCAAACGCTGCCCGCGCTCGTCGAGACGATGGAGCGGCTTGTCGCGGAGAACCCGCACACGGCCAGTGTCGGCTCGACGGTCGTGAGCGTAAAAGATACGGATCACATTGTCGAGTGTGGCGCCTCGTTTAGCCCGCTTCTCGGCCATGCGTTCCCGAAACTATCGGGGGGCAGCTTGACGGATGTTGGAGACTGCACACTTCTTGTCGACTATGCGGCGGCTTGTTCGCTTCTTGTCAATGTTGCCGCTGTGGAGTCCTGCGGTTTTTGGGAGAATGTGTTCATCCACTTTGACGACATCGAGTGGGGCTTGCGCGTCACGAAGGCTGGCTGGCGCAACTACGCGACAACTGCGTCGACCGTTGTGCATCCCGAATTCGATCCTGAAAAGGCCGGGCCGTGGGTCTGCTACTTCGACAGCAGGAACATGCTCTGGCTTGCCTCCAAATACGGGCCTCTGCATGTCGCAGCGGTGAAATGCAAGGATTTCCTCAAGAACCTCCGCGCACGTCTCATGGGTTGCCATCGTGAACGCATTCCCTATCGCAAGCTCGCTCACGCCGATTTCAAAGCCGGCATACGCCGCACCCGTACTGAGGTCATTTCCGCCGTGGAAGGAACTTCCGCGATAGGAACTTAACTATCTTTGTCGGCCAGTGCTGGGATTCCGTGTGGAGAACGGGAAGCTCCAGGTATTGGATGCCATTCGCATTGATCCAGACGTCGAGAAGTCGTTCTCCGACGAATCCGAACACGCGGCGGTCGTTGTCTGAATAGGACGATATGTCGAGCCGTTTCTCCAGCTCAAGGAGAATGTCGAAGAGCCACGTGCAGTATCGGTCGAGAAGGGCTCGCTTCATGATCAGCATGTTGAATCGATGGCCTTTCGTCGACTTCATCGTGGCGTCGAACGCGGCAAGGTAGTCGGGATGGCGCTCCGCGATGATCTTGCGCGTCGTGTCAAGGTCGATTGCATGGTGCGCATGGGCGTATTGAGAGTATGTCGTCTCTATGAAGTAATTGCGGGGCTTGGGCAGGATGCAGTCTGCCTTGTCGAGCATGGCGGCGATCTTGCTTTGTGACGCCTTGAAGAATCGGCGATAATGGCAAAGTCCAACTGCATCGGCTCCATTTAGATTCTTCCATGCCCAATAGAGCCCGGTCAGTTCGCAAAAACTGCGGTTTTTCTCGCTTATGTTGCTGCCAGTGTCATCTGTCGTAAACCCGATGCGCTCTTTGCCGATTGCGCCAACTTGCACCGGCAAGAACATGTCGTCCTTTGGCGGAGAGAATAATTTATGCGTGGCAATGATGATTTTTAGCAACATATCGGAAATTATATCATATTTTGTCATCGTGTGTCTTGGGTTGCATATATTATATAAAAATGAAGATAGATTTTAAGTTGGTTTTAATCACCGCCGTCGCAGTGACTTGTGTCGGTATAGGTCTTTTTTGGCAGATTTCCGGCGACCCTGTCGAAGAATCGTCTTCTTTAAAGTATTCGGGGCTGAATCGAGAGAAAAAGGCTCCGACGGCGAGGGAACTGTGGCGTGCAAAGCGTGTTCAGCGCATTTCGGAGAGTCGTGACAATTCTTTGCGCAACAAGCCAACTATGCTTGACTTGGAAGACGAGGAGCTTCGTGAGCTTACCGACCTTGCAAAGAAACTCCTTGCTTCTCTTCAGGCTGCGTTGGATGCTGACGATTTTGACCAGATACAGTCGATTGTTGCGATGATTGAGCGCTCTCCCAAGGGTGTGCTGAGCAAGACAGCTGACGGCATCCCTGGTTTCATGCGCAAGAAGTTGATTGAAGCAATAGGATGGTTTGGCGCAAAGGGCATACCAGAGATCGTCGATTTCCTTGGTGACGAAAATCCAGAGATCGCAGAGGCCGCGATGGCTCAGTTTGAACTTGCCCTAGAGGATGTGACACTTGGCGACAGGGCGCGTGCCGAAATTGTGACCATGGCCAGCAAGGCACTTCACGATAGTGACGCCCTTGAGCGCATATTCATGGAAATATCAAATATGCGCAATTCCGTTGCGGCGCAGACATTGGTTGATGTGTGCACATATGGAACAGAAGAGGCAAAGGCTCTTATGCCTGATACAATTGAGTTTGTTACGGGCGAGGACAACATTGAGACCATAGACGATATCCAGAAATGGCTTGACGAGAATCCTGATGGCGAGGATGACGAAGACCTTTATGGTCCGGTGGAATTAGATTGACAGAGACGGCTTTCTCATTACAATTTGCGTAATGCCAATTTGGGCGGGTTAACATATTGTGTGACGCAAGGTTGGATAATTGCGCATTATTGTCGAAATGGCATGAATTTCGCTTGCGTGTCGGGACGGTTGGGGATTGGCACGGACTGTGCTTATCACCAACGATATGGAACGCATACACGACATCTACCGTCCGACGGAGGAGCGCAGTCACGACTGGCGCGAAGTCGAACGTTCGCTCACCGATGAAGAGCTGAGGGATCAGACCTCGCGCTGCATGAACTGCGGCCAGCCTTTCTGCCATGCGTACGGCTGTCCTCTCGGGAACCTTGTCCCGGACCAGAACCGCGCCGTCGCGCAAGGCGACTGGAAGCGCGCATATTCGCTCCTTTCGGCACATTCCGACTTTCCTGAATTCACCTCGCGCATCTGCCCCGCGCTTTGCGAGGCGTCGTGCGTCCACCAGCTCGACGAAGAGTCGGTGATGATCCGACAGTCCGAGAAGCGGATCATCGAGACCGCCTTCTCGAACGGATGGGTCGTGCCGCGTCCGCCTGAGAGCGAGAACGGGAAGTCCGTCGCGATTATCGGCGCGGGCCCTGCGGGGCTTTCCGCCGCCGTGACGCTTCGCCGCCGGGGTTGGTCCGTGACGGTCTACGAAAGGCGCGCCAACATCGGCGGGCTTCTCCGCTACGGCATTCCGTGCTTCAAGCTCGACAAGGCTCTCATAGACCGCCGCCGCAAGGTGCTCGAGGCGGAGGGGATCAAGTTCGTGACGGGATGCGAGATCGGCAAGGACGTCTCAGCCGAGTGGCTTGCGAAGCAGAACGACGCCGTCGTCGTGGCGATCGGAACCCCCGCGGCGCGCGATCTCAAGATCCCGGGCCGCGAGCTGAAGGGCGTCCATCTCGCGCTTGAGCTCCTTGAAGGGCAGAACCGCTTCCTCACCGGAGAGATTCCCGCCGCGCCGATCAGCGCGAAGGGGAAGAAGGTGCTGGTAATTGGCGGAGGCGACACGGGCTCGGACTGCGTCGGCACGTCGATCCGCCAAGGCGCGAAGTCCGTCGCCCAGATCGAGATCATGCCGAAGCCGCCGGACGAGCGCGACGCGTCGACGCCCTGGCCGCTCTGGCCGTACATGCTCCGCACGAGCTCGAGCCACAAGGAGGGCTGCGAGCGCCGCTGGAACCTCAACTCGCTCAAGTTCGTCGGCGAAGACCGCGTGACAGGCGTCGAGGTCGAGACCGTGGAGTGGGAGTTCACGCCCGAGGGGCGTCCCGCGAAGTTCCATCCCGTGCCAGGCACCAAGGAACTCATCGAGGCGGATCTCGTCTTCCTCGCGATGGGCTTCACGGGAGTCCCGACCACGAGCCCGATCGTCGCGCAGCTCGGCCTCTCCCAGACGCCGCGCACCGCGCTCATACCAGACGTCGCGAGGAACGTGTACTGCGTCGGAGACTGCGCCAGCGGCGCGTCGCTCGTCGTCCGAGCGCTCGCGAGCGGCAAGTCGCTCCAGATATAGCACAGGGGGCCTACGATGTGCGGAATAGTCGGATTCACCTCAAGGAGCAAGTCTGCCGTAGGGCCGCTCGTGAACGGCCTCAGGCGGCTCGAGTACCGCGGATACGATTCCGCCGGCGTCGCGCTTGAGTCGTCCGAAGGCGTTAAGGTCTACAAGCAGACCGGCAAGGTCGCGGAACTCGACAAGCTGCTGAAGCGCGAGCTTCCCGAGGGCGAACGCGCGAAGTACACCGTCGGCATAGCGCATACGCGCTGGGCGACGCACGGACTTCCGACGTGCGCCAACGCGCATCCTCACGTCGCCGACGGAGGCAATCTCGCGCTCG
>Ga0265298_10009582_pt1 | contig 11517 bp, 9 predicted proteins | sample AusTroGonzalo_MG_3_FD_193486 | JGI IMG/M metagenome (GOLD analysis project Ga0265298, IMG submission 193486) | Bovine rumen microbial communities from tropical cattle in Woodstock, Queensland, Australia - Gonzalo_01 | ecosystem: Host-associated > Mammals > Digestive system > Stomach > Rumen ...
ACCGCTGTATTGCGCGTTTTGACGGCACGGAAGACTTGTACGGCTACAAGCAGCATCTGTTTCCCATCGTACAGGGATGCACCTACACGGACTTGCGGCAAGAGGCCTGCAAACGGTTGCGGGACTTGGACAGAGACGGATACGCGATAGGCGGTTTGGCGGTAGGCGAGCCGACGGAGGTAATGTATGAGATGATTGAGGTATGCAATGACCTGCTGCCGCAAGACAAGCCGCGGTATCTGATGGGTGTCGGTACGCCTTGGAACATCTTGGAGGCCATCGAGCGGGGCATAGATATGTTCGACTGCGTGATGCCGACGCGCAACGGGCGCAACGGAATGATTTTCACATGGCAGGGCGTGATGAACCTGCGCAACAAGAAATGGGAAGACGACTTCACGGAGTTGGACCCGACAGGCACGAGTTACGTGGACCACGCATACACGCGGGCGTATGTTCGTCATTTGATACACGCGCAGGAGATGTTGGGGTTGGAAGTGCTGTCTATCCATAACTTGGCGTTCTACTTGGAACTGGTCGGCAAAGCGCGGGAGCACATCCTCGCCGGCGATTACAGTGCATGGAAAGCCAGCGTGATGCCGCAGCTAATGCAACGAATGTAAATTGAAGATTCTTGATTGGTACATAATAAAGAAGTTTTTGGGGACGTTTCTGCTGAATATCGTGCTCATTTTGACGATAGCTATCGTCTTCGATTTGACGGAGAAGATGGACGACTTCTTTGAGAACCAAGTGCCGCTGCGGGAGATTATTTTAGACTACTACTTACCCTTTATTCCCTACTACATGAATATGTTCAGCTCGCTGTTCATATTCATCACCGTCATTTTCTTCACCAGCAAATTGGCCGGCAACTCGGAGATTATCGCCATGCAGGCGGCAGGAATGAGTTTTCACCGGCTGATGGTGCCTTACGCCATTTCGGCGACCGTGCTGTTTGTGTTGGCGGTGTTTCTCGGCGGATGGGTGATACCGAAAAGTTCGGCGAAGATGCTGAAGTTCCGGGACAAATATGTGGAGCATTTCACGACGGAGAACGCGCGTAACATGCAGTTGGAGGTAGAGCCGGGGACGATACTATATATCGAGTCGTTCCAGAAACGCAGCGGTATCGGTTACCGCTGTTCGATAGAGGAATTCGAGGGCAAGACGCTGGTGTCACGTACGACGGCGGAGCGTATCTACTACGATTCGCTGGAAAACTGGCATCTGGACCGTTACCTGCATCGTACGTTCACAGGTCTGCACGAGACGTTGGAGCGCGGCGAACGGATGGACATTACGATGCCGATTATACCGGATGAGCTGTTTATCACGGCGCAGCAGGCGAACGAGATGACGACGCCGGAGTTACGGCATTATATGGAGCGTCAGCGGCAGCGCGGCAGCGGAAACGTGAAGGCGTTTGAGGTGGAGTACCACAAGCGTTGGGCAAGTCCGTTGGGCGCGTTTATTATGACGCTGCTCGGCGTGACGATGAGCAGCCGGAAGGTGCGCGGCGGAATGGGCAAGAACCTCGGAATAGGTATGGTCCTCACGGCAGGGTATATCCTGTTCTCAACGGTCAGTACGACCTTCTCGGTGAACAATGTGATGAGTCCGATGATGGCGGCGTGGCTGCCGAATCTGGTATTCCTCGCGATTTCCATTCCGCTGTATATCCGGGCAAGCCGGTAATTCCTCAATCTACAAAAAAAGGAGTCCCGAAGGACTCTTTTTTTAGCGAAGCTCTACTCTGCGAGTGAGTGTTTCGCCATTGACTTTCGCGCGAAGCCGATAGGTACCCGGGGTGAGTTCAAACTCCGCCAAGTTACCGGTTTGTGATTCGAGTAATTTACCTTGTATTGTGTAAACACTCGCTTCCTGCATTCGCGTGGAAGTTACTACCAGCGTGTTTTCGCGGAAGCGAACAGTAAGATCATCATTGCTTTTTGCGGCATCCGCGAAAGTTACGCCTGTTAACAATGCAACCGTCGTTGCAACATTCATAAAGAAACGTCTCATAGTTGTTCCTTTCTTTTAACAGTACTAATACCGTTTTTCGTTCGCGTCAATGCGTGGGCATCCCGTCTGTATGACGTACCTTGAGAGCAGACGTCATCGAAAAACGCTGCAAAAGTACTGCCTTTTGACAAACCGACCAAATAAATCGGCAAAAAAGTGCAATTTTTCTGCAAAATGACGAATCCATGTTGCAAAAAACAAAAAAAAATAAGGCACATACTTGTGTATGTGAAAAAAAAGTAGTACTTTTGCGCCCAAATTTAATTTGGCTGATTGTGGCCATATATAGAACGATTATGCAAAATATACGTAACATAGCTATTATTGCGCACGTGGACCACGGCAAGACGACGCTGGTGGACAAGATGTTATACACGGCGCACGTGGTTAGTCAACAGCGCTCCGAGTTCAGCGACCAGCCGAAAGAGTTGATTCTGGACAACAATGATTTGGAGCGCGAGCGCGGTATCACCATCCTCGCGAAGAACGTGGCGATTGAGTACAAGGGTACGAAAATAAACATCATCGACACTCCGGGGCACGCCGATTTCGGTGGTGAAGTGGAGCGCGTGCTGAATATGGCGGACGGTGTGCTGCTGCTCGTCGATGCCTTCGAAGGCGCCATGCCGCAGACGCGGTTTGTGCTGCAAAAAGCGCTGGAGATTGGCCTCAAACCTATCGTCGTGATTAACAAAGTGGACAAGCTGAACTGCCGTCCCGACGAGGTGCAGGAAGAGGTGTTCGACCTCATGTGCAACCTCAACGCCACGGATGACCAGTTGGATTTCCAGACGCTCTACGGCTCGGCCAAGCAAGGCTGGATGAGCACCGATTGGCGCAAGCCGAAGACGGACCTGACCGACCTCATGGACGCCATCATTGAGTATATCCCGGCGCCGGAAGAGAACCCGGGTACGCCACAGATGTTAGTGACTTCGCTCGACTATAACTCGTACGTCGGCCGTATTGCCATCGGTCGTGTGCACCGCGGTGAGTTCAAGGACGGACAAGCGGTCACGCTCGCCAAGAAAGACGGCACGATGATTCGCACGAAAATCAAAGAGCTGCATACTTTCTCGGGCATGGGCCATGTGAAGACGGACGTCGTCAAGAACGGCGACATTTGCGCGATGATTGGTATTGACGGCTTTGAGATTGGCGACACGATTTGCGATGCAGAGAACCCCGAAGCACTCAAACCGATTGCTATCGACGAGCCGACGATGAGTATGACCTTCTGCATCAACGATAGTCCTTTCTTCGGTCAGGACGGAAAGTACGTGACCAGCCGTCATATCCAAGACCGCCTCAACAAAGAGCTGGAGAAGAACCTTGCTCTGCGCGTAGAGAAAGGCGCAGAAGAGAGCAGTTGGCGCGTGTACGGTCGCGGTGTGCTGCACTTGTCGGTACTTATCGAGACCATGCGTCGCGAGGGGTACGAGTTACAAGTGGGTCAGCCGCAGGTCATCGTCAAAGAGATTGACGGCGTCAAGTGTGAACCGGTGGAGAGCCTGACGGTGAACACGCCCGAAGAGTGCAGCGGTAAAATCATTGAGTTCGTATCGACCCACAAAGGCGAGATGACAAAGATGGAGATGGTCAACGACCGCGTGCATCTGGAGTTCACCATCCCGAGCCGCGGTATCATGGGTATGCGTACCTATGTGATGAATGTCTCCGCCGGCGAGGCCATCATGGCGCACCGTTTCCTTGAGTACCAGCCGTGGAAAGGCGAGATAGTAAAACGCACGAACGGTTCCCTCATCGCCATGGAAGCCGGTACGGCATACGCGTATGCCTTGGATAAACTGCAGGACCGCGGAAAATTCTTCATTGACCCGCAGGAAGAGGTGTATGCCGGACAGGTAGTAGGCGAGAACGCCAAAGAAGGCGACATCGTCATCAATGTCACGAAATCGAAGAAACTGACGAATATGCGTTCCAAATCGGCAGACGACAAAGCAGTGTTGCCGCCGCCGGTACGTATGTCGCTCGAAGAGGCACTGGAGTATATCAAAGAGGACGAATATGTGGAGGTAACGCCCCACGCGATGCGTATCCGCAAGATTATTCTCGACGAGTTGGAGCGCAAACGCGCAGGAAGAGTGTAATAATTAAAATCAACAACAATATGAAAATTGAACAAAGCGAAGTAAAAGACTTGAAGTCGGTAATTACGGTGACCATTGAGCCGGCTGACTATCAGGAAGAAGTTGCGAAACAACTGAAAGAAGTACGCCATAAGGCGCAGATGCCGGGCTTCCGTCCGGGTATGGTGCCGGCTGGCTTGGTGAAGAAGATGTACGGCAAGGGTATTCTGGCAGACGTGCTGAACAAACTCGTGGGCGAGAACCTGCAAAAGCACATCGAGGAGAAGAAACTGGCTATCCTCGGTGACCCGCTGCCGAACGAAGAAGCGCCGAAGATTGATTTGGACAACGACGACACCTTCACCTTTGCATTCGACATCGCCGTAGCACCGGAGTTCGACGCTAAACTGACGGCGAAGAATAAACTGCCGGAGTACACCATTGAGCCTACCGACGAGATGATTGACCAGCAGGTGAAAGCGTACACCGAGCGTTTCGGCGAGTACATCCCCGAGGACAAAGAGAAAGGTACGAAAGCGGAAGTGAAGCCCTGCAAAGTAGATGCCGAGTTGTTCGCGAAAGTGTATGGACCGGAGGCTCCGAAGGACGAGAAAGCTTTCCGCGCACGCATCAAAGAGGACATCGAGCGCAGCTTGGCCGAGGAGAGTAAGTTCCGCTTCGGCATCGATGCCAAAGAGGCTATCATGAAGAAACTCGAGAAGGTGGAGTTCCCTGTGGACTTCCTCAAACGCTGGGTGCTTGCGACGAACGAGAAGATGACGCAAGAGGAACTGGACAAGGACTTCGACAAGATGCTCGAGGAACTCAAATGGCACCTCGCGAAAGACCAGTTGATGAAGGAATATGACATCAACGTGGAGAAAGACGAGGTAGAGAACTTCACAAAGCGCATCGCGAAGATGCAGTTCATGCAGTACGGCCTGATGAATATCGAGGACGAGCACCTGACGAACTACGCGAAAGAGATGATGAAGAACGAGAGCCAACTGCGTGGTATCGTAGAGCGCATCATCGAGGATAAGATTTTCGCCAAGGTAAAAGAGGTAGCGAAAGTAGAGCCGAAGACCGTTAGTCAGAAAGACTTCGACAAGTTATTCAAATAAACCAAGTTTGGTTTATGACACACATCCATTTTATAGCTATTGGCGGCGCGGCGATGCATAACTTGGCATTGGCCGTTGCCTCCAAGGCGGGTTACAAAGTAACGGGGTCGGACGACGAAATCTTCGACCCCGCTTTGTCTCACTTGCGCGAGGCAGGTCTGCTGCCCGACGAGATGGGATGGCACCCCGAACGCATCACCAAAGACATCGATGCTATAATCCTCGGTATGCACGCCCGCGAAGACAATCCCGAGTTGGTGCGCGCCCGTGAGTTGGGGCTGAAGATATACTCGTTCCCCGAATATCTGTACGAGCAGACGAAGGACAAAATCCGTATCGTCGTAGGCGGCAGCCACGGCAAGACGACTACCACTTCCATGATTCTCTATGTGCTCAACCGCCTCGGTATCGAAGCCGATTATATGGTAGGTGCGCAGATAGAAGGCTTCGAGCGGATGGTACGCCTGTCGGACACCGCCAAATATGCCGTTTTTGAGGGCGACGAGTACCTCACTTCCCCACTCGACCTGCGGTCGAAATTCCTGTGGTACCACCCGCATGTAGCTATCCTGACCGGCATCGCGTGGGACCACATCAACGTGTTCCCCACGTTCCCGGAATATGTGGAAACGTTTCGAAAGTTCGTAGATAGTTTTGAGCCGAACGGTAACTTTATCTACTACAAGGGCGATGAGAACTTACGCACAATCGCCGAAAATGCGCGCAAGGACATCACGTGTATTCCGTACGACGCATACACTGGCAATGTCGAGATGCAGGTCTTCGGGCGTCATAACATGCAGAACCTGCAGGCGGCGATGCTGGCGTGTCACTGTATCGGCGTGGCGCCGGACGATTTCTATCGCGAGATAAGTACTTTCACGGGTGCCAGCAACCGCTTGGAGAAGATTTGCGAGACGGCGGACTGCGTGGCGTACAAAGATTTTGCGCACAGCCCGAGTAAACTCAAAGCTACCGTCAATGCCGTGCGCGAACGCTATCCGGAGAAGAAACTGGTCGCTTGTATGGAGCTACATACCTTCAGCAGTCTGATGGCCGATTTCCTGCCGCAGTACGAGGGCTGCATGGCGGAAGCCGATGTGGCGTTCGTCTATTTCAACCCGAAAGTGATTGAGCATAAACGCCTCACGCCGATTACTGCCGAAGAAGTGCGTGACGCCTTTGGCACGAAAAATGTAGAGGTCTTCACGGAGAGTGAAACGCTGCAGGCACGACTGAAAGGGCTGGAATACAAGAATACCGCCCTGCTGATGATGTCTTCGGGCACATTCGACGGAATAAACGTGAAAGAATTTGCAAAAGAATTACTACATGGATAAGCAACAAAAACGCGATTATTTGTATATGCGCATGGCGCGCACTTGGGCGGAGAACAGTTACTGCGTGCGCCGCAAAGTAGGTGCGCTGCTCGTGAAGAACCAGATGATTATCTCCGACGGCTACAACGGTACGCCTTCGGGATTTGAGAATATCTGCGAGGACGAGAACAACGTCTCCAAACCCTATGTGCTGCATGCCGAAGCGAATGCGCTGACGAAAGTAGCGCGTTCGAACAACAGCTCCGACGGCGCCACGCTCTATGTCACGGCATCGCCTTGCCTCGAGTGCTCGAAACTCATCATCCAATCGGGCATCAAACGCGTCGTGTACGGCGAGGAATACCGCATCATGGACGGCGTAGAACTGCTCAAACGGGCAGGAATAGAGGTCGTTTTCTTAAACGACCAAGTTTAGTGTTTAGAGTTTAGTGTTTAGAGGTATGAAAAAATATATCTTTCCTACATTGACGGTGTTGGCGGTGGCGATTGGTTTGGTCATCGGCATGGCGCTCAGTCAGCAGGCGAACGCACAGCGCATCGTCTATTCGAACGGAAGTTGGCAGTTGGAGGTGTCCAAAGTGGACCGGTTCTTGCAACTGATGGAGACCGCGTATGTGGATAGCCTGAATATCGACAGCATCACCGATGAGGTGATGACCGAGATGGTGAAGAAACTCGACCCGCATAGCGCGTATATCCCCAAGGAAGACCTCGAGATGGTGAACTCCGAATTGGCGGGTTCGTTCTCGGGTATCGGCGTGCAGTTCACCATCCAGCAGGACACCGTGCGTATCGTAGCCGTCATTGCCGGCGGTCCGAGTGCCGGCGTGGGCGTACTCGCAGGCGACAAACTGATTTCGGTCGATGACTCGTGCTTCGTAGGAAAGAAAATCAATAACGAGAAGGTGATGAAGACCTTGCGCGGCGAGAAAGGCACGAAAGTGAAAATCGGCGTGCTGCGCGCAGGGACGCCGGACACCCTCTATTATACCATCACCCGCGGCGATATCCCCGTGAACAGCGTCGATGCGAAGTTCCTCATCGGCAACATCGGTTTTGTGCGGGTAAACAAGTTCGGCGAAACGACCTATAAGGAGTTCATCACCGCCTTGGCGGACCTGTATGCGAAGGGTGCGAAGAAATTCATCGTGGACCTGCGCGAGAATAGCGGCGGGTACATGGACCAAGCTATCAAGATGGCCAATGAGTTCCTCAAAGGCGGCGAGATGATTGTCTATGCCGAGGGTCGCGCTTACCCGCGTTACGAGGCGAAAGCCAACGGCGGAGGACGGTTTAAGAATGTGCCATTAGTAGTGCTGATTGATAATTTCTCGGCTTCGGCGAGTGAGATTTTCGCAGGAGCGATGCAGGATAACGACCGCGCGACGATTATCGGTCGGCGTTCGTACGGCAAAGGACTCGTACAGCAGCAGATGCCGTTCTCGGACGGCAGCGCAGTGCGTCTGACCGTAGCGCGCTATTACACGCCGAGCGGACGCTGTATCCAGAAACCTTATACGATGGGCGACCAGGACGACTACGAGAAAGACCTGCTCGAGCGCTGGGAACACGGCGAGTTCTATTCGGCGGACAGCGTGCATTTTGCGGACACGACGACCTATCGCACGAAGAGCGGACGTATTGTGCGCGGCGGTGGCGGTATCATGCCGGATGTGTTTGTAGGACGCGACACGACGCTTAATACACCGTGGTACAACCAGTGCGTCAACCTCGCGTACACCTATCAGTTCGCATACAAATACACGGATGAGCACCGCAAAGAGTTATCGAAAATCACCGACTGGCAAGCGCTGGAGAAGCACCTGAAGGCCAAGGATATCCTGCGTGAGTTCGTGGCGTTCGCCGAAGAGAAAGGCGTGGAACCCAAAGAGGCGGAGATACAAAAATCGCGCCCGTTGATGACGCGACTTCTGCATGCTTATATCATTCGTGACGTACTCGGCGACGAGGGATTCTTCCCCTTCTTCGAACGCGACGACGAGATTACTAAAGTTGCCGTAGAGCAGCTAACACAAGGCGATAGAACTTCTGCACAGTAGCGATGTTCACGCGCTCGTCGGGCGTATGCGGATGCTCGATAGTAGGACCGAAGGAAATCATTTCCATACCTTCGTACTTGCTACCGATGATGCCGCATTCGAGGCCGGCGTGAATGGTCACGATACGCGGACTCTCACCGAATTCCTGCTCATACACTTTCTTCATCGTAGCGAGTAGATTCCCCTTGAAGTTAGGCTTCCATCCCGGGTAAGCACCCGAGAACTCTACCTTGGCGCCGGCAAGCGAGAAAGCCGACTGGATTATCGAAGCCAACTCTTCTTTGCGGCTCTCCACAGACGAACGGGCGAGGCATAAAACGCGCACCTTGTTGTCTTTTGTCTCGATAATCGCGATGTTATTCGATGTCTCTACGATGTCCGGCATCTCGGGGATGACGCGGTACACACCGTGCGGACAGAGCGTGACGGCGTGGATAAGGAAGTCCTGTACATCCTCCGGCAGTTCCGTCTTCGGGCATTCCACTTCTTCCGCCGAGAAATGCAAATCCGGCTCTATGCCGTCGTACTCGCGCAGGAAGAGGTCTTCGAAGCGGCCCACGAGATCTTGTACGTCTTGGTAACTCTCCTCGGGAATGGTGATAACGGCCGATGCCTCACGCGGGATGGAGTTACGCATGTTACCGCCTTCAACACTCGCCAGACGCGCCTCGAAATTCGCCACCGCCTCTTTGAGGAAACGGAACAGCAGCTTGATGGCATTTGCGCGCTGCAGATGGATGTCGCAACCCGAGTGACCGCCTTTGCAGCCTTTGACACTCACGCGCAACGCGATGTCGCCTTTCTCGGTCTCTACCGGCTGGTAGTCGAAAACAGCCTCCGCATCGATACCTCCGGCGCAACCAACGTTGAACTCACCGTCTATCTCGGAGTCGAGGTTCAGCAGATATTTGCCTTTGAGCCAACCGCTCTTCAGGTCGAAAGCACCGTACATGCCGGTCTCCTCATCGATGGTGAAGAAGGCCTCCAACGGCGGGTGCACCGCGTTCTTGTCAGCCAGGATAGCCAAGGCGGTCGCCACGCCGATACCGTTGTCGGCTCCGAGCGTCGTGCCGTCCGCCGTCACCCATTCGCCGTTGTCTTCCACATAGGCCTGAATGGGGTCTTTCTCGAAGTCAAACACCTTGTCGGAGTTCTTCTGGGGCACCATGTCCATGTGACCTTGCAGGATAACACCCGCGTGGTTCTCGTAACCCTCAGAAGCGGGCTTGCGAATGAGGACATTGCCTATCTCGTCTTGGAGTGTCTCCAGACCGAGACTTTTACCGTAGTTGACTAAGAAATCAGCGATTTCTTTGCGTTTGCCGCTGGGACGCGGAATCTGGGTAAGGCTGTAGAAAGCGCTCCACAGACCTTTGGGTTCTAAGTTTTTCATATTATCTGGAATTTCAGGATTATCGGGATTTTCAGGAAGTCAATCAATGGTCATTTCGCCGCAGAGGTCTTTCGTCAAAAGTTCCTTCGCTCGCTCGGGTATTTCTCCGAGCAGCAACATCATCTTCGTCAGCAGCGCCTCGGTCGTGATGTCGTAGCCCGAGAGCACACCCGCTTTCATCAGGTTGAGCGACACAGCATACAAACCCATCTCCACGGAACCGGTGTTGCACTGCGTCTTGTTGACGATAATGATACCGCGGTCCACCGCAGCTTTGAGTTCACGATATAACCATTGGTCGGACGGGGCGTTGCCCGCGCCGAAAGTCTCCAACACCACTCCTTTTAGACCGCGCGCACGCAAGAGCGCACGAACAACGGCAGGCTGGATGCCCGGGAAGAGTTTGAGCACTGCTACATTCGTGTCAAACTGGGTATGCAGCACAAGCGGTGCATTCGGGTCCGAATAATGCACAAGATGCGGCTGGTACGTGATATGCACGCCCGCTTTCGCCAACGCCGGGTAGTTATAACTGTTGAACGCCGAGAAATGCTCCGCATTGCGCTTGGTCGTACGGTTGGCGCGGAAAAGACGGTCCTCGAAATAAATGGTCACTTCCGGCACGATGGGATTACCCTCTTCGTCCTTCGCCGCCGCTATCTCAATCGCCGTCAGCAGGTTCTCCTTGGCGTCCGAACGAAGCACACCGACGGGCAGTTGCGAACCGGTGAAGACAACAGGTTTGCCGAGGTTCTCTAACATGAACGACAGCGCAGAAGCGGAATATGACATCGTGTCTGTGCCGTGTAATACGACGAACCCGTCGTATTCCTCGTAATGGTCATAGACCATCTGCGCTATCTGCCGCCAACTCTCGGGACCGATGTCGGACGAGTCAATCAGCGGCGTGAAAGCCTGTATGTCCACCTGTATCTCGCCTGCGAACAGCTCCGGCATATACGCCTTGAAGGTCTCCATGTCCGCCGGCACGAGCGCACCGGACTTGCCGTGACGCACCATCGTAATGGTCCCTCCGGTCGATATTAATAGAACTTTGCTCATGGTATAAGGTGCGATTGTTTCAATTTTGCGCTGCAAAATTAGTGAAAAATTTCTATTTACACAAGTATTTGCAATTATTTTTCACAAAATTTTGCAAATATGCAATTTTTGTAGTACCTTTGCGGCGGATTTGTCCGTATGAATGCGAAAATTCTGATTATAGACAGCGACATCAGCCTCTCGACGGTGCTCAGCGACTACCTCAGTAGCCGCGGCTACGAGGCGTCTATCACGGCGACCGGCAAAGAGGCGCTTGAATTCCTAAGCGACACCTACTGCGACTTAGTGCTCATGGAGATTCAGAATCTGGGCATGAACGGCTATGACGTGCTGCGCGAGATTCGTCATCGTCAGCCGGAGTTGCCTGTCATCGTCCTCACCTCGCGTACCGACCGCGAGAACCAGATGCGTGCTTTTCAGTTG
>Ga0265298_10009586_pt1 | contig 11515 bp, 8 predicted proteins | sample AusTroGonzalo_MG_3_FD_193486 | JGI IMG/M metagenome (GOLD analysis project Ga0265298, IMG submission 193486) | Bovine rumen microbial communities from tropical cattle in Woodstock, Queensland, Australia - Gonzalo_01 | ecosystem: Host-associated > Mammals > Digestive system > Stomach > Rumen ...
AACAAATAATCGTGTACTCGTATGCACGTCTTTGCTGAATATACGTTGTGGTTGCTTCCAATTTGCGTGATAATTGGTGTAGGACTTGCGTTGTTTCTGTATTATAAGGAAACAAAGTTGAAAGATGCGCCACTCTGGTTGCGACGATTATTAATTGGGTTACGTGCATTTGCAATCTCATTCGTCTTGTTTTTGTTGCTCGGTCCGTTTCTTGAAATGAAACGGCAAAAAATCGAGAAACCGACTGTCGTATTCTTACACGATAATTCGGCTTCGCTTGTCCAACAAAAGGATTCGTCGTTTTATCAGACGAAATATAAGGAAACCTACCAACACATTGTTGCCGATTTGCAGAATGCGTATCAAGTAGCCACATACACATTCGGCACAGACGTAATTTCAAGTGATTCATTAACTTATACGGAACAGGAAACGAACATTTCTGGTGCGTTGCAAGACATTTCAACTCGGTATTACAATCAAAACATTGGTGCCGTGATTCTTGCGTCCGACGGTATTTACAACAAGGGAGAAAATCCCAAATATGCCATAAAGGATTTTCCGTCGGCTATGCCTATTTATACGATAGCGTTGGGCGACACGGTGCAAGAATGTGATAATGTCATTGCCAAAGTGCTTCATAATCAGATTGCTTTCCGAGGTAATCCGTTTGCCATAAAAGTTTCGGTGGAATCACACGCACTGAAGGGCAACGTGTCGAAATTGAGAATCCTTGACGGAAAAACTGTCGTGTTCGAAACCTCTGTTCGTTCCGAACAAGAACATACCTATAAGACTATTGACTGCAAAATACAAGCGTCGGAAATTGGGCAAAAAATATATACGGTTGAAATAGAACACTTTGACCAAGAAATTAGCGAGAAAAATAATTCCTACACATTTGCTGTCGATGTGTTGGAAAGCCGTCAGAAAATTCTTCTTGTCTATGACGCAGTTCACCCCGATATTGCTGCCATACGCCGTGCTATCGAGAATAACAAAAATTATGAATGTTCGATAGTAAAAGTTGGAAAGGATAAATTGCCTCCGCTACAAGAATGTAACTGCTTGATATTGTGCGGTATGAAGGATTTTTCCGTACAGGGGAAACATCTACTTTCCGAAGCGATTAACTTGGGAATCCCGTGTTTGCTGCTGAATGTGGGCAATTCGTTACAAGCGCTGAACGAGTTGCATTTAGGCATGGAAATCTCAAATTTCAGAAATTCGTATGATGAGGTAAAACCTCGTTTGGAATCAGATTTTTCATTGTTTTCGTTGGATGAGGAGAGTAAAACGTTGTTGTTGCAGGCGCCACCGTTGTTTGCTCCGTATGGTACCTATAATACGGGGGTTTTGTGCCGAACGCTCTGTTATCAGCAGATTGGTTCGGTTGATACGGAACGACCGTTAATTACTTTCTCGGAAACGCAAGGCGTAAAAATCGGTTTTGTTTTGGGTGAGGGATTATGGCGTTGGCGCTTGTACGCACAAAAGGAGATGGGCGGCTTTGAGGCGTTCGATTCGTTTGTGAATAAAATGCTCGCTTATATGGCATTGACCGAGAAAAGAGAAATGTTTGTCGTTTCTGGTGAACAAATTGTATATGATAATCAAGATGTTGCGTTTTCTGCCGAATTATATGACAAAAGTTATGAAGCCGTGCCGAATCAAGAAATCACATTGGTTATAACAAATGAAAACGGCAAGGAATACCCGTTTATATTTTCAGCAAAAGACAATTTCTATTCTCTCAATGCAGGTAAGTTCCCTCTTGGAAAATATGGTTACAAGGCGTCGGTTACGTATGACAACTCGGTGCTAACGAAAAAAGGTTCTTTTGTAGTGATGCCTATGCAACTTGAATCGCAACAAACTCGGGCAAATCATTCCGTTTTAGCGGATTTGTCGGAACAAACGGGAGGAAAGATGTATTCGGCACAGGAGTGTGAGGCAATTGTGAAAGAGTTGCAAGAAAACAAAAACATTGTTTCGGTGGCACACTCGATTCGTAGTCGCAACTTGTTTGTGGATTTACCGTTGATATTGATAATCATATTGTTATCTATTTCGGCAGAATGGTTTTTACGAAAATACTATGCAACGTATTAAAAAAATGTTTTTGTGGAATAATGATTATGTAGGAAAAATGTAATACTGTCGGCAAAAAGGCGAGGAAATACTTTTTAACTATCAAAAAATAAAAAAAAGAATGTTATATCTTTGAGAATAATTTTAAGACAATGAAACAATATATTTTGATTTTATTTGCTATCGGATTTAGTGTAATTGCTTGTGGACAAGAGGAAACGGGCTATATGCAGGTGGTAGGGAAGAAAACTATGTATTACGATAAGGACGGAAATTGTCAGGGATTCGATAAATATGACCAGAAACGTAAGGTTAACGTGCATTACGATTGTAAGAAAAAGGAAATCGGATATGCGAAAAAAGACAATAAAACTCACGGACTTATCAATTATGGTATATTCGACAATGTGGTGAATTACACGAAGGTAAAGGGCAAGAAGACGTTTCGTTACGATAAGGACGACAATTGTCTTGGCTATTATATATTTGACAGCCGTTCAAAAAAACGTATCTATTATAATTGCGAAGGAAAAGAGTTGGGATATTCCAAGCAAGACAAGGAAAAAACCATGTTTTATGGCGATTTTCCATATATAGGTTGGTAAGTTGAACATAGTTTTTTGGCAAATTCATTTTTTTAAAAGATTTTTTGTCTATGTTTGCCCGCGAAAAATAGCAGTTCGTCGGTAATAATCGTGTGTCCGTCAGTGAGTACATTTTTGTTTGCCGAATTTGAATAGGATTGCGATTAAAAAAGATACAATGGAAGTAACGAGATTATTTGATATACTTGATAACTACAAAGAACAGAAGCCGGGGCAAAACGTCGCTTTGGCTCATAAAGTAGAAGGGAAATGGGTCACATATAGCATACAGGATTATGTTGACTATGTGAACAACGTAAGTTATGGTTTGTTGGCCTTGGGCATTCAGCCAGGTGACAAAATCGGTATTGTGAGCGGAAACCGTCCGGAATGGAATTTCTTGGATATGGGTGCCATGCAGATTGGTGCTATTCCCGTACCGATTTATCCAACGATTAGCCAGGAGGAATATCGCTATATACTGAATCATGCGGAAATGAAGATTTTGTTCGTCGAGGGCAAAAGTCTGCGTTCCAAAATAGAGCCGATTCTTCCCGAATTAGAGCATTTAAAGGAACTATTTACGTTTGTTGACCAGAAATGCCAATATCGTTATTTTGAACAGTTGGTTACCTTGGGTAAGGAAAATCCGCAGCCCGAAAAAGTGGCTGAGTTGAAGGCGAACGTAAAATCGTCGGATTTGGCTACAATCATTTATACATCTGGAACGACTGGAAATCCCAAGGGTGTGATGTTGTCGCACGATAACATTGTGCTGAATGTGAAAAATGTTCAGGAACTCTTTTTGCCGACATGTGAGAAAGCATTGAGTTTCTTGCCGCTTTGTCACGCATACGAAAGAATGTTGATGTACACCTATCAGTTCCGTCAAGTTTCCATTTATTATTCCGACTTGGCGTGCATAGGCGATAACTTGAAGGAAATTCACCCGAATGTGATGTGCTGCGTGCCTCGTCTGTTGGAAAAAATGTACGAGAAATTGTACAGTGCAGGCAAAAAACAGTCGTTCTTAACACAAAAGATTTATTATTGGGCTGTTGCCGTTGCCAAGAAATACAATCTTGACCCTGAAAAACGTTCGTGGTACTATAATATTAAATGGGCTATCGCCAACAAACTTATTTATAACAAGTGGCGTGACGCTTTAGGTATTCAAGGGCCCATTCAAGTTGTGTCGGGTGGATCGGCATTGCAGGCACAATTGGCTTCGTTTTTCCAAGCAATCGGTTTTTATGTGTTCGAAGGATACGGACTTTCCGAAACTTCGCCCGTTATTTCCGTTGCTCGCGAAGAACCGTTTACACACGAGCCAGGTACGGTGGGACTTCCGCTTCCGGGCGTTGAAGTGAAAATCGATTCTGCGACTAACGAGTTGCTGTGCCGTGGTCATAACGTCATGCTTGGTTATTACAAGGCACCCGAAATGACGGCAGAAGTGATTGACAAGGATGGTTGGTTTCATACGGGCGACACGGCGCGAATCACCGAAAAAGGTCTTGTTGTCATCACAGGTCGAATCAAATCGTTGTTTAAGACATCGTTTGGTAAATATGTTAATCCTGAACATATTGAAAACAAGGTGGTTACGTCACCATTCGTCGGTAGTATAGTTGTTGTTGGCGAAAACCGACAATTTACAGCAGCCCTTATTGTTCCCGATTTTATGTGTTTGGAAACGTGGTGCAAGTCGCATAAAGTTCCTTTCACGTCGAAGGAACAGGTAGTGAAGGAACCCGAAGTGCAGAAACGTTTCAGAAAAGAAATCACAAAATACAATGCTCATTTTGCCGATTATGAGCAAATCAAGCGATTTGTTCTTATTCCAGAAGAGTGGACGACACAAAATGGTAAATTGTCACCTACATTGAAGGTGAAACGAAAGGTCGTTCAAAAAGAATACGAAAAAGAAATCGAAGGGTTGTTTAGCAAAGATTGATAATCGGTTTTGTATCCAATTAATATCAAGTAAACTCATTTCTCCGATTATTTTCTTCGTCCTTTTCTGTTCCCTCTATCGCGGTCGAAGCGACGTTCGCCGCCTCGACGGCTTTTGCCAAATTCCCGACCACCGCCACGACGTGAGTTTCTGAAATCATCATGCTTTTTTGACGATGACGTGTTCTCTGGTATTTTGGGGGCTTGTGCCACTTGCACGGAAACCGGCATTCCTTCATATTTGGCATTTTCCAAACTTCTCAAAATTTTGTCGGTATATTTTGACTCAACCTCAAAGAACGAGAATGAACGCATAATGTCAATCGAACCATAATGAATGTCACGGTCGTTAGCGTGTTCATTCAGCAATTTTAGCAACTTGCCTTGGTCTAACTGTTCTTTTTTACCAATGTTCATAAAGAAACGCGTGTAGCTTCTTCCTTCAGAATCGCCACGACCACTGCCTCTCCGTTCATCTCTGTCACGACGGTCAGCACGTTTCTCCTCACGTGAACCACGACGGTCGTCTCGCCCTCTGCCACGTTCACTATCCCTGCGTCGGCGTTCCTTGCGGTCATGATTGCGTTCCTCTGATTCACGACGACGTTCAAGTTCTTTTTCTACATCAAGATTGATATCGGGTGCATTTTCGTAATACTCCAAAATACGATTTACCTCGAATGAGGCGAACTTCTTTAGAATCTCGTCCGACGACATTCCATCAAACTTATGCCGAACTGGAGCAAGTAATGTATTAATTTTCTCTTCGTTTACTTCAACAGCCAACACTTTTGAAATCAGATCCTGTAACTGTACGCCACAAATTTCTTGACCTTCTGGAACTCTTTTGATTTCAATCGGTTTCTTGATGATTTGCTCAATACGTTTCAACTTGCCTTTTTCACGTAAATTGGCAATCAAAATTGAGATACCTTCCTTACCAGCTCGCCCTGTTCTTCCGCTTCGATGCGTATAAGTCTCAAGGTCGTCGGGAATAGAATAATTGATGACGTGCGTAAGGTCGTGAACGTCCAATCCACGGGCTGCCACATCGGTTGCCACCAACATGTTAAGGTTCTTGTTTCGGAATTTCTTCATCACATAATCCCGCTGTGCCTGCGACAAATCACCGTGTAACGCGTCGGCATTATAGCCATCGCTCATCAGTTTGTCAGCCACATCCTTTGTTTCCTCGCGCGTACGGCAAAAAACAATACCATAAATATCAGGATAAAAATCGGCAATGCGTTTTAATGCGATGTAGCGATTCTTAGAGCTCACGATATACGCCTGATGCGAAACGGTAACAGCTCCCGAATTTTTTTTGCCGATAGTGATTTCATGAGGATTGCTCATATAATTTGAGGCAATTCTTCGAACTTCGTTAGGCATTGTTGCCGAAAACAGCAATGTACGTTTTTCTGCGGGAGTTTGTTCCAAAATGGCATCCAAATCCTCTTGGAAGCCCATATCGAGCATTTCGTCGGCTTCGTCAAGTACCAAATTCTTCACGTGCGACAAATCAATCTTCTTTCGATTGATTATATCGACCAAACGTCCTGGAGTAGCAACAACAATATGCACTCCCGCCTGAATCTTCTTCATCTGACGGACAATGTCGGCACCACCGTACACAGCGACCGTTTGTAACGGAAGATATTTTCCGAAATTCATCAAATCGCGTTCAATTTGCAGACACAACTCACGTGTAGGACAAATCACCAATGCCTGAGGAAATGAATCCTCAAATTTCAATTGTGAAATAATTGGCAAGCCAAACGCCGCGGTTTTTCCCGTTCCCGTTTGAGCCAAGCCAATAAAATCAGTGTTAGGTTCTTGCAACAAGAAAGGTATTGCCTGTTCTTGAATTTCCGTGGGTTTCTCAAATCCCATTTCTTTTATGGCTTGCAATATCTCGTTTGAAAGCAAGCCACCTTCTTCGTATAAATCCATACTTTATATTTAGCGAACAGAAACGTCTGTTCTTTACGGAAAGGAATTACACGAAACGCATATCAACAACAGCCAATGTAATGCCTTTCAAAAATTATTTTATGCTTTTTTGCCTTTTTTCTTTTTCTCTTCTGCCAATTCGGTCATCGCCACCCGAATCTTTTCCTCAATTTCTTGACGCAATTCTTCATTGTCACGCAACAATGCTTTCACTGCATCACGTCCTTGTGCCAATCTGGTTTCACCATAACTAAACCATGAACCGCTTTTGGTTATCACATTAAGGTCAACGCCCATGTCAACTATTTCGCCAACTTTGGAAACACCTTCGCCAAACATAATATCGAACTCTGTTTGGCAGAATGGAGGCGCAACTTTGTTTTTTACAACTTTTACTCGTGTTCTGTTACCAATTACAGTTTCGCCATCTTTGATTTGTCCTATTCTACGAACGTCCAAACGGACTGAGGCGTAGAATTTCAAGGCATTACCACCTGTTGTCGTTTCGGGGTTGCCGAACATGACGCCCAACTTATCACGCAATTGGTTGATGAAAATAACCGTCGTACTTGTTTTGTCAATAACGCTGGTAAGTTTTCTCAATGCTTGTGACATCAAACGTGCGTGCAAACCCATTTTTGAATCACCCATATCGCCTTCAATTTCAGCTTTCGGCGTTAAAGCCGCTACCGAGTCTATGACGATGATATCAATTGCTCCGGAGCGAATCAATTGGTCGGTAATTTCCAATGCCTGTTCCCCATTGTCTGGTTGCGAAATGTACAGATTGTCAACATCTACGCCGAGATTTTCAGCATAGAAACGGTCGAATGCGTGTTCTGCGTCAATAAACGCCGCAATGCCACCTTTTTTCTGAGCTTCAGCAATTGCATGAATTGCCAACGTTGTCTTACCAGAAGATTCAGGACCATAAATTTCAATAATACGTCCACGCGGATACCCGCCAATTCCTAATGCAATATCCAATCCTAACGAGCCCGAGGAAATGCTCGGAAGATTTTCCTCAGAATGGTCGCCAAGTTTCATAATAGCACCTTTCCCGTAAGATTTGTCAATTTTGTCAAGTGTCAACTTCAAGACTTTCAGCTTTTCCGCCTTGTCTGGTTGAACCGCCTTTTCTTTTGCGTTTTGTGCGTCTGCCATGATTATATATTTTTAAATTATTATTCAAATGTATCGCTTACTCAAACATTCATCATTGTCAATCCGAGCAAAGCGAACTTGTTTTACCAAATACAAAGATACATAAATGAAAGATTTTTAACGTGTACTCGTTTGTATTCAACTAACATATTTTCAACTATTTCTGTTTGAGCACAAAAAGCCCCAAACGAATACGAATAGTTCGCTGTTTTTATGATATTTTTCATGTTTTCTCATTAATCGGTTAACACTCTTTTTTTCGCGGACAAAGATACTATTAATTTTGAAAAAACAGTTTAATGGCCCCAAAACTTTGCAGAAACAAAAAAGGTGAAATTCCGAAGAACTTCACCCCCTTCAAGCGTATGAAAAAAACTACTTTATGCCAAAGCGTTGATGTGTTTTGCAACACCTGACTTCAGGTTGGCAGCTTTGTTTTTGTGAATGACATTAACCTTAGCCAATTTGTCAATCATAGCACATACTTTTGGAAATTGTGCTTCTGCCTCTTTCTTATCTTTTACTGCTTTAATATCACGAACTGCATTACGCATTGTTTTCGCATAATATTTATTATGCTCAGTTCTTGTTTTTGCTTGACGTGCTGCCTTTGCTGCAGATTTTGTATTTGCCATCTCTAAATTTTAATTTTTTTTGTAGCGAGTAGCGGAATCGAACCGCTCTAACAAGGATGAAAACCTTGTGTACTAACCGATATACGAACTCGCCATCTGGTTTTTATTTCCGTGTGCAAATGTAGAAAAGATTTTTATTCGCACAACATTTTTATATGTTTTTTTAAAATCTTTTTATAACTCACTCTTTTTTAAGCATTTATATTTAGAATCCTATTTGATAAATCGCTAAAATCCAGATTTGCGCCATTGTTTGCACGCAAAAGTAAGAGATTTTTCTCCTTCCAACTTATTTTATACAACTCCGATTTGATCGCTTCGAGCGTATGTACCACCTTAACTTTTGACGAGCCGAAGATCTTTTCCACGGTCTTCTCGTCTATCGTCGTACGACCACTTTCGTTCTGATTACTATAGTATATGTATTTGTCGTCGGCCAATCGCATGCAATCGTCGTATTGTTTCCAGAAATTCTCGGGCACCTCGCCATCGGAACCAACTTCCAGACAAACCACCAACTCACGCAACGGATACAATTCACGAACGGCTTTAATCGTCGCATTCATACGCAACGGCGAATACACATAGTCACGATAAATGTTGACCGTGGCATTCTTTCCCAACAGTTGCAACTGTTTCATCGGGCCCTTGAAAAATTTCAACGCCTGATAAAACTTCTCCTCCGAAATCTTCAATTGCTGACACACTTTCAATGCACCGGCTATGTTTTTCATATTGTGTTCACCAAATATATATATAGGTAAACGACCACCCGAAATTTTCAAAAATGTGTGGTTGTTAAACAACTCATACGGATGCGTTCTATACGGAATCAGCTTGATGTCGGACTGAGAATGAGAAATAACCTCACATACACGGTCATCTTCTTCGCAATAAATGAGACGGCCATTTTTATTGATAGAGCCAACGTAGCGTTTGAACTGCTCAATATATTCCTCCAATGTCGGGAACGACTGCACATCCTCCCACGCAATGCCACTCAACAAGGCGACACACGGTTTGTAATGCTCGAATTTAGACCTGTCGTCAATCGAAGAAGAAATATGTTCGTCGCCTTCCACAATCAGCAAATTACTTGACTTTGACAGACGAATGGTACTTTCCTGGTCGTTCACCGCCGAACAAAGGATATAATCATAATCGTATTCATAATATGAAAGCACGTGCATTACAATCGACGTGATCATATTCTTGCCATAACTGCCGGCAATCACCACACGTTGCTTGTCCTTTGCAAATTCATAGATAAATTCAGAATATGAATAAATCTGTATGCCAAGTTCGCGCGCACGCACCAATTCCGGATTATCAGCCAAAACCTTTCCTCCCGCTATCACCACGTCAATATCGTGAGTGATATGGTCGGCATTCCAACCTAATTCACGAGGCAACAAACCATTTTGCCTCAAATCAGTGTAGGCAGGATCATAAATCTCATCATCACTACCTGAAACTATAAAACCATCGTTTTTAAGCGTTATGGCTATGTTGTGCAACGTGGCACCCCCTATTGCTAACAAATGAATTTTCTTCATCCCCATTTTTATTTCGCGGCAAAAGTAGTAAAAGAATTAAGAATTAAAAATTAAGAGTTAAAAATCTATTGGGGAATTATTCTAAAATGCATTTGTAAAATCCTCGTATTATTTCAAAAACTCCTAAGTTTTTATACATTTGTGCGAATTTTAATACTGATATGCCTGTAAATATACCTGATAAGTTACCTGCAGCCGACATTCTTCGTGACGAGAACGTGTTCGTCATGTCGAATAGCCGTGCTTTGACACAAGATATTCGTCCTATCCGTATCGGCATCTTGAATCTTATGCCCGTGAAGGAAAAAACTGAGACACAGTTAATTCGAATGTTGTCAAACTCCCCGTTGCAGGTCGAGGTCAAGTTGCTATACACTAAGACGCATACGCCTTCGCATACTTCGGCAGAATATCTGCAAACGTTTTATCAATCCATTGACGAAGTGGGAAAACTCGACGGACTTATCATCACAGGCTCGCCAATCGACCATCTCAAGTACGAAGACGTTGATTTCTGGCCAGAACTGACGCACATTTACGAATGGACAAAAGAAAATGTGACTTCTACATTTCATATTTGTTGGGGTGCGTTTGCCGGAGTCTATTATTATTATGGTATAGACAAGCATTGGCGCGACGACAAGATCAGCGGCGTGTTCAAGCATCAAGTACTTATTCCAAAGGAACCGATCGTGAGAGGTTTTGATGACGAATTTTTCGTTCCGCATTCTCGTAATTCCTATCTCGTAAACGAAGAGGTTGCCGCTCACAAAGACGAAGTTGACGTGATTTGCGAAGGATTGAACATCGGTCCATATCTAATGATGTCAAAAGACAGAAAAAACATATTCGTTTTTGGTCATTCCGAATACGACACTCTCACCTTGCACGACGAATATATGCGCGACAAGGCAAAAGGAATGGATGTGAACCTTCCCGAAAACTATTATCCGCTCGATAATCCGGCACTTCCTCCACAAAATACGTGGAAAGCTCACGGACATTTATTGTACACAAACTGGCTGAATTATTACGTTTATCAAGAAACACCGTACAAATTCGAGTAACATTCGTAGAAAAAAGATATTAACAAGTATAGCATTTAACTTTTAATATTTAATTCCCCAATTGCTTGCTTTTTCTTTTTTTCTGTATTATCTTGCCAACGAGTATTAGTTTATGCTAAACCACTCAGTATAAGGTGTTTATGAAAAGATTTTGTCTATTAATATTATTAGTTAGTATATTTTTCTCCTCCGCGTGGGCAGATGGGACGAGGCAACTTATGCCAAATAAAGGGACTGACGCTAGTCCTGAACCTAAAGGAAATTGCTACGTTGTAATTGGTGCGCAAGAAGGTGGTACAAAACCTTCTCGTCCTTTCGCAAGGTATAATAATGATGGGGTAAGTGCCAATGATTCTGCTCGGTTGCATATAAACATTCGTGACTATACAACAGAACGTATTCGCTTTGGATTTGGAGACAAGTACTATGGAGAACGTAGTTCTGTTGATGGTGTATCATCTGGAAAAATTGACGCTTCTGACTATAGTAAACTTAAATTTAGAATCAAG
>Ga0265298_10009587_pt1 | contig 11514 bp, 7 predicted proteins | sample AusTroGonzalo_MG_3_FD_193486 | JGI IMG/M metagenome (GOLD analysis project Ga0265298, IMG submission 193486) | Bovine rumen microbial communities from tropical cattle in Woodstock, Queensland, Australia - Gonzalo_01 | ecosystem: Host-associated > Mammals > Digestive system > Stomach > Rumen ...
GAGGAAGATATCAACTGGAAGGACGCCCTGCGCCATTTTGACGACGAGGCCGTGCGGGAGCGCATCGTAGCCTTCTCCCAGTATGCCGACCTGGGCATCGAGGACATCGAAAAGTCCGGGGACCGCGTCACCAGCCGCCATAACCAGTACGATGCAGAAGGCCGCGTCACTCAGACCGTCACCTTTCCCTTCCTGGACAACGAATCTGAGGGTACCATCAAGTACTTCTCGCTGGCTTACCCAATCATCGATGCCCTTGACAACGGCAAGCGCCTGGTGGTGGATGAGTTCGATTCCAAACTCCATCCTCTGCTTACGGAGCGGGTCATCGCCCTGTTCAACTCCAAGGAGACAAACCCCAAGGGCGCGCAGCTCATTTTCACGGCGCATGACAGCAACCTGCTCTCCTCAGGGGCCTTCCGCCGGGATCAGGTCTGGTTCACGGAAAAAGACCGCCTGGGAGCCTCCAAACTGTTCTCCCTTGCCGAATACAAGGTCCGCAGCGGCGGAGCCTTCGAGAAAGGCTACCTTGCCGGCAAGTACGGTGCCACGCCCATCTTGGGCAATATGGACAAACTGTTTTTGAAGGAGGGGTAGAATGGCGGCCAAGAGGACATCACCCCGCAAGGAGCGGATGATTACCCGAAAGGTAGGCGTCCGGCCTGTCAAGCAGTCCTTCCTGATCGTATGCGAAGGATTGAACACGGAGCCGGACTACTTCAATGCCTTCCGTCTCACTTCAGCCCGTGTCAAGGCCGTCGGTAAGGGTCTTGGTACCATCTCACTCGTTAAGGAAGCTATTGGCATCCGAGAGGAGGAACGGCGGAAAGGCAAGACCTATGACCATTACTGGGTGGTCTTTGACAAGGACGATTTCCCGGACGAGGACTTCAACGAAGCTATTCGCCTTGCTGAAGTCAACGGCTTCCACGCAGCGTGGTCTAACCAGGCCTTCGAGTTCTGGTTTATCCTGCACTTCATCTGTTACCACGGCCCGCTTCACAGAAGCCGGTACGCAGAGATGCTCACGAAACTGACCGGTATTCCCTATTCCAAGAAACAGGGAGTTGCCGCCACGCTGTACAACCTGCTTTTCCCCAGGATGGACACAGCCATTGCAAACGCCAAACTTGTGCTTGCCGATTTCCCGGGAACAAGTCCTGCGAAGGCCGAGTCTGCTACCGCGGTTTTCCAGCTGGCGGAGAAACTGAAGTCATTTATGGACTGATTCCTTAAGCAAGGTTTATTACCTCTGGAAGAATCCTACGGTCGATTTCACATTACGGCTATTGCCCGTTAATTCTCCGGTATTCTTTACGTACATCTGCGTGGAACCGCCGCCGTCCAGGGCCATGGCATAGTCACAGCCAAGCCCCTTCATGATACGGGCCATCTGGGTCATGGTCACATTGGAGGTGACTGCAACCAGGAATATCTTTCCGGTGGTTGCATTGTACCCAATGGCACTGCGGTTACGGGAAGAGCCGTAAATATTGCCGGAAGTGGTCTCCCACAGTTCATAGTTGGTATAGTAAACGCCTGTGGCAATCTTGTCTTCGCTCACGCAGACATTTCCTCCGTAAAGCAGCATCGGACCGGTGGAAAGGGCTTCCTGCGGGTTCCAGCTTTGAGCCGGGCCAGGCCCAGAGGACGCTGTAACCTGCGGATATACATACGGAGAAGCCGTTCCAGCCGGAATGGGCCTGTCAAAGAAATAAGGCGTACCGTCAATGAGTGAGCACCAGTAAGCCCCGGGCACACCATTGGCATCCACGCCCAGGATGGCACGAGTAACTGGCTGCCAGGAAGAGTAAGTGTTGCTGAATCCGCGGCAGTTGGCAATGCCGTCATCAGAAGAATTGTTATAGCGAAGATTTCCGCCGGTATAAGCCAGGCCGATATTTCCCTGGCTTCCGAAGATCTGTCCGTTCAGCAGCACCAGTGAGCCGCTTGAGGAGGCCTGGCTGGATATAGACAGGGCCGAAGCCGTTCCCATGGGGGCGTTGTTCACCCCCAGTCTCACAGAAGAGGAAGAAGAGCAGTCCGCTTCGGCGTACCAGCCATTATAGCTTCCATTAGCCGTAAAACTATACAATCCTACAGCTGCCGAAGGAGATGCTGTGCTAGATTTAACGATGGAATAGCTCTCGGGCTGTTCCGACAGCGTGAGGGTGGAAACCGGACTATACACATAATTGCCGGAATCGGTATCATAGCAATAGGCACGTACATAACAAGGTTCTCCGGGACGAAGAATGGCATTGGGCACGCACTGCGTGAAGGATACTTTGCCCGTTGCCGTGAGTACGGGGCCGGGCAGTTTCCCTGCCGTTCCTACCAGACCACAAGTGGGAACGGACGAAGAATAACTGAAAACAAGACCGTGTTCCACTCCCGTAGAGGTGACGCCGTCCAAAGTATAGCCAACAACCATATTATAGTAACTCTGGGCTGTCTCATCTATGCTGACTGCAAGGGCCTTCACAGAGGTGCTGATTGTTACGTCTTCAAGCCACGTGACGGATTCGGAGTAGCCTTCCCGCACGGCGCCTACACCCAAATCATAGTTGACTCCTTCAGTGAGGTTCTTGAAGGTATAGCTGAAACTGCCGTACTGAGCGGAACCGGTATAGAGTTCTCCTACCTTGGTGCCGGCGCCCATGGAAGTGTAATCGCGCACGTACAAATAATATGTGTCCCGTACACCGGAACCGCAGGAGAAGAAGATGGTGGAATTGGCGGCCGATGCTGCGCTGGTAGAGATGACTGGCGCAATCAGTTCTGTACCGCTCACGGTCCTTGTGGCGCGGTCGTCGTCTATTCCCCAGTTCCTTTCAATGAGCCGGATGTTGTCGTTCCGCCCCAAATTCAGTCCTTTTGTGGACGAATAGCGGTTAAACTGGCCACCGGAGTTGTAGAAAGTAACATGGAAGCCCTGGTCGTAGTTTCCGGGGAATACCACGGCATAAAAGCGTTTGCCGATACTGCCCGACGGAACGGTAACTTCTATGTAATTCTTGCTTTGGGATGTGGCATTCACGATGGGAAGACCACCATTATAGTCTATATTGGCCAGTCCGCTCATGGCTACCTCCGGATTGCGGCTCTGGATCCGGATGCGCGTGATGTAATTCCCCGGAACGAGGAAGGATAGCAGCGCACCGGTATTCTTGAAATGCAGGATGTTGTTATCTTCCAATGCCTCGGCGTTCACCTGCGCCACAGACAGGTTGGCGTTGGTGGCAAAACTATTTTCCACGCCTGTCTGGGAAGTGGGAAGACTGGCCGCGAAGGTGCCGTCGGCCGTTTTCAGCCGGGCCTCGTCGCTGGCAGGGGAGAGGGCGTAGTAATAGCCGATGGCCGATACGGGAGTCAGTCCCGTGAAGGTGGCCACTTTCCCTTCGTCCTCCGTCGCGGCTACCTGAAACGCAGCCCCGGCCGTTTCTATGGAGGAGAAGAGGGTGATTTGGTCAGAGGTGCTCCAGCGGATGCTGTAATCGGCCCCCAATGTTGTTTTAACAGGGGATTCCGGGTAGGCCGTGAAAGTCATGGGAACCAGCTCCGGCATTTCTGCAGGAATCTCCCGGCTGCAGGCAAGCAATGCGGCCGAGGCAATAATCAAATACTTTTTCATAGCAGAAAACCGTCGTAAATATCAGGGTCTTTAAACTGTTCACCCGTTGGGCTGCCAAACTGACAGACGGGACCGCATTCCATCCATATCACCTGAGTATCAGGGGAACAGTAGGGCAGGTGAGAATTTGTAGAGTCCATGTTATCTGTGTTGTTCTGTGGTATTTCTATGCAAAGATATGTTTTTTTATAATATCATGGAATTTTTTTATATATTTGTATGGAGATACCACAGTATACCACACGTAAAAGCAAACAACAACCAATACCAATCATCATGAAAAGACTTACTTTTGTTTTCTTTGCTCTGACGCTCTGCCTGGCCGTCGCCAGCTGCGGCAAGGAGTATGACGACACCGAGCTCAAGGGCAAGGTGGACAAGCTTACAGAAGAAGTCAACACCCTCAAGGCTAATCAACAAGCCATGCAGGCAGTGATTGACGTCTGGAAGACTGGCGGGTATGTACAGAGCATTGACAACTCTGTTCCCGGCCAGCACACCATCACCTTCTACGGTGAAAACGGCAAGGTGGTCGTTATCTATGACGGCACCAACGGACAAGCCGGTGCCCAGGGTCCCCAGGGCCCTCAGGGTCCCGAAGGCCCCCAGGGTGCGGCCGGAGACTCCTTCTTCAAGAGTGTAGTCACCACTGAAGACGGCGTAACTTTCACCCTGTCCGACGAAACCAGTTTCACCATTCCTTTCGCCAAGGCCTTCAAGCTGGTCATCGACAATCCCGAAGCCATGGTAGAGGCTGGTGTTCCCGTGGAATTCCCTTATACGGTGAAGAACGCCAACGCTACCACCTCTTTGGACGTTTTCGCCGGCGGTAACTACGCCGCTTATGTAAATGCCGGCGCCTCCAAGATTGTAGTCACGCCTCCCACTCCCGCCGTGGACGGCAACGTCCTTGCCTGGGCGCAGAACGACGAAGGCCTGTTCTCCATGGTGAAACTCAAGTTCCTAGTTACGGCCGATACTCAAATCGTTACGGAACCCGAAGTTTACCAGGCCATTCCCAAGGCCGGTGGCGACGTTGTGCTGGATGTGGTTTCCAACGTGGACATCATTGTCCCTTCTCCGGATGTGGACTGGGTTACCGTTTCGCTCACCAAGGCTTCTTACAAGCTCACTCTCACGGTAACGGAAAACACCACCGGCGAGCCGCGTGAACTGGTGATGAAGATCCTCCGCGCCGACAATAACGAACAGGTCCAGGAATTCAAGATTATCCAGGTTGCTACGGCTCCTGCCCAGAAAGTAACCAAGGTTGAGAAGCTCTGGGAAAAGATTTCAACGGAAGGCGCAGCATGGAACAGCTATTATGGCGGCACTGCCGGCACCGACCGTAACGTTGCCATTGACGGCAAGTACGTCTATCTGGCAGAATTCGGCTCTTCCAAGAAGATCTGGGCCATCGAGATTGCCAATCCCGAGAATGTAACCGCCGTGGCCAATACCACCATCAAGAGCGAAGGCTTTGACGGCAGCATCTTCCTTTCCTGCCCGCGTGTGGTGAAAAAGAACAATGGAGATCCCATCCTCATTGTCTCCAACCTTTCCACCGGTGCTTATGGCTGGCTCTATGCATACGAAGAGGGTATTACCGCCGAACCTAAGGCCATCAAACTGAATCAGTACGATGCCGGCCGCCGTCTGGGTGATACTTTTACCACCTGGGGCAATTATGAGAATCTGGTGATGATTTTCGGTTCTCATAACGGTAATGGCTTTGTAACCTTCCAGCTTCCTCCCAATGCCAGCAACGTCAGCGGTCTGTGGAGCCGTTTCGCCCTTGACCTTGGCGGCATGCCTGCCTATTATCCTTTCCCGGATAACATTGCAAAGGGCATCTATGCCGTCCGCGGCGAGGCCCGCGATCAGTTCGCCACGGTTGCCGATATCACCAACGACAATGTACGTACAACCGAGGGTGCCCATGCCGTTACGGCAAAGAAGCTCAACTACTCTGCCGGTATGAACGGCAGTGCAGCCGGTTACAATTTCGTTGAATTCAACGGCAAGCGTTATATCATCTATGGTAAGGAAACCATGAATACCAAGAATGGACAGTTGCTTGTTCGTGAAGGCGAACTTACCACTCCCTGGGAAACCATTCTGGGCGTGGACACCGTAGATGCAGACTATACCACTGCGTTCTACACCGACTCCTTCACCGGCGGTATGGCTTCCAGCAACTCTGCCGTGGATGTTGCCATATGGCAGACTGCCAATGAAATCTTCATCGCCCTGGACAAGCAGAAAGCCGGTCTTGCGGTCTATCGTATGTATGCCGAGTAATCCCCGGCCTTACCATTCATATTTCAGGGCGGCCCCAAAGGGTCGCCCTGATTGTTAGAAGGTACTTCTGCTTGTAAGCCGGAAAGGACAGTGAATAATCTGTGGTTTCCGTTCCAGAATCATCTGTGCGGCCAGCCGCCCCATTTCGGCAAAATCGGCCGATACGGTGGTGAGCCCTCCCAGAACCAGTTCGTTCATCTCGAATTCGTTGTAAGAAATGATGAAGACGTCGTTTCCGACGGAAAGCCCGGCTGCTTGAATCTTGTGGGCCAGGGACACCAGCCCGGCATCCAGTTGGGAATTCAGTACCAGGAAAGTATCTCCCGGACGGATGTCATCCGGAGCCGAAGTAAGGAATTCCACTATGACCTGATGCTCGGCGGTAAACCTTTCGATGCCTTTCCGAATTTCCTGACCGTATAGGGAGGACGGTAAAGTAATGACGCGTAGCCTCTTTGTCCGGCGAAGATTCTCAAGCCCCTGCGAGAGACCGCTGTAGATATCATTTTCAAAGTCCTGGTATACGGCTCCATAGTTCCCGGGATAGCCGGCGAGCAGACGGTCCAGCATAATAAGTTTTCGGTTGGGAATGCGGGAAAGCTGTTTGCGGACCCGTGCCTGCGATGCCTCGTCCAGCGGGAAGTGCGGGGTGACTACGTAATAGTCAAAGTTATCCAGATAGTTATTCAGATAGTATTCCAGCAAATCCAGGCTCTGGTTGTGGTTTACGATGGTCACTTCGGCCTTATCTCCGATAGCCTGGGCGAAAGAATTGAATAGAATCTGTTTATAGACGGAAAACTTGTCAATGATAACCAGTACCTGCGAGTGGCCTGCGGCCTGTAAATCAGCCGCATAGAACCCTTTCCCGTGTTTGGGTATAATCAACCCTTTTTCTACCAGGATTCCATAAGCTTTTTTGACGGTTTCTCTAGAAATGTCCAGTTGGGCCGCCAATTCATTCATGGAAGGAATGTGCTCTCCCGGCTGCAGGCGCCCGTTATGCATGGCGTGTTCTACCTGAGAGACCAGTTGTTTGTAGATGGGTTCTTTCCCAGCTGAATCTATCTTGAATACCATAGCTGCAAAGATAGTGGATTTTCTTTAATCGTCAAGAGGGATGGGCTCTCCCTCCGGTGGGAAGCGCTGCAATCCGGAACGGGCCAGGTCCGACTCCGTATCCATGTCAAAGGTACGGTAGCCCCGGGTCCGGAATACGTCCAGCAGAGCACGGGCCCTTTTGCGGAAGCCCCTGTATTCTTTGGCCGATGCAGGCGACCATGCTGTCTCGGCCAGGGCGAAAAGACGGGGATAGAGCATATACTCTGCATGTTCGGGCGTAGGGATGAGCTCGGTCCACAGATTGGCCTGTACGCCCAGCAGATGTTCAGGGTCCATCCCTTCCTCCACGGGCTCGTAGCCGTATGTGAAGCGCAGGGATACCAGTTCTCCCACAGCTTTGGGTTCCTTCCGGATGAGGTCCTGGTAATAGTTGTAGTAGCAGTGGCTGTTGGGTGACATGATATAGTCATAACCCAGAGCCGATGCTTTTCTGCCGCCCTCTACACCCCGCCAGCTCTGTACCACCGCTCCTTCCGGAACGCCGGTTTCCAGGATTTCGTCCCAGCCGATGATGCGCCTGCCGTGGCTGCGTACAAAGGCTTCGATGCGTCGGACCAGATATCCCTGGAGTTCTTTCACATCTGTCATTCCTTCCTCTTCCATCCGCTTCCGGCAGTTCACGCATTGACTCCAGGTCTTCATGGTGGCTTCATCACCGCCGATATGGATGAAAGGGGAGGGGAAGATGTCCATCACTTCTTCCAAAACCGTTTCCAAGAGCTGGAAAGTAGCCTCATTACCGGGGCATAAGTCCCAGGCGCCTGTGTGCTGGCGACCGTTGGGATGCAGGCACAGCACCTCGGGGTAGGCATAACCCACTTCCATAGAATGCCCTGGCATCTCAATCTCCGGAATCACGGTGATATAGCGCTCTGCCGCGTAGGCCACCAGTTCCTTCAATTCCTCCTTGGTATAATAGCCTCCGTAACCCTCCGGGTCATCGGCCGTGGTAAACTGATACTTCCCGGCCTCCCATTCATGATAGGTATAGCCTTTCCGAAAAGCGGTTTTGCCAGTCAGGTCTGGATATGCCTCGCTCTCGATGCGCCAACCGGCGCTGTCATCCAGATGCAGATGCAGCACGTTCAGCTTCAGAAAAGCCATGGCGTCTATTTGCTTTTTCAAGAAATCCAGACCCTTGAAACTGCGAGACTCGTCTATCATGAGCCCGCGATGACGCAAGCGGGGATAGTCGAAGATGGTTCCCTGCGGGAGTTCCCCCAAAGCCTTCAACTGCTCCAGGGTTGTCTGTGCACGGAATTTTCCTTCCGGCGTAAGCGCTTCAATTCTGACACGACCCTTGGTAATGGTAAGCCGATAAGCTTCCTGCTGCTGCCAGGGCTCCAATGTGGCTATGGCCTTTTTGAAGCTGATATGGCTTTTCTCCGGCGTGTATTCCACCGGAGCCGGAATGAGCTGAAGGGCTGCGGCCAGGATAAGGGTCAGGATCATTTGCTGAAGAATCCGATGGTTGTCATTACGGCGCGGTTGCCGCCGGTAAGGTCGTTCAGATGGCCGGCTCCTTTCACCCACATACCGGTGGAGCCGCCACCGTCCAGGTTCAGTGCACCTACGCACTCCAACCCTTTCATAATACGGCTCATTTCCAGTGTGTTGGCTCCCTTGGAAGCGTCGATGCGCCCGTCGCAGATGAACAGGATTACTTTCCCTTCGGCGGTGAAGCCCACGGCCGTACGGTCGGCCAGCTGGTTAACGCCGAAAATGTCATCGGCCCACAACTCGTAATTGGTGAGCCAGTATCCCGCCTCGTTTTTCTGGTCATTGATGGGACATTCTCCGTCATGCAGCAGGACGGGACCACAGGTGAGGGCGTTGTAGGGTGTCCAGTTGGCCGTTGCGCACGGATAAGTGGTGCTGCCCTCGTGTTTGACGGTTTCGCCAGCTACGGTGGGGATGGGTTGGTCATAGACATATACCGTTCCATATTCAGGCGTGAAGGACCAGAACACGCCGGGTACGCCGGCTGCATCCACGCCGAACATGCCGCGGGAGACCGGATGGAGTCTTTCATAAGCCGAATTGGGTACGGCACCCCAATATTGTTTATCCACGGCCCAGTTGTCGCTTTCGATGTAACGCCAGGGTGTCTGGACGCCGTCCAGGATGGCGAAGCCGATGGGCGCGGTTCCAAATATACCCCCGTTAATCAGAACGAGGCACTTCTCATTGGCCGAAGCCTGGTCGTCAATGGTGGCTTTCTGCCCGTTGCCGGGATACAGGACGCGTACGGCCACCTCCTTGGGGTCGGCGATGGCATACCATGCGTGGAAGGCACGGCCTTCCAGCGGGTCTGTGGTTTCATAGATTTCAATGGTTTCCGGCAGGCCGCTTACCGTGACAGCCGTCCAGTTGAAGCGGATAGCGTCATCCGGTTCTGGCTCCGGTTCCGGCTCCGGTCCGGGTTCCGGTTTCCGGGCGGGCGTGGTGACGGGCTGTGCCGTTACCTTTCTTGAAAGGATACCATCCTTGCCAAATGCCTGGACCCCAAAACTATAGCTTGTTTCCGGCTCCAAGCCGTCAAAGGTATATGTGGTGCTGCCGGCCGGAAGACTGGCAACGGGCTGTACTGTTTTGTCGAATACATAGTATCCGTCTTCCCCTTCGGCGTTGTCTGTCCAGTTAAGAATGACCTCCGTGGCAGAGATAGCTTCTGCCACAACATCTGTGGGGGCCGCCAGTGTGGCGACTGCCGGCTGTTTGGCTTGAGTGCAGGAGAGCAGCAGAGGAAGAAGGAGAATAGGGAACATATTATTTTTCATAGATCAGTACGATTAGTCCATATTGTCCCAGATTAACGCTGGGAGATGACAGTTCCCGGCCTTCCAGATCCCGACCTTCGACATAGTGGTATCCTGGAACAGAAATACGCCCTTTTTGCTCTTTCCCGTTCGTGTTGGTAACCACGACAGCCATCCGGTTTCCGTTGGTGAAGCTGCGGGCCGTCAAGGCAGGATTGCTGCAGGAGAAGCCGTCGGTGGCGGTGTATCGTCCTTCCAGCAACAGTTCCGGCCAAGTGTGTCGCAAGGCATTGATCTTGGCCAGATGCGCCTGGTAAACGGGTGTCTCATCAATGAGTCCGCGGCAGCGGAATACTTCAATGTCGTTGCGAAGACCTTTGAGTAAGGTGTTGTTCACGCGACGGGGAACGTCGTTGTCGTCCCGTACACAGCGGTCACTCCATACCACCTCCGGGAACGTGTAACGGAACCACTCCGGAAAACTCTCTGGCAGGGCGGTGAATTCTACAATGTGTACAAAGTCGCAGAACTGGCTGGTGCAATCGCTCAGCCACTCTGTTCCCAGGGCAAATTCCGGATTCTTTGCCTTGATATGATCCCGGATTTCCTTCAGGGCCTCGGCCTTATATCGGCCTGTGAAGATGTCCTGGACGGGATATTCGCGGGAAAGGTCCCAGTTGGGAAACTCTTCGGCCACCCCAAGCTGGTCATAAAAGACAGCATCGGCCCCATAATCCATAGCCCGATCGGCCCAGGCTATGAGCTGGTCCCGCCAAAGGCGTTTGCTCATATCGGCAATCACGAAGGTGCGACTGTCATAATACCCCAGCGTCGTTCCCTGACCGGTAAACTTGTAATGTTCGGTAAATTCTCGGCCCGTATTGTCCTTGTTGGCCACCTTGGAACCGCCACCGTTTTTGTAAAAATCACTTTCTACGTCAATCAGTCGGCCGTTGTAATAAAGCAGCAGGCGGTTCCCCTTGGCGCGGTAATCGGCAATGGCGGCTTTCCAGGCAGGATCTCCTCCCTGACTGTCATCCACCGTATAGTTGGGATAGCCGTTGTCCATACCTTCCTTCCACCAGCCAAAAGCCAGCACGGCGTTGCAGCCTACCGATTCACCAACTTGGGCAATCCTGCCGGGAAGATCGGTGTATTTACGCAGATATTCGCCATACTGATGTTTGAAGATAATGCGCTGCCAACCCGTCATGTCTTGAACCCAACGGGGTATTTCTGCATGCCGCCACCATGTGTCGGCCCAGCGGCGATAGATGCGGGAAGTGGCTGTCCAGTCTCCATCAAAAGGAACTACCAGAGAGGCATCATTGCTCCAACTGTCTCCGCACATAGCATTGGGATAGCGGTAAAAGCCTGCTTCCAGGTGCTTGAAATCATCGGTCACATGACCGATGGAGCCCTCGTCCGGATAGGCACGGAGGCCGTGCCAGGTCTGCTGTAAGGAAGTGTCGTGACTGCCGAAATACAAACCGTCCTGCGTTCCCACGAAAGCAAAGCAGTTGGCGGCGGCGTTACGGGGATACTGGAGGTCATACTGACGGAATTTCTGGGCCGGAGTCATATATAGGGGCCGCACGTCCACGTTGGAAATCTTCCAGACAGGGTTGTCAAAGATCTGCCCGCCTGTGTGCGTGGTAAGCAGCCGGTACTCCTGAGGAATCTGCATGTGACCGATAA
>Ga0265298_10009588_pt1 | contig 11511 bp, 11 predicted proteins | sample AusTroGonzalo_MG_3_FD_193486 | JGI IMG/M metagenome (GOLD analysis project Ga0265298, IMG submission 193486) | Bovine rumen microbial communities from tropical cattle in Woodstock, Queensland, Australia - Gonzalo_01 | ecosystem: Host-associated > Mammals > Digestive system > Stomach > Rumen ...
TCCTCAATTTTTGCATCATAATGTACTGCCAAATTCCTGACGTCAGGAATTAGGGGAAAATTTCGTCAAAATTTTATTTGAGTCATTTTCCTTTGATATTTTCGTCATTATTTCCTCAATTTTTGCATCATAATGTACTGCCAAATTCCTGACGTCAGGAATTAGGGGAAAAAGTGGTCAAATTTTCATTTACTGTATTCTTCGGGGATATTTTCCGGTAAGCATCCGATAACGTTCAACGGACAACCTTCCCGTAATTTCAGGAGGCGCTACCGTTCTGATGCCGGTACATTCAAATTATGAGTTATTCATCCAGCATCAGTTCTCCGTTCTCAGCTTTCTTTTTCAGCCGCTCCATCTGCTCTTTTTCTATCTGCTTTATGCTCTTTTTCGGCGTCGGCAGATCCTCCGGCATGGTTCCGCCGATTTTCTTTATTGCAGCCCTGACTTCCCGACCGACTTCATAATGCGTGGCTGTAGCTTTTTCAGACCCGTTGATTTTGTCTTTTCTCAATTTCTCTTCGGTCTGTGAGATGCGGAAAAGATTTGCAATGAGTTCGGTACTTCCCATGTAATCAAGGATCTTTTGACCTGCTTTCAGATGTTTCCTCTCATGAATATCATTCACGTCCAAGCCGCCGTATAATCCCATATAACCCGCATTCTGAAAGATTGCAAACTCCTCATCGGTGATAACCCCGGCATCGTGAGCAGTTTCGACAAGCAACTGATTCCATTGTTTAATGTCGCCCCTTACAACAAGCCTTCTCCTGTCTTCATCAAGCTGATTATAATGATCTGCAAGTTCCTGACGATATGTCTGAATTGCGAAATAGGTCTGCCCCAAGGCTATTACTTCTTTTCTCGGATCGCCGTTTTGCACAATAAGATAACATGCATATCTCGTCAGTTCATAATCTATCTTGTTCCTTGGCGCCACACCGCCTTCTACCGAATACCTGACCTCGGGAAAATGGTCGGTAATATTGTGACCTGCATTTTCGCAAGCAATCATTGCCCTTTTTATGACCCTGCGGAAATTCTCCCATTTTGAATATTCGAGGACCTGCGCAAGTTCCCTTGCACTCCAGCACTCGCTGCCGTCTTCGCGAATATGCTTGATATCTTCAAATCGCTTATACTCACTGCCGACTATATTGCTCAAACCATCTTCCCTCCCTTATCCTATATTACTATTCTCTCTCCAAAAACTTAATCCGTATGCATTTTTCGAGACGGATGCCGCACCCCTATACCCCCAGTATCTCTTCGGCGCCGCCCAAAAGCCACCTGTAAAGCGGGATATAAACAATCCCGTCCTCCTCCTTCTCGACGGACGCGGTGACGATAACCTTTTTACCCGCCTTATCCGCGAATTCATCCGAAAACTCCCTGAGACTCTTAGTCTCGCGTTCGGGAATCTCATCCGAATAACAGACATTGATTGCGGACAGGGTATAATCGCGGTGCTTGACCACGAAATCGACCTCGTTCTTCTTCTTCCAGAAATAAGGCTCAAAGCCGCATCTCAGAAGCGAGAGAAAGACAAGATTCTCGGCGAGTCGTCCGGCATCCTCGGAAAACTTGAACGAAACGGCATTTCTCAGACCGCAGTCCGTCGCATAAATCTTCCTCCCGCTCGCGTTCTGCACCCTCACGGAATAACTGAACATCTTCAGCTCGTAGATAAGATAAGCCTCCTGCGCAAATCCGATGTAATCCTTTATGGTCGAAACATCGGAATCGAGCATCTTTGCAATCCGGCTGTACGAGAACGGCAGAGCGGTATTTGCGAGCAGATACTCCATCAGATCATGCAGCACCTTCGGATTGCGTATCTCGCGGACTCCCTCGATATCGCGGAAGATAATCGTGCCGTAATATCCGGCGATCAACTCCTTTCGGATATTTTCGTCTTTCAAGGCGACGACAGCGGGAAATCCGCCCTCGTTCATGTAATTGCGCAGATGCTCCATGAGCTTAAACCTCTCCGCCCGCATCGCAAGTCTGTCCTTCGGCATGTCTGCGCCCTTAAACATCAGATATTCCGCGAAATCCAGCGGATAAACCGTGATCTTAAGATAGCGTCCGCTGATAAGCGATGCCAGACCCGATGTCAGGAGCGACGAGGTCGAACCCGAGATGATGATGGTATATTTTTTCAGGTCGTACCATGCCTTAATCCATCTCTGCCACCCGTCAATGCTCTGAATCTCGTCGAAAACAAGAGTGATCCCCTCTCCCCCGTAGATCTCGCGCCGGTATGCCTCAACCGCCTCTTCAAGCGAAAACTCCGAATGAAGATGCGGGTCGTCGCAGTTGACAAAGAGAATGCTCTTCGGATTCTTTCCCCCCGCAATCATGTGTTCTATTGTCTGATGCAGCAGAGTAGTCTTTCCCGAACGCCTGACGCCGTTTAACACGGTGATCTCCCCCGTATCCGCATATTGTATTATCTTTGAGAGATACCGCTCCCTTCTGATACCCGTGCTTTCCGCCGCCCCTCTCCACCACGGATTAAACTCCGTGAGTATATCGGTTATCGTAGTATCGGTCATGCTAAAGCATATGATTATAATCAGTCATTAATCTTATGGGGCATGGGATTATAATCCAATGCTTTAGGGTAATAGCATGGGATTATAATCCTATGCTATAGAGGTACGGCAATTCGCCGTCCGCAAAGATCGTCCCGTGAATTCAGTATGTGCAAAATTTGCACAAACTGCCGCCGGCGCAAAAAATGAAATTTCAACTTGTGCAAAAAATGCACAGGTTGCCCGCTTAACCGTGTGCAATTCGGGGCGGTTAACCCTCAGCAGATAACCTTCCTAATCTCCTCTAGCGGAGCATCCGTCTTGATGCCCGTGCCCTCGTAGTGAACACGCGAAGCACGGTATCCCGCCGACCTGAGAGCCCCGACAACCGTATCGACAGCCGCCGGCGAGACCTTCCAGAACCTGCCCAGAGTATGATAATCATAGAAGGTCGATGTATCTATTTCGTCGCGGCAGAGCTCCAGAAGGCGGGCAAGGCGCTTTTCGCTCCCGAAACCGCATTCCGGAAGCACGCTCAGCATCCTCTCCAGAATCTCGGGTCTGCACACCGCACCCAGCCAGAGCGGACCCGCGACCGTCATCGGCCTGCCGCAATCGGGGCATACATGCGTATGAGCCACAATGCCCCTCTCCTCGATACGCTGCGGACAGTGCGGGCACTGGTGGATAAAACCGATATTCTCCATCGCCTTATCCGCCCTGCCGGCGCCGGACGACAGCTTAAGATAAATCCTCACGAAATGCTCGTTCGTAAACGAAAAGAGCGGCTCGACACCGCGGTCGTACTTCACAATCTCCCTCACCGCAGCCCCCAGAAGAATCCTCAGCCCCATCTCGCTGTGATACTCGGTATTCAGCGGTCTTGCAAAATAGCGCCTTATGCCCGCCTTCAAGTGTGAACCGCAGAGCGGAGCCGTGTCCGTCGCCGTAATGAAAAGATACCTCTTCGCACAGCCCGCCGCCGCGTTGAGAAACGGCGCCGGCGTCCCGAACGGGTCTATATCCACGACATCGAACCGGCGCTCATGCATGATGACGTTAGCATCCGCGTTGGAGATCTTAAGCAGCGGCGCATAGGCATCGCGGTTCTTCTCCAGAAGCGGAATCGTATCCGCACTCTTATCGTTGACCGTCGCCTCCAGACCGCACTCGTTATACACGCGAAGACCACGCACCCCCGTCGCGCTCATCGCGTCCAGATAGGTCTTAACCGCGTCCTCCCCGTCATCCCTCTTGTCGATATCCTTCAGAACCTTAAGCATCAGGATTGTGGAATCGCGGTTGATCTCCATCTTCTTATTGAAGAAAACCTCCGCGCTTGCCGCCGGAAAATTACTCTCCGCATCCTGAACGGGGATCAGAAATCTCGTCTTCCCCTCCCTTGCCTCAATAAGTTCCATTGCAGTTACATATCGTAATCGGGAAAACTTATAGGTTATCCAGATCAATCAATATAGGCACATACACTTTTTGGGTTTGTGGCCTAGCCTGGATATGGCGTTAGCCTCCTAAGCTAAAAGCCGGGGGTTCGAATCCCCCCAAACCCGCTCTTTAAGATCTTTACTTCCTTTAAAGACCGCGACTCATAAAGAAGACTATTTCCTGTCGGAACACAAAAACTCTCATAATGCTTAAAGGATACCTCAAGATAATCCGCCCCGCAAACTCGGTAGCCGCGGGTCTCGCCGTCCTCCTCGGAGTAATAATAGCGACGGGCACAATCCCCCCCGCCTCGCTCCCGCTCATAGCCGTCGTCTTCCTCGTCACCGCCGCCGGAAACGTAATCAACGACTATTGCGACAGCGAAATCGATGCAATCAACCGCCCCGACCGCCCCATCCCATCCGGCGCCGTCACTAAAAAAGGCGCCCTCGTCTACAGCGTAATCCTCTTCGCCGCAGGCATAGCAATCTGTCTTCTCCCATTCGTAAACCCGCTCTGCCTCGCATTCGCAATAATCAACTCCGCAATACTCGTCCTCTACGCAAAAACCTTCAAAGGAATGCCGCTCATCGGCAATATCTGCGTATCCTACCTTGCCGCAAGCATATTCCTCTTCGGCGGCGCCTTCGCGGGCATTGAAGGACTCATGCAGAACACGGTCATAGCCGCAATCACCTTCTTTGCCATGCTCTCGCGCGAACTCTTAAAAGACGCCGAGGACATGGAAGGCGACCGTGCCGGCGGAGCAAAGACCCTTCCCATGATAATCGGCGTCCCCAAAACCGGAAAACTCTGCCTCGTCCTTGCCATCGCCGGCATAATCATCAGCCTTCTGCCGCTGATCAAATTCTGGGGACCCTGCTACCTCATCCTCATAGCCGTCGCCGACGCAATCATCCTCTTTGCCGTCGCAAAAGGTGCCCGTGCCGCCGACTCGAAAGCACTCATAGACTCGAAAGCCACGACAATCCTCAAAGCCGGCATGTTCCTCGCGACCGCCTTCATGCTGATCTCCGCCTTGCTCTTCTGAGATCGATCACTTCGTGATCGACCGATGCGACGACCGCAATCTTTGCCGACCCGCCGACTCACCGGCACCTCCGCGGGAATCGCCGTCGGCATACCCGCAAAACCCTGATTTTTCGGATACATCATTCAAAATGATTATATCCTTTGATATAAAATTCTAATAATCCATGAAAGTCTTTAGGGATGGGGATACTTTCATAGCCCCAAGAGGTTCTTACTTTGAAGGAAATGTCAAGATAAACGGGGACTTCATCGCACCCCCCGACACGCATTTCTGGGGTCATCTGGTGGTGGACGGAGACCTGCAACTCGGACCCGGCTCGAGTGTCAAATACAAACTGACCTGCCGCAATGCCGTAATCGGCGCAAACGTAAGAATCGGCGGTGACGTAAACGTCGACAACAGCATCACAATCTGCGACAACACGACCGTAAAGAACATAACCGCCGGCGGAAACGTGATCATCCGCCCCGGAGTGACCGTCGGCGACGTCAAATGCGGCGGGACGCTCTACGTCTTCGGCAAGGTAAAATCCGGCAAACTCTACGGAAAACAGGTAAAGATACTCCGCGACCCCTATCCCATGTACTATGAAGAACCCGATGAAGAACAGGGCGGACATGGCGGACTGCCTCCGGAAAATCCGGAATACGCATCGGAAGAATACGGGACCGGAGAAGAGAGTCGGAGCCGCTGCTGAAAACAGAGCATAAACAGAACGAAAAAGAATAACCGTAAACTAAATAAATTAACTCAATAAACGCCTTTTTTAAAAACCGAATAAAAACTCACGAATTTTCGGCATTTAAGGCAGGCTCGAGACCCAGAAGTGCCGTATCCATAAGATCCTGCCAGTTCATCATGGTCTCCACGCAGCCGTCCTTGAGAGTAACTACGCCCATGCCGATGATGTTCGCCTTATCGAGAAGTTCCAGACCCTCTCTGACCTCGATCATGCAGCCCACACCGATAACCGCCTGCGGTCTGTACTGCTTGACCATCCTCTTTATGAGCGTGGAACCCGGCGCTATCCAGACATGATAACCCAGCGCCTCCAGACTGTCGACATGCGAACCAATCTCGCAGCGCCCGCAGCGCCTGCATATAATCCCCTCCGGCGTCAGATGAGCGGGACACTCCGCATTCCTCAGACACTGCGGAATGAAGATCGCACGCTTATCGGCGGGCACCTTCTCGAAATCGCTCTGATTCATGGCATTGTGAAGGCGTATCGCAAAAGCCGTCATCTCCTTATCGTCCAGACCCAGAAGCTTGCAGATACCCTTGGCCATACCTTCGGTAGCCACGATACCCGACTTCACAAGCCGCGGCAGATAAAAATACCCGCGCCTAATCGAGTAAAAAGAAAGAGCGACGACTACTATCGAAAGCAGGATAAACCCGATAATAAGAATAAGCGTAATCTCGCCGACAATATAGACAAGCTGATCGAAGATCGGAGTTCCTGCCATACAGTATTCTATACCTCTTATCTTAAATATCTCTTCTTAATATCATGCGGAAAAGTTCGGAAAATCCCTTAAACCCTATTCCGCGTGAGATCCTCTTTTGCAATCGGCGGTCGAAGGACACCCTTCTCCGTGACAATCGCGGTAACAAGCTCCATCGGCGTGGCATCGAAGGCGTAATTCAGGGCATCGACATTATCCGGCATAAGCTGCCTCTCTCCGCAGAAAGCAAGCTCGTCGCGGCTTCTCTCCTCAATCACGATATCCTTCTCCAGCCGCACCGCATCGAAGGTCGAATACGGAGCCGCGACATAAAACGGAATATTGTGGTATTTCGCGCTGACCGCGTGCGTATACGTCCCTATCTTGTTGAAGACAGCATCACGCGTAATCCTGTCGGCGCCGACGACGACCGCGTCGATCATGCCCTTTCGCATCAGAAACGCCGCCGAAGAATCCGTAATCGTCTTAACGGGTATCCTGTCGCGGGCAAGCTCCCATGCCGTAAGGCGCGAACCCTGATTGAGCGGACGCGTCTCGCAGGAGATGACCGAGACGTCCTTGCCCGCCTCGACTGCGGAACGGATGACGCCCAGCGCCGTTCCCCACGTCCAGCACGCCAGAGCACCCGCATTGCAGTGGGTAAGAACCGTGCACTTATCGGGCAGAAGCTCCGCACCGTTCCTGCCGATACTGCGGCACATCTCCTCGTCCTCGTGCGCAATCGCATTCGCCTCGGCAAGTGCAACCCTTCTGGCATCATCCGGCGAATCCGCATCTTCGATAGCCTTAAAGACGCGGTTTATGCCCCACGAGAGATTAATCGCCGTAGGTCGCGTGGAAGCCAGATACTTCGCATCGTCGGAGACAAGCCGCATGAAACCCTCGATATTGCCGTCATCGTGCACGAAGGTCGAGAGTGCAACGCCGTATCCGCCGGCAACACCCAGAGCGGGAGCGCCGCGGATATCCAGAGTCCTTATCGCCTCGGCAAGCTCTTCTATCGTCCCGCATTCCGCCGTCTTATACACGGCGGGGAGAAGCGTCTGCCTCACAAAAACGATACAATTCTTTTTATCGTCCCAAAAAAGTGTTTTATCGGAATTTATCTGCATATTATCCCGTAATTGTCCGTATTTTTCCTGTTATTATCCTGTAATTATCCGTAAATGTCTGTAATTATCCGTAATTATCAATACGTCACGGCATCGCGGAATGCCTTCATGGCGGCAGCCTCGCCCTGAGTAACACTGTCGGGGATATCCTTGGGTGCACAGGCGGCGCCCGCGATATAGATACCCTGCCTGACCGTGCCCACGGGATTGAGCTGATAGTTCTCCGACTCATAAAAACCGTTCTCCGCGACGGTAATGCCCAGCGACTCCGCGAGCCTGCCCGCATCCTTTGCCGGCTGCATGCCGACCGAGAGCACCACAAGCTCGGGATTGAGCGTCAGAATCTCGCCCGTCTCGGTATTCTCCACGACAATCCGCGGGCTGTCGTCGCCCTGAATAATCTCGCCCGGCATTCCGCGGATGAACCTGATTCCAAGCCCTTTGGCGCGTTCGTAATACTCCTCGTATCCCTTGCCGTAGGCGCGGATATCCATATACAGCATGGAAATATCGATATCGCGGTTCTTCTCCTTGAGGAGAATGGCGTTCTTTATCGCATACATGCAGCAGACGCAGGAGCAGTAACCGTGATTTATCGTCATGTCGCGGGAACCCACGCACTGGACGAAGACAATCGACTTGGGCTTTTCGCCGTTGGAAAGCCTTCGCGGAACGCCGCCGGTCGGACCCGAGGCGCAGATGAGCCTCTCGAACTCGAGGCTCGTAATCACGTCCTTGACCTTGAGATAGCGCAGATTCCTCTTAATCCGCGGATCGAAGGTCTCATAGCCGGTCGTCAGCACAATGCTTGCGACATATATGGTGACCTCGCGGTCGCCGTCCTCGTCGTTCCTCATGACCGCATTCTTGCCGCAGGAATCGTAGCACATACCGCACTCTATGCAGTGCTCGCTGTCGCGGACCATGATATTCGGCACTGCCTGCGGATGCGGCTTATAGATTGCCTTCCTTACGCCGACGCCGGCATCATACTTATTGTAGACCTCGACGGGGCATGCCTCAACGCAGTCGCCGCAGCCGTTGCACTCGTGCTCCCTGACATATCGCGGGTGACGAAGCAGAGTAACCTTAAAATTGCCGACCTCGCCCGAGATCTCCTTAACCTCGGTGAGCGTATATAAAATAATATTCTCGTGCCGCTCCGCATCCACCATCTTCGGCGAGAGGATACACATCGAGCAGTCGTTCGTCGGAAAAGTCTTGTCAAGCTGCGACATATGACCGCCGATACTCGGCTCACGCTCAATCAGATGCACCCTTATTCCGTGGTTTGCGATATCCAGCGCCGCCTGAATGCCCGCAACGCCCGCACCTATGACTGCAACTTCGCCCATTTCTACCTATATAATTAGTGTCAGTATTGTTATTTGTTTGTAAAGAGGCTCGCGACGGCGCCGCCGCCGCCCTCACTGCCGCTGCCTTTGCTTTCCGCTTTCAGTTCTTTCCGTATTCCTTTGCAAGCCCGATATAGATATCCGCGTTCCTGACGATTCCAGCCTTCTCCTCATCGGTAAGGCTGCGGACAACCTTCCCCGGGACTCCCATGACAAGACTGCCCGGGGGGATCTCCTTCCTCTCGGTGATGACCGCACCCGCCGCTATAATCGTATCCTCGCCTATAACGGCGCCGTTTAAGATAACCGCACCCATGCCGACGAGCACGCGATCCTTTATCGTGCAGCCGTGTATGACCGCACCGTGACCTATCGTGACCTTCTCGCCGATGACGACCGGCTTGCCGTCGGACTCGTGAACCACGCAGTTATCCTGCACATTCGAACCGTCGCCTATTTTAATCGAATCGCGGTCGGCACGCAGGACCGCACCGAACCAGATACCCGTATCCCTGCCTAAGGTGACGTCGCCGACAACCGTCGCGTTGGGTGCGATAAACGCGGCATTCTTAATCTTTTCATCAGAAGTCTTGCCAGTATTCATAATATATTACAATTATATCTAATAGCGAATGAAAGTAATGGTTGGCGGCACGTTCGACCCTCTCCACGACGGTCACAAAAAGCTGATAGAGAGATCCTTCACCATTGCCGGCGACGGCGGCGAGGTCCGTATCGGTCTGAGCGGGGATGTCTTCGCAAACCGCAAATCTCATCCCATACGTCCTTTTGAGGAGAGAAAAGCCGATTTAGTCGCATTCGTGGAGAACCTGACGGCGGAGATGAACTCAAACGCCGTCTGGAAGATAGAGGAACTCCGCGACAAATACGGTTCCACGCTCGATACCGACTTTGACGCCATAGTCGTAAGCGAAGAGACCTTCCCCACGGCGGTCGAGATAAACAGACTCCGCAAGGAAAAGAAGAGATCAAAGGTCGATATCCATCAGATAACCTGCGTCCTTGCCGACGACGGACGCTGGATCTCGAGCACGAGAATCTGGAAAGGCGAGATCGACATACACGGCAATCTCATAAAATAAGCAATATCATAAATAAGCAATCTCATAAATAAGCAAATTAACGGATAAACAACTTATAAAACAAACAATCCGATAAATCCTGCAGATTTATAAAATATACAATTTTTGGCGGATATCAGATAATATAATTGATGATATCCGATTTCAGAATATTGTCGCAGTAAAGGCAGTGCAGAGTGCCGTTGACTACCTTGAACTTCGTCTCAATCGGCTCGTCCGAGTTCGTGATGCAGCCCGGATTGGGGCATCTCACAAATCCGGTTACGACCGTCGGAATCTCCACGCCCGCCTTGTCGACGACCTTGGAGTTGCGGATGATGTTGATCGTCGCATTCGGGGCAATGAGGGCAATCTTGTTCAGCTCGCTCTTTGAGAGTTCGCGGTTCGATATCTTCACGATATCCTTCTTAACGGCGGGATTCTTCGTGCTCACATTCGTAGCAATCGAAAGTTCCTCATTGCACGAGCCCGTGATACCCAGAATCTTGAGCACGGTCAGAGCCTCGCCCGCCGCGATATGGTCGATAACCGTTCCGTCCCTTATCGGGTTGATCAGCATGCCGCCTTCGTGTTTCTTAACGCTCATAGTATAACATCCTCCAGCATTGCCATACGAACCGGAATTCCGTTCGCCGCCTGCCTGAAATACTTCGCATACGGCAGAGCATCGACAGCGGGGTCAATCTCGCCGGCACGCGGGAGCGGATGAAGCAGAATAAGATTTTTGCGCACGTCCTTCAGAGTCTCGGGCGTGATCTTATAGGTGTTGGCAACCCGCGCATAACTCGCCATATCCGGGAATCTCTCGCGCTGAATCCTTGTCGCGTAGAGGACATCGAGATCGTTGATGATATCCTCGAGTTTCTCGTGCTCGACCACCTCGGTTCCCCTCTCCTTAAGCTCGGTCGAGAGCCACTGCGGCATCTCCAGACTCTTCGGCGTAATGGTGTGAATCGTCACGTCGTAGTGCGAAAGCGCATAAGAGAGAGAATGCGCCGTTCTTCCGTAACGGAGATCGCCCAGAAGTCCCAGGTCGATGCCGTCGAGCTTCATGTTCTCCTTGATTGTAAAGAGATCGAGAAGCGTCTGAGACGGGTGCTGCCCCGCGCCGTCGCCGGCATTGATGACGGGGACGGACGAGAACTCCGATGCGAGCCTTGCCGCGCCCTCTTTCGGATGGCGCAGGACGATGGCGTCGACGTAACTGCTGACGACCTTGATGGTATCCGCAAGAGTCTCGCCCTTCGAGATTGAACTACCCTCGACACTGTCCACGGTAATCGCCTCTCCCCCGAGGCGCGCCAGTGCCGATGCAAAGGACATTCTGGTTCTCGTACTCGGCTCAAAGAAAAGAAGTGCAACCAGTTTTCCGCGAAGGGTTTGCTTATAGCTGCCCAGACTCTGAATCTGCTGAGCTTTTGTCAGAAGAGCATCTATA
>Ga0265298_10009589_pt1 | contig 11511 bp, 11 predicted proteins | sample AusTroGonzalo_MG_3_FD_193486 | JGI IMG/M metagenome (GOLD analysis project Ga0265298, IMG submission 193486) | Bovine rumen microbial communities from tropical cattle in Woodstock, Queensland, Australia - Gonzalo_01 | ecosystem: Host-associated > Mammals > Digestive system > Stomach > Rumen ...
GACGTTATCGGCGGTGTAGATATTAATGTAGAAAAGCGTATGTATTACTATGATCCTTACGCCAATTTTGAGATTGACCTGCGGCCGGGCAAACAGCATATGGATGGAAAAACTGCCATGCAGTATGTCCGTTACCGTGATGAAGAAGGTGATATCGGACGGATCCGCAGGCAGCAAAAGTTTATTATGGCGTTGTACAAACAAATTGCGTCAAAAAACATCATAGCCAAAATGCCCGGTGTTTCCAAGCAGATCATGTCCATGGTCAAGACGGATCTTTCCCTGAAGGAAATGGTGGAGTTGGGCAACGTGATGCGTGATATGATGGAAAAAGACGGGCTGAAGATGGCTATGGTGCCGGGGACTCCGAAATATATCGACGGCATCAGTTACTGGATTCCGGACATTCCGAAAATGCGCCAGCAGATGGCGGAAATGCAGGAAGCAAAGGTGTCTGAAAAATTCCTTGAGAATACAAAAAAGCTGGAACGTGAATATCAGGATGCTGCAAAAAAATAATAAAATAGTCTTGAAGTATCCGGTGATTTATGATATACTATGACTACAATAAAACAGCCCCTCATTTGGCCCTTCTAGCAAGGGCTTTTTTTTATACCTGTTTTATACTTATTCTATCTGTTTTTGTTTTCCTTCACCTGTTTCAGTGACAGCCCGATCCGCCCGCGGGCCTCATCGATGCTGATGATCATCACATCCACGATGTCCCCGGTGGAGACAACATCCAGCGGGTGTTTAAAACGCCGGTTGGACAGTTCGGAACGGTGGATCAGCCCGTTGATCTTCAGCCCGATGTCTACAAAACAGCCGAAGTCCACTACGTTGCGGATGGTCCCTTTGACGATGGAACCGATCTGAAGGTCGCTGAGCTTCGTCACATTTTTCCGGCTCAGGGGCGCGGGAGAATCTTCCCGGGGATCCCGGCCCGGTTTGGCCAGGGCCTGCAGGATATCGGTGACGGTAGGCAGGCCTGCCTGAAGACGGTCGGCGATCCGTTTCGGGTCGGCCTTAGCTGCTGCCAACTGTACGGAAGGGCTGGCGCAGCTTTCTTTTTTACAGCCCAGTTCTGCCAGTATTCTTTCCGTCAGTTCGTAGCTTTCGGGATGGACCGGGGTATTGTCCAAGGGATTGCTGCCGTTGGCGATGCGCAGGAACCCGGCACACTGGGTTAAGGCGGCCGGTCCTAAGCGGGGAACCTTCAACAGTTCTTTGCGGTTGCGGAAGCGGCCGTTTTCGTTGCGGTAAGCGATTATATTTTTGGCGACGGTGCTGCTGACACCGGCTACGTAGCCCAATAAAGCGGGAGAGGCCGTGTTCAGTTCCACGCCTACATGGTTCACGCAGCTTTCCACCACATCGCCCAAGGCGTTGCCCAGTTCTTTCTGGTTCACGTCGTGCTGGTACTGACCTACGCCGATGGCTTTCGGTTCAATTTTGACCAGTTCGGCCAGGGGATCCTGAATCCGGCGGGCAATGGACACGGCGCCCCGGAGGGACACGTTCAGGTCGGGAAGCTCCTCCTTGGCCAGGGGGGAGGCGGAATATACGGATGCGCCCGCTTCGCTGACTATTAAATAAGAAAGATTCAATTTATGTTTTTCAATCATTTTGGCTGTGAACTCTTCCGTTTCGAAGGAAGCGGTTCCGTTGCCTATAGTGACGAGGGTGGCGCCAAACTCTTTTACCAGTTTTACAAAACGCGCTTCCGCGTCGTCCTGTTGCCGCTGGCTGCCGATGATATACAGGGTATCGGTGGCCAGTACTTTTCCCTGGGGGTCGATGACGGCAGTCTTGCAGCCGGTGCGGTAGCCCGGGTCCAGTCCGATGACGGTATGCCCGGCGATAGGCTGCTGCAACAGCAGCTGACGGAGATTTACGGAGAACACGTTGATGGCCTGCTTCTCCGCCTTTTCCGTAAGTTCGTTGCGTATTTCCCGTTCGATGGAGGGGAAGATCAGCCGTTTGTACGCGTCAGCGCAGGCTTCCGCGTACATTTCGGAAAACCGGTTCCCGCTTTTGATTTTCAGGAAACGGTGCAGCTCCGCCAGCATATTTTCTTCCGGATAGTTTAAGGTCAGCTTCAGGTACTTCAGTTTTTCCCCGCGGTTTAAGGCCAGGGTGCGGTGGGGAGGCAGCTGCCGTACCGGTTCGCTGTATTCTTTGTACATCAGGAAATCCTTGCCGGTGGTCTCGTCGGTAGACAACACGGAAGCAAGCTGGGCGTTCTGCCACAAAACGCGGCGGACCAGCGCCCGGACATCGGCCCTGTCGGAAATGGTTTCCGCCACAATGTCCTGGGCGCCTTTCCAGGCATCGCTTTCCGTTTCCACGCCTTTTTCCGCATTGATAAAGGGAGCGGCCAGTTCCGAAAGGCTTTTCGGCGTATCTGCCTGCAGGACGATATAACTGGCCAAAGGCTCCAGGCCCTTTTCCCGGGCAATCTGGGCGCGGGTCCTCTTTTTCGGACGGTAGGGCAGATAGAGATCTTCCAGCACCTGCATCTTTTCCGCGGCCATGATTTGCTGTTCCAGATCCGGCGTCAGCTTTTCCTGTTCCCGGATGGAATTTAAGATTTCTTCCCGGCGTTCATCCAGGTTGCGAAGATATTGTGCGCGGGTTTCCAGATTGCGGATCTGTTCTTCGTCCAGGGAGCCGGTAGCTTCTTTCCGGTAACGGGCGATGAAGGGAACGGTGTTGCCGTCATCCAGCAACTGCAGGGCGGCTTCCGCCTGGGCCGGTTTGATGTTTAATTCTTTAGCTAAAAGCAGTACGATTTTTTCCATGGAGTATAAACCTTTCTCTTACGTAAATACTGAATAAATGAGTTTGCACTTTCTTAACATTATAACACTTGTCAAAGAAAAAAAGATACGATAAAATTACTTTTAATAGAACATACCACGATTCGGGAGGAATCTGTAAACACATGATCGAGCGATATATAGAGCATACGTTGCTTAAACCGGAGGCAACGACACAGGATATTATCAAATTATGTCAGGAAGCGCGCGTTCATAATTTTCTGGGCGTGTGCGTCAACCCGTATTTTGTGCCGCTGGTAAAACAGCTGCTGGCGGGAACGGAAGTAAAAGTTGTTACTGTTGTAGGCTTCCCTTTAGGCTGCGATGAGCCGGAGGTAAAAGCGGAAGCGGCCCGCCGGGCTGTGAAAAACGGCGCCGATGAGATCGATATGGTGATTAACGTGGGCGCGCTGAAGGGCAGGGACAATGCCTATGTGGTGGAAGATATCCGCCGGGTGGTGGCTTCCGCAGGCGAAGCGCCTGTTAAAGTTATTATCGAGGCCTGTTTACTGAACGAAGAAGAAAAAAAACGCGCCTGCAGGATGATCGCCAAAGCCGGGGCGGCCTTTGTGAAGACCAGCACCGGTTTCAGCAAGGGCGGCGCGACGCTGGAAGACGTATCCCTGTTATCCGGGGAAGCGAAAAAACTGGGGCTGCGGGTGAAGGCAGCAGGCGGCATCCGGGATTACGCTGCGGCAAAGGCTATGCTGGAAGCCGGGGCGGAGCGGCTGGGCTGCAGCGCCGGCGTACAGCTGGTACAGGAAGAAGAGGCCCGGGCATGAGCTGTTTTCAGGTTGCGGTGCTGGCCAGCGGCAGTAAGGGCAACGCAACTGTGATGCGCTGCGAATCAGGCATGGTGCTGGTGGACGCAGGCATATCCTGCCGTCGTATCGTGCAGGGGATGCAGAAGCTGGGACTGCGGCCTGAAAATCTGGACGCGGTATTCATTACCCATGAGCACATCGACCACGTGAAAGGGCTGGAGACCTTTACAAAAAAGTATCCGGTTCCCGTTTATGCCAGCGCCGGAACCTGGCGGGGCATCAAGCAGACACTGCCGCGGCTTGATCTGCAACTGTGTGACCGGCATGTTTTAGCGCCCCAGACGGAAATCACGTTAGGCGGTCTGCAGGTACGCAGCTTTTCCGTATCCCACGACGCGCTGGATCCGGCCGGATATTCCTTTCGGTGTAAGGGCCATACCTTTGGTTATGTGACGGATACAGGTTATATCAGCGATTTGGTAAAGCGGGAGCTGGACGGGGCAGAGGTACTGGTGCTGGAAACCAATCACGACCCGGTACTGCTGAAAAACGGCATCTATCCGCCACCGCTGCAGAAGCGCATTTTAGGCACCCGGGGGCATTTAGCCAATGAAACGGCAGGGCATCTGCTGGCAACGCTGCGGACGCTGCCCCGGCAGGTTTTTCTGGCGCACCTGAGCCAGGAGAACAATACGCCGGACCTGGCCCTGTCCACAGTGCGCGGCATAGTGGCGCAGAAATATCCAAAAGCAAGCATTCAGTTCTATGTCACTTCGCAGGATGAAGTGGTGAAAAATAAAGAATGGGAGGACTATCATGAGCAAAACATTTTTGAATAAGGCAGGCAGTATGACAATCAGCCTGTTGCTGACGATGACCATGCTGTTGGCAGGCTGCGGCGGAGAAAAAGGTAAGGCGGCGGCTCCGGACGCCAGTAAAAAACCGGCGGCTCAGGCGACGGAGCAGGCCACACCGCAGCAGAAGCAGGAAAAGAAAGCGGAAGAAATCGATAAAAAGATGTCCGGCTCCAGGAACACGCCCATCGTGCAGGCTGCGAAAAAAGTCGGGCCTACGGTTGTGGGCATTACCAACAAGGCGTATGTGCGCGATTTTTTCAATCGTGTGCAGCTGGCGGAACGCGGTTACGGCTCCGGTGTTATCTATGACAAATCCGGACTGATCGTGACCAACAATCATGTAGTGGAAGGTGCTTCGGAAATTATCGTAAGCCTGGCGGACGGGCGCAGCGCCCAGGGCAAAGTGCTGGGGACCGACGCGGCAACAGACCTCGCTGTGGTTAAAATTGATCTGGACAATCTGCCGGTGGCTGAATTCGGCGATTCTTCCACGGTGCAGGTAGGCGAGCCGGCCATTGCCATCGGTAACCCGTTGGGTATGGAATTCCGGGGCAGCGTGACGGTGGGTATCATTTCTGCCCTGAACCGTTCTGTAGAAATCGGTGAAAAGAAATTCACCCTGTTCCAGACTGACGCGGCCATCAACCCGGGGAACTCCGGCGGCGCGCTGGTCAATGCCGATGGGGAGATCATCGGTATCAACAGCGCCAAAATCGGAGTATCCAATGTAGAGGGTATGGGCTTTGCCATTCCCATCAATAACGTAAAACCCATCATCAAAGAACTGGCAGCCAAAGGCCGGGTAGCCCATCCGTATGTTGGCGCGTCCCTCATTGATAAAGACATCGCCAAACATTACGGTTTCGATATGGACCTGCATGAAGGCCTGTTTATCATGAAGCTGTCCAAGGGCGGCCCGCTGGCCCGCTCAGGCGCGCGCACCGGCGATATCATCACCGAGTTCAACGGGGTGAAAGTCCATACCGTTGCCGCGTTGCGGGATGAAATCGCAAAACACAAAGTGGGCGACCAGGTGAATATCACCATCCTGCGGAACGAGAACCAGATGACGCTGGCTGTAACCCTGCAGGAATATCCCAGAAATTAAAATAATTAAGGATTAAAAAAGCCGCTCTGACGGGCGGCTTTTTTAACAGGTGTGATTATGAGAATTACAATTGCCTGTGTGGGCAAACTGAAAGAAAAATACCTGACAGCGGCTATGGATGAATATGTGAAACGGCTGCAGCCCTTCTGCAAACTGGAAACCATCAGCATCAATGAAGAAAAGATGCCGCAGGAACCTTCGGAAGCAGAACGGGAGCAGGTGCTGGAAAAAGAAACACAACGGCTGCTGTCCATAATTCCGGAGCATTCCTATGTAATTTTGCTGGACTTACAGGGTAAACAGATTACCAGCCCGGAACTGGCTGAAAAAATGGACACGCTGGCGTTACAGGGCGTCAGTCACATTACTTTTGTTATCGGCGGCGCGTTCGGCTATACGGATGCGTTGCGGAAAAAAGCGGACTTCCGCTGGTCCTTTTCCAAACTGACCTTTACCCACCAGATGATCCGCGTACTGCTGGCAGAGCAGATTTACCGGGCTTTCAAGATCAGCAGAGGGGAAAAGTATCACTGGTAAACATGTTTACAAACAATGTGAAGGGAAAGGCATTGCCTAAATGTCTTTTATCGTTTAGGAAAATTTTCGTTTAGGAAAAGTAATGCACGACAATTTATTTTAGTGTATAATAAATGCAGAAGGATGGGCATTGTCAGAAAAACAGTACTATTATTCTTAACATCCGGAGGGAGGCTTCTTATGAAAACCTGGAAACGTTTATTACAGACGACTTGTGCAGCAGCTCTGGTGGGTACTACGGCCATTACCCTGACTGCTTCCGCGGCTAAAGCGCCCGCAGCAAAAGCACCGGAAAAGATTCCCGTAATTTTGGACGCGGACATGGTGGACCTGTTTGACGACGGGGTAGCGTTGCTGATTCTGGCCCAATCTCCCAAAGTGGATTTAAAAGGCGTAACGGTTGTCATCGGCAACAGCTGGGTAGAAGACGGCGTTGCCAGCGCCATCCGTCATCTGGAAGGGATTAAACGGACGGATATTCCGGTTTTTGCAGGGAATAACAAACCGACCCGTCCCGGCCGTATAGAAAACATCAAAGCAGAAAAGAAACTGTGGGGCCGCGGTCATGACAGCCATTTGGGAGCGGCCGGTTATCCCCAGCCGGTTTCCTGGCAGGAAGCTTACCGGAAGAGTTATAAGAGCGAACCTACCGTTGGGCCGAAAGCGGAAGAAGCCAGCGACTTTATCATCCGTACCATTAAGGAGAATCCCCATAAAGTGACGCTCGTCGGTATCGGTACCGGCGGCAACATTGCCAAAGCCCTGGAAAAAGATCCGTCCATCGCCCCGCTGGCAAAAGAAATCGTGTACATGGCGGGCGCTTTCCTGCATTCGGGCAATGTGATGCCTACAGCAGAATTTAATGTATGGCTGGATCCGGAATCGGCGAAAAAAGAATATCGGGGCGCCTGGCCGAAGCAGACTTTCTTCCCGCTGGATGTGTGTGAGAATGAAAAGATAGATTACAAGAATTTCCTGGATCTGGAAAAGCGTGTTAAGAACCCGGTGTTCAAAGACATGTGGGAACGTCATTACCAGACCGCCCTGTTCAGGCAGGATCATAAGTTCAAAAACTATATCTGGGACGTTCTGGCTGCTTCCTATGTGCTGGATCCTTCCATCGTGACCGAAGAAGTGTTTATGCCGGTTGACGTGAACGATACCTATTCTCTTTCCTACGGTGAGACGCTGGCTTTCGCAGGCCCGGGACCGGAAGGATCACAGAAGGCTCACATTGTGCAGAAAATCGATCGCAAGAAGGTCTGGAAGATCGTTACGGAAACCTTTGACAAGTGCAATTAAAGGATGAGACGCAATGAATCTGTTTACCCCTGCTGAGTTTACGGAAAATTACGCCCAGGCCGGCGTGAAGAAAGCTTCTTTGCCGGTTCCCAAAATGCTTTTGCTGGGTATGCTGGCCGGTTTCCTCATTGCTATGGGCGGCGCTACGGCCAGTACGGCATCCCATGCCATACCGAATGCAGGCCTGGCAAAGATGGTCAGCGGTCTGCTGTTCCCCTTTGGGCTTGGTATGGTGATTCTTACTGGGGCGGAGTTGTTTACGGGCAATGTGCTCATCAACATTTCTGTGTTTTCGGGAAAGACCGGTTTCGGTTCCATGCTGCGCAACTGGTTCTGGGTATACATTGGCAACTTTTTGGGCGCCCTTCTCGTGGCGGCGGGTATGGCCTTCCTTGGCTGCATGAATTTATCCGGCGGCGGTTTTGCGGTATCGTCCATGAAGGTTGCTGTTGCCAAAAGTTCCCTGCCTTTTATGACAGCGGTGGGTCTTGGCTTTTTCTGTAACGTGCTGGTGACCATCGGTGTCCTGATCAGCCTGGGGGCCAAGGATACCATCGGACGTTTTATCGGTGCCTACATGCCGGTGGCCTTTTTCGTCATCTGCGGTTTTGAACACAGCATTGCCAACATGTATTATGTTCCGGCCGGCATTTTTGCCGCAGCGAACCCGGCGTATCAGGCGCTGGCGGCGAAAGCCGGAGTTACTCTCGCGAATCTGAACTGGGGCAGTTTTTTAATGGGGAATCTGCTGCCGGTTACCGTGGGTAATATTTTAGGGGGCCTGGCAGTCAGCTTTATCTTCTGGTATTGCTATGGGAAAAAGTAACTGTTTTATCTCTTTACAAATTTAGCAGGATAAAGTATAATGAACATACCAAAACTAAGGGAAGGGGTTTTAGCTGTGAAAAAGATTTGTCTTGTATTATTTTCCATAATGATGATGCTTATGGTCGTAGGCTGCGGCAGCAGCGGCCCGAAAAAGATGGTTATCGGCCTGGACGATAATTTCGCTCCCATGGGTTTCCGTAACGAAAAGAATGAAATCGTCGGATTCGACATCGATCTGGCCCGGGAAGCCTGCAAACGCGCGGGCATGGAAGTGACCTTCAAACCGATCGACTGGAGCGCCAAGGAAGCTGAGCTGAACGGCAAACGTATCGACGCTATCTGGAACTGCTTCACCATCAACCCGGAACGGGAAAAAGTGATTCAGTTCTCCAAACCCTACATCAACAACTGCCAGGTTGTGGCTGTACCTGCAAAATCCACCATTCAGACGTTGGCCGACCTGAAGGGCAAAGCCGTCGGCGTGCAGGACGATTCCACCGGCAGCTACCTGCTGGACGGCAAATATGCCGACATGCGCAAAGGCCTGAAGGAATACAAAAAATATCCTGACTTTGCGGCAGCATTCCTGGATATCGATTCCGGCCGCCTGGATGCGCTGGTTGTTGACGAGATCCTGGTCCGTTATTACATGAAGAAGGCGCCTGACAAATACAGAGTGCTGAAGGAAGACCTTGGCAAGGAAGTTGTCGGCGTAGGTTTCCGCAAAGACGACAAGGAATTTGCGGCCCGCATCGACAAGATCCTGGACGAAATGAAGAAAGACGGAACCTGCAAGAAGATTTCCATGCAGTGGTTCGGTACGGACATCACCCGTTACGACGACAAGAAATAATTTTACAGAAAGTAACAGCAAGGCCGATGGTTTGTACCACCGGCCTTTACGTGTTATTTGGCGGAGCGTTTTATGGACTATATTATTTCGATCATTCCCCAGATGCTGATGGGGACCGTAGACACGTTACGGCTTTTCTTTATTACGATCGTGCTGGCGATTCCCCTGGGCATCCTCCTTGCGTTCTGCAGGGTATCGTCTTTTAAACTGTTGCGCGACGTTGTTGCGGCCTATGTGTATGTGCTGCGGGGCACGCCCCTGATGCTGCAGTTGTTGTTCGTGTATTTCGGCCTGCCCTTTATCCCGGTCATCGGCGTGCGGCTGGACGATTTTCCGGCAGCGGTGCTGGCCTTCGTACTGAACTACGGCGCCTACTTCTGCGAAATTTTCCGGGCCGGCCTTCAGGCCATTCCCAAAGGACAGTTTGAAGCGGCCAAGACGCTGGGCATGAATTATGCTCAGACCATGCGGCGGATCATCCTGCCACAGGTATTCAAAATCATTCTGCCGCCGGTAAGCAACGAAACCATCACGCTGGTCAAGGATACGTCGTTGATTTACGTGCTGGCCATGAACGACCTGCTGCGCACTACCCGGAACCTGGTACAGCGGGACTTCAACATCATGCCTTTCGTAGTGGCTGCGGTGTTTTACCTGGTGATGAGCATGATTCTGACTTACGGATTCAACAAGCTGGAAAAACATTTTGCAAGATGGGACTGAACACATTATGCGTAAGATAGAAGCAAAGAATATTTGCAAAAAATTTGATGATCTGGAAGTGCTGAAAAGCATCGACATGACGGTGGATGAAGGCGAAGTGGTCGCCATCATCGGGCCGTCCGGCGGTGGCAAAAGTACCTTTTTGCGCTGTCTGAACAAGCTGGAGACCATCAACGGGGGCACCATCATTATTGACGGCGAAACGCTGGTAAGCACCGATGAAAAGGGCAATGTACACTACGCTGACAATTCGTCCAAGATTGCCTGCAGGATGGGCATGGTGTTCCAGCAGTTCAACCTGTTCCCCCACATGACGGTGCTGGAGAACCTGATGGAAGCGCCGGTGCATGTGCAGAAACGGAATCCTGCCGAAGTACAGAAAGAAGCGGAAGTGCTGCTGGAAAAAGTCGGGCTGCTGGACAAGCGGGACCAGTATCCCCTGCGCCTTTCCGGCGGACAGCAGCAGCGGGTGGCCATTGCCCGCGCGCTCTGCATGAAACCGGACATCATGCTGTTTGACGAGCCTACCTCTTCCCTGGACCCGGAGCTGACAGGTGAAGTGCTGAGAACCATGCGCAGTCTGGCGGAAGAGCATATGACCATGGTGGTGGTCACCCATGAGATGGGGTTTGCCCGGGAAGTGGCGACGAAAGTCCTGTTTATGGCTGACGGGTACATTCAGGAACAGGGCGCGCCGGAAGAGATTTTTGAGCACCCAAAGAACGAACGGCTGAAGAGTTTCCTTAAGAGCATTCTGAAATAAATCCGGGAGGCTTTGGCATGAACGAACTGGAAAATAAACGTAAAAAACTGGAACAGATTCTGGAAGAAATGGGGAACGTGGCCGTTGCCTTCAGCGGCGGGGTAGACTCCGCATTACTTCTGGCTGTGGCAGCGCGAATGTATCATGTAAAACTGATTGCAGTGACAGCTACGTCTGTAAGCTACGCGGAGCATGAGAAGGACGACGCCAGGCACTTTGCCCAGCGTATGGGTGTGAAACACCGTTATCTGGATTTTGACCAGATGAGTATCCCTGAATTTGTGGCCAACGGACCGGAACGCTGTTATTATTGTAAAAAAGCTATCTTCAGTGCGATTAAGGCATTTGTGGCAGAGGAAGGCTTTACCAATGTGGTGGACGGCAGCAATGCGGACGATATGAAAGAATACCGTCCGGGAGAAAAAGCATTGGCTGAACTGGGGATCAGAAGTCCTCTGAAGGAAGCCGGCTTCAGTAAAGCAGAAATCCGCAAGCTGAGTCGCGAGATGGGACTGTTTACGGCGTCCAAGCCGTCTTATGCCTGCCTGGCATCCCGCATCCAGTATGGCGAGCCCATCACGCCGGAAAAGCTGGCCAGGGTAGAACAGGCAGAAGATTATCTGGCAAAACTGGGCTTTACCCATATTCGGGTTCGCAGTTACGGGACGCTGGCCCGCATAGAAGTGGAACCGTCCCAGGTTGCGCTGATGGCACAGGGGAATATCCGTAATAAAGTAATTGCGCGGCTTACCGAACTTGGTTATAAGTATATTACGCTGGATCTGGCGGGTTTCCGCAGCGGCAGCATGGATGTAGGGCTGGCGCAACCGCAACAGAATTGTTAAAGTAACGCAAAACAAAAACTCCGTTATCTTTTTCAGATAACGGAGTAATTTTTATTTGGCAGCGCCAATGGGAATTGAACCCATGATTTCGCCTTGAGAGGGCGACGTCTTG
>Ga0265298_10009590_pt1 | contig 11511 bp, 7 predicted proteins | sample AusTroGonzalo_MG_3_FD_193486 | JGI IMG/M metagenome (GOLD analysis project Ga0265298, IMG submission 193486) | Bovine rumen microbial communities from tropical cattle in Woodstock, Queensland, Australia - Gonzalo_01 | ecosystem: Host-associated > Mammals > Digestive system > Stomach > Rumen ...
CGCCATGACGACGGGACATTTGATGCGTGGAGCGAAGTTGACCACATCGAAATAGCCGGCGGTCCCGGCGGCTTTGGGATTTCTGCGCAGCAGATTGGGATAACCGGGCAGGTGTCCGGCCTCGGCGCCGAAGTGGCTGCACATGGCCGCAGCGGTCGAAACGCAGAAAGTCACCTGCGGGACCAGCGCGGCGGCCACGATGGCCTGGCATCCGCCGAGCGAACCGCCCTGAGCCACCAGATGTCTGCCGTCATATTCCGGACGGCTCTGCAGATAATTCAGAGCCATGACCGTACGCAGAAAGATCTTGCGCATGGCATATTTTTCGCGCTGGTCGGCGAAATCGGTCCGGTAGTCGCGCGACAGCTGTTTCCGCAGCTCTTTTTCCTTGGGGTAATTGCGGGCGGGCAGGTTCTGCAGACCGTGGAAATTCAGATTGAAGCAGATCGCGGGAATGCTGCGGGCGGGGTTCCAGGCGCCGGGCGGCTCGGCGGAGACCTTGCTGGCACCCAGAAACGATACCACCCCGGGCAGGGACTTGGCCGCGGCGTTTTCCGGAACTGCGAGATAGCCGGTCGCGACGATATCGCCTTGCGTCAGCTTGACGTCGTACAGGCGGATCCCTTTCGGCTGTTTCGGCACCTGGACTTCTTTTTCGTAAACGACTTTGAGCGGGTTCCGGTTCAGTTCGGCCAGCTGGCCATCCCAGTAAGCATCGAAATCGGCGGGTCTGGGGCGTCCGGCGCGGATCTTTCCGGGTTCGACTGCGGCGCCGCCCAGGGCGGTTTTCTGCTTGCCGGCGGCGTCCTTGTAAAAGAGTTTCACCAGAACGAATCCCGGATTTTCGGCTTTGACCCGGATCGAACTGCCTTCCAGTCTCTGCCGCGGGGAATCCTGTTTTCCGGTATTGACCGAGTACTGCAGGTCGGCGTTCTGGCCGGCGGTGACTTTGAATTCGATCTCTTCACCGGTTTTATAAACGGCATCTTCGCGGGAGGCGAGGACATAGATCTTCGGCATTTCCGCGGCGAACAGCGGGACCAGAGCCCCCAGCAAAACAGAGATGATCACAAGTTTGGTTTTCATCATGCAGTTCCTTCCGGTTCAATCGATCAGATACAGTTCGACATCGTCGAAACGGCAGTCTGAACCGGCCTCGGTCTTGACATCGACGCCGCAGCTGACGGTCAGGTTTTTGCCTTCATCGGGAACAAAGACGGTGGTTTCGGCCTGCATCCAGCCATTGGGGTCAGGCTTGGAAAAACCGGTTTCCGTGGTCCAGACCGGATCGAATTTGCCGCTGAGGGTCAGCTTCGTTTCGGGACGGGCATTTCTGGCTTTGGCGCGCAGCAGATAGAGTTCGCCGGGTTTGACCGGAACGACGAAATGGATGCTGCCGAATTTGACGCCGACGAGACTGGCGCACGCTTTGCCGGAAGCGCCCTGCGTCCGGTCCACAGCAATCTTGCCGGCTTTCCCGCTGCTCCAGGGGACCATGTTCAGCTTGCCGTCCTCGAAATCGACTTTGCGGACGAGTTTCGCCTTGCCGTTTTTCAGCTGTTCGCGGGCATAAGCCAGCGGATTGCGGGCGGCGCGCATGGCGTCATTCAGACCGGGCAGCAGTTCGCTCCAGAGACGGGCTTTGCCGCCGCCGTTCTTCGCCAGAATCTGTTCATAGACTTTGCCCAGTTTGATCGGATACCATTTGGCCGCGGCATCATAATAGATCCATGTGTAGGCGCTGGACGATTGAATGGCGGCATTCAGATTCCGGCGGAACAGCTTCGTCTGGTCCATGTGCGGCGAATTCAGCCGCCAGAAACCTTTTTTGTTGGTGTAACATTCCATATACATTGCGGATGCCAGACCGGACTGCCCCATCACTTTGGTCCGGAGTTCCGGGGCGCAGAGGAACGGCGTCATGGACAGAAAATTGTGCGCCAGGCGGCGGTAATCGTTTTCGCCGGAAGCCTTGTAACCGTAGAATTCATAGCCGTCATAAAGGCGGCCCTGCGGCGGAAGTTCATCGAACATGCCGTCGAAAAACGCCGGGCTCAGGCCGTAGAGTTCGCTCTGCAGCCGCCCGTTCAGGTCGGGACTGCCCAGGGCCGGAAAGTTGATCGAATACGAACCGAGGACCGCGACCATGGTGATGTCCGGATATGCCCCGGCGATGGCCCGCATCATTTCCCGTCCGCGTTTCCTGGCCTGCTTTTGGCATTCGGCGAAACTCTTTCTGCCGTTCGGATCGAATTTGAAGACTGGCCATAATCTGGCGCCGCCGTAATGTTCGATATCGAAGAAGATGCCTTTCAGCCCGTTCTTTTTGGCGATATCGGCGAGCATTCCCGCGTTGCTGCAGATGCTTTCCCAGTAACGGTCATCAAAGAGATTTGAGTTGTATCCGGAGGTGGCGATATAGAGAAAATTGTCGGTGAACTGGCGGAATCTGGTCGCTTTCAGGTCGGCTTCCGCTTCCTTGAACCATTCGCGTTTCCAGGTGACGCCTTTGAAGACCGTATGCCGGGAGGCCTGGAAAGGCTTGCCGTCGACCTTGACGTTGGCAGTCATGTGGATCACCATGCCGTCGGCGGGGATGTATTTTTCCGCAATGTCGACATGGTCGCGCAGCTCCCGGGTGTTCAGTGAGCTGAATCCGAGTGTGATGACTTTTTTGTTGTTGATACAGGGAGCAGTCTGGGGATCCTGCGCCGCAGCGGAGAGTAGCGCCGCCAGCGCAACGAGAGAAACGGCCATTGCTTTTTTCATTTTCTATCCTTTCGGAGTTTCATATCATTTGTGACTCAGATCCAATACCATTTTCCGCCATTCGAGAATGAGGGGATGAAACCAGTTTTCGGGATCCCGTTCGAGTTCGCGGAGGGCGGCATCGGTCATCGGCCGGGTCCGGAAAGCGAAAAGCAGGGTATCGCCGAGCCGGACGGTCCGGATCAGACCCTGCGCCGCCAGCCTGAGATACATGGCCCGGCCGTCGAAATAGCACCAGGGGCCTTTCTGCCGTTCGTATGCGAGCAGTTTCCGGCAGCGGCCGCGTTCCGTTTCAGGCAGACGGTCGAGCAGGCCCGATACGAAACGCGATTCGATCCAATGTTTCATGGTGCAGGATTTCATGCCGCAGCCGATGAACGCATAGAGGGCATTGAACTGATAAAGCTTGCTCCAGGGGGAGACTTCCGCAAACGCGGTTTCGCTCCAGGGGGAAGGGAACGGCCGGCCGGACCCGTGACCGCTTGCCAGTTCCGCCGCGAACGGGCCGATGGCGCTGACCGAATGGGTGAAATGATCACTCCGGACCGCCCGCGGATCCTGCCGCATGGTCTCCGCCACGAGACCGTTCCAGGCCGGGGACGTTTTCAGATCGAAATCTTCTTTCCTGCGTTCGAGCGGTTTGCCGTTGTACCACAAGGTCGGAACGGCGACTGTGCCGCCCGGCGCAACGGCGTCCAGCGCGCCGTCGATCACGGTCTGCGCACCGCCGTCCACATGGCCCATGCTTTTGAGGGAACTGTGGAACAGCAGCAGATCGCCCGGCTGCGCACCCGCGCCGCGGAAAGCGGCGGCGATATCCTGTCTGCTGACTTCAGTGCCCATGGTCGGTCCTCTGCGTGGTCATTCCCGCACCCAGTGATTGTCGGTCTGGGTGTAGGTCCGCAGCGGCATGCCTGGCTGATACATCTGGTAGGACCAGGTTTCCTTGTCTCTGGTCCCGTGGGTCAGAGTCTGCACATGGTTGTCCACATAGCTGATATTGGCGGAGGTGAGGTGGCGGGGCCACAGATGGTTGCCGGTGCCGGGACTTCCCAGTGTGCCGTAAAAATCGGTCAGACGCATGCTGCCGGTCGACCGGTTGGCCTGCATCGCTTCGCCGAGAAAGAACATGTGGGCCGGGCGCCGGATCTGCGTCAGCCTGGCCGGATAGTTCCTTCTTTCATCGCCGCTGTCGAAAAGACGGGTGCCGGTGGTCAGGTGATAGGCGTTGACGCCGTAATGGATGTTGGCCCAGTGTCCGGCATAATCCTGCTGCCAGTTGACATTGCGTTCCAGCTGACTGTTATAGGTGATCTGGCTGGCTGAGGCATTGGGGCCGAGCTTGAAAGACGGGCAGATCATGATTTTGTTCGTAGCGTATTTCAGCATGGAAAGGGTGCCGGGCCAAGTGGGGGTGTAGGTGTTATTCAATGCGCTTTTCCACCACGGGCTGCTGGGGTAGAAATATTCGAAATTGTCGTTGGCATACATCAGTTTGGTGCTTCCCAGCTGTTTGATGTTGCTGGTGCAGGAAATGCATCTTGCCTTTTCCCGCGCGGAGTTCAAAGCCGGCAGCAGCATCCCCGCCAGGATCGCGATGATCGCGATCACCACCAGGAGCTCTATCAGCGTAAAACGGCACGTCGTTTTACGCTTCAAATATGAAATATGAGATATGAAAAATGAGTTTAGAACTCTTTTTCTGTCCATCTCGTGCCGATTACTGAAAACTGATTTCCGAATGCTGTTCATGTTGCGGTCCTTTCCTGTATTTTTGTCTTTATGAAGCGGTGAGGAAATTTCAAAAGTTTTCACAGCCTCCCGTATTTTCTTAAAAAAGAGGAAATTTCAAAAGTTTTTAATTTTTGCTCTTGAAAAAACACGCAGCATCTCCAACTTATCCTTAGGGACAGCAACCGAAAGGCCAATTATGAAAGAACTGCGTGAGATATACTTTAGCATGTAAATGACACTTTTTCCAATGCTGGGAGAAGATAAAATTGAACTTTCTGACAAAATGAAGGAGTTTTTGAGAGTGATCGAGGTTGTCCAGCCTGCGAGATTTCTGAACAGTCTGCTGCTTTGGAGTGGATTGGGACGACCGATGATAGACCGTGAAAATATCATTCGGGCTCAAGCCCGGCTGTTTTTACCGGTCTGCCGGACGGAGTGTATTGTCGGGTGAATCCGAAAGAACCGGCGGGATTCCGCCGAACAGGGTCAGATTGTAATCATCGACCCCACGGCTTCGGATCGACCAGATTTCATCCCGCAGTACTTTCCGTTTGCAGTGCAGCAGCTGCGGCAGAAAGACCTTCCGGACTTTTGCCATGGTGCGGCCGTCCGGGTCCAGCAGTTCGGCATCCGCCGTTTCGATGGCGGTATCCCCCGCGACCCGGACCACGATATCTTCCACATGACGCGGCACAAAGAAATACATTCGTCCGCCGATGGCGTTGACCGGCAGTCTTCCTCCCGCGAAAAGTCCGCCGCCGGGACGGTCCGAGGTGACAAAACCGATGGGAACGATCATTTTCAGCCGGTGCAGTCCCGTTGATTTCGCGGTGAAGCGGAACTGCTGTCTGCCGGTGCTGCGGAATGTCCCCTCAGCGCACTTTTTCCCTGCCGGATCATATACCGTATAGCGGCCCGGCGCTCCCTCTTTGCCGCCTGCCGCCTGCACGGTCATGGTGACCGTTTCCCCGGTCTCGGCGTATTGGATATATTCCATGCGGCCCCGGGTTCGGAGTAACGCTCTTCCCGGCGGGATCTGTTTCGCCGCGCTGACCGGAACCAGATCCTTTACCGGGACCGTCTTCAGAACCGGCAGTTTTTTCCCGGCGGATTCTGCCGCCAACGCTGTCATCGGATACTTTTTGCCGTTGGAGACGATTTCGCCGGTCACCCGGAGCAGGGGGAAGAGATCCATTCCGAAATATTTGAAGGGAGCCCGGCCGGGCTGGGGGTCCTTGACCGTCACATTGCTGAAATGGATGTTCCCCAGCGGGCCTTCGGCATTTCCGGGGAAAAGTTCAAAGGAATGGTTTTTTCCCCGATGTTCCACTTCGCAATCTCTGAAGGTAAGGGAACAGCCGTCGGCGTTCCAGGCTGTGATGCGCATTGATTCCAGGGTCGGAGTCAGGAACTTGCAATTGTCGAACCGTATTTCTCCCTTGACATCAGTCGTGTTGAAGTAGAGACTCCAGCGGTTGCCGGAAAAAAAACAGTTTCGTACGGTCAGCCCCACGGGCGGCGAACTGTCCGCACGGAGATTGTTGACGGCAATGCAGATTCCGGCTCCGGCGTTGTTGACGAAGCGGCAGTTTTCCACCAGACAGTTCTCTAATTTTTCATTGTGATAATTGGGTTCGAAATCAATGCCTGCCATGGGCGCCATGCCTTCGGTCTCGGCAAAGAGACTGTTGCGGATCACCAGATTCCTGGAACTGATCACGCTGATCCCCTGACGCAGATTGCGCACACATTTCACCTTGTCGATGATGATATCGTCCGTGTGGAGGATATAGATGCCGTCGCCGCCGCTTTCCCGGCAGGTGAGGTCCCGCACCTCGATGCCGCAGCAGTTCTGGAATCCCAAGGTGTGCCGCCACTCTCCGCGGCTGTATTTTTTCGGATCCCGGTAATCCGCCCGGCGCATGGTGAGGATTCCTTTGCCGCGGATCTTCAGTCCGCTGATGCCTTTCCCGAGCAGCAGCATTTCGAGCCGGTTCTGGAATTTGCCTTCTTTGGCCATGATTTCGGCACCGTCCTCGAAGACGATCTCGCAGTTCCCCGGAAGACGCAGCTGTTTTGCTGTGATCCAGGGAGATTTCATTTTCGGAATGATGATTTTTGGGGCTCCGGAATCCAGAGCCTTCTGCAATTGTGCCGTGGAATCGGCTGGATCGAATCCCCAGCGGTCCGCCCGCAAAACCTTTTCCGCGGCATACGGTGCGAAGACCGCCGCTGCGGACAGCAGGATGCTTAACATAGATTTTCGAGTAGACATTATAATGTCTTCTTTAGGTTAAAAGCAAATTCTTTCCATTTCAAATCTTATTTTCGGTCAGTATCCAGGCGGAGTCCCTCGGATCGGCGGTGCCGAGCGTGTAGACCCACGGCAGATAATGCGGACGGACCAGATATTGACCGATGGTCTTGCCGTTATCGGTAAATGAACGTTCGATACTCAGCCGGATGAAAGCCCTGCCGGGGCTGACCTCCCGGCCCGGCAGATGCAGCGTCAGTTCATATCCTTTGCCTGTTTTTTTCACAGCGGTTTCGGGTTTCCGGAGCAAGGTGGTGTAACGGACCGAGCCGTCCAGGTTCAGGAAGATATCTTCCGCCTTATGTCCCGCGGCAGATTCCCAGCGGATGCGGTAAAATTCGTCGGGCCGGGACCGTTCCGCGGTGAAGATCATCCGCCAGTTGACGCCGTCGGCAAGGAGTCTGACCGCGGCTTCGGGTTTCATGTCCGGCAGTTCCTCGAAAATGTCCGAGGGATACGCTCCGGCATATTCCAGCCGGTGTTCGCCGCAGACCGCCAGCGGATACGCAATTCCGGGTTTCAGCCGCGGACCGGCGGTCAGGGCGCCAAACAAAGGCTGGCCTCGCCGTATCCGTTCGGCCGTCCGCGGGAAATCAGTTCTGAGGCGGTATTCCAGTTTCCGGATCCGCTGACGGACCGACTGCGGCGTGAATTTGTAACCGCAGGCTTCCGAATGGTACCCCAGGAATGGATTCTGCTCCATCAGCTGCAGGAATTGACGTGACCGCGCAATGGCGGCTTCGACGATTTTCCGCATCCGGTCCAGCAGACGTAGCGAGGGATTTCGGAAAATCAGTTCATCGCGGCAGCGGTAGAAACGGAAAATGTCCGCGGCGTCGGCGAAGATCAGTCCGACTGCCTGCGCAACGCCGATCTCCAGCTGCTGCGCCCGGTCCAAAGTGCCGTCATCCAGTGCGGTCAGTTCCGCCGCGGCCTGCTGCCAGCGGTCGGCCATCTTTCCGGTCAGTGTGATCATATCGTCCAGAGAAAAGGGTTCTTCCACGCCGCCGCCGTTGAGACAGTCGAAGATGCGGTCGCCCGGAATGCCGGCGTGAATGTTCCAGCTGGCCGCCAGCCGGGTATTGACGGGGATCAGGTGCAGATCCCAGCTGATCGAATCGTGCATGGGGCCGGTATAGGCCAGCTGATTGGAGAGCGGATAGCCGGAGAAAGCATCGGAGAAACGTTTCCAGATCGAAGCGACTTTCGCCGCCCGTTTTTCGCCCCAGCGTTCGGCGGCGAGTTCTTTGAGAAAAGCCGATTCGCTGCGGGGAAACGGCGTCTGCGAAAGTTTCCGTGCCGCCCGGGTCATCAGCGAAGGATAACAGCCGAAATACCAGCCCATCACCACACCGGAGATGCCGAGTTCATGCAGTTTCCGGTATTTGCGGTAAAGCAGTCCGGGAACCGGCAGATAACCTGTTGTGGCGATCTCGGTGGAACAGCTGACCTGGAGTTTTGCGAACATCCTGCCGCCGGCCGCCCGCTGGCGCTGCGCCGCTTCCCGGAAAAAATCGCTCGGACCGACGTAGGAGAGCCAGTAATCCTTGATCTTGCGGTATTTGCCGAGCTGGACCGCGCCGCCGCCCGATTCGAAATTATGCGTGAGCGCCACGCCGGGCAGGGGATGAGAGGCCGCTTCCAGCGCTTCCGGAACACTCCACCAGCCGGTCTGCGTATAGGGCCAGCTGACGAACAGCGCATCGGGATTTTCCGTCTGCATCCCCCTGACCATCGCGCCGATGGAACGGTTCAGCACTTCCCACGCGGGTTTGCCGCCGCAGTGCGGACATTTGATCCCGGTGGAGTGCGGCACATTGCAGCAGAGCGTCAGCCATTCGCCCACGGTCAGATCCAGGATGCCGCCCAGTCCGGGCACTTCCCGGAACAGCTGCCGCGCGGTTTCGGTCAGGATCTGCTGCGCCCGTTCCGAAGAGGGACAGAACGCGATTTTCTTCATCGCCGCCGGTCCAGCCAGTTCCGGATATTTTTTCAGGATCGGATCATCGGGTTCATAGGCGATCGGTTCGATGCAGAAAACAAAAACCCTGATTCCGAACGGTGCGCATTTTTCCACGGTCCGGCGCAGTCGTTTCAGCCGCTGTTCATGTCCGGTGCCGGTCAATTTGCGGAAATCACTCGAGATCCAGACCCCGTTGACGCCGCTGCGGGCAAGTTCGTTCAGATATGCTTCCGGATAATAGTCAAAATCCTCCGAAAGCTCATCCTGATACAGCGGCGGCCGGTTGATCGGTCCGCAGAGGATGCGTCCGATCCGGACTTCGACGGCATCCTGCAGACGGACCGCATGGAGTTTGCCCGAGACGATCTGCGATTCCAATTCATACAGTGCTTGTCGGAATCCTGCCGCATCGGCCGCCTGGAGACGGATCGGTCCTGATCCCGGGATGACCGCATAACTGCCGGCCCTGCCGCTGCGGAGCGTCTCAAAACGGATAATGGTCCCGTCCGGTTTCCGCCGCCCGCGGAAAAACCGTGCCAGTTCGGACCGCAGATCGGAGGGCGCCTGTTCGATCCGGCCGACATGGAAAGACTCGGGACAAAGATAATGCGCCCGTTCTCCCTCCGGAATGAATTTCAGGATCCTTCCGGCGGTTTTTCTGACTTTTTCCAATTTGACAGCAGTCATAAAAAACCTTCCTGTTAATTGGTTATGAAATCATGATGGATCGGGTTTCAGACGCCGTTCCATGTTGGGATCCTGCGCGAGCATCTGCCAGTAACGTTCCGCGGGACCGGCTTCCACCCGGCGCATCATTGTTTCGAATGCGTCCAGCGAATTCAGCGTGGAAACGGAGGCGCGCAGCTCGCCGGGGAATCCGCGTCCGAGCAGATAGGCCAGCAGGGTTTTGCGGCAGATCCGGAAACCGGTTTCCAGACCGTAGAAACGCATCATGGATTCGAAATGGAGCCGGATCTCGGCGGCAAATTCGTGCAGCGTGGGCGGATCGGGATGTCCGACGGTGATTTCACGGAAGATCCACGGATTGCCGCAGGCGCCGCGCGCCACCATGCCGTTGGCGCAGCCGCTGCGGGTCACCAGTTCGTGGTACAGCGGCTGGGACAAAGCCCCTCCGTTGGCGATGACCGGAATGGTCAGATTTTCGCGGACCGCTTTGATGATGTCATAGAAAACCGGTCCGGAATAAAACTTTTTCATGACCCTGCCGTGGAGGGTGAGTGCCCTGGCGCCGGCATCCTGAAGACGCCTGGCAAAACGTACGGTGGATTCGGGGTCTTCCTCGGAAAGAATGCGGGTCTTGGCCGTGACCGGGATCCGGGAATGTTCCGCCAACACGGAAAAGGCGCGCAACGCCTCGTCCGGACGGTGGATCACAAAAGAGATGCCCTCACATTTTTTCGCGACTTTGGGTGCGGGACATCCCAGATTGAAATCGAGCACGGAAAAATCAAGGGAATTGACGATCTCCGCGGCTTTGACGAGGATATCCGGTTCGGAACCGACCAGCTGGATGCCGAGGAAATCCTCCGACTCGTCGCGGGCGATCAGCTGCCGGCAGGTCTTGAAATTGCCGAAGACCAGCGAACCGGCATCGACCATTTCGGTGAAGGCATAACGGCAGCCGTGCCGCCGGGCGGAAAGCCGCATCGGCAGGTCGGTATGTCCGGCGATCGGCGCCAGCAGCGGCTGACCCGGTTCGTAAAGCGTATCCCCGGAAAACGCGGCGGTCATGGGCAGGGTTCAGATCTTGGGAACGGGCAGATATTTGGCGGCGTCCGCTTCGGTTTCGATGGATTCGGGACCCGGCGTGCAGAGCCATTCCTCCACATGGACGATCTCTTCGCCTTCGGAAATGGCGTAGAGAGGCGCCAGGGTTTCGGCCTCGAGCATGCTGGCACAGGAATAGATCTCGATACTGCAGCCGTTATCCGGATATTCGGCATCCACGAAATATTCGAAGGACTTGACGAACATCGTGCCGTGATTGGCATAGGCCAGCCAGCCGTTCTGGCAGTTGAATCCGATCTTGGTGGCGGGACAGTCGGGACGCTGTTTCACCAGCAGGAAATCATGTCCGAAGGTGATCCGTTCATCGGCGAGATCGGTGTAGGGCCAGAAGGCGAAGAACGTGTTCGGCAGCAGGGCTTTCGGGGCTTTGTTCAGCGGGGCGATCGCGGTTCCGCCCGGAGCCATGACGCTCAGCGCCCACGGCGCCAGTTCGATTTCCCACGGATTGTCGTTGCGCAGATGGTGTTCCACCCGGAATTTATTGTCGCCCAGGGGCTTGATGATGATGCTTTTGTAAATGCCGGTGGAGGCTTCCGTGCCGGCGGTGAACAGGACGGAACCGTCCGCGAGTTCTTTGGCCGTGGCTTTGGAGTTGTCCGGTGCATACGTACGGGGCTTGGCTTCCGGGGAGTGCCACAGCCGGTGTCCGCCGTAATTGACCCATTTGTCATGTCCGGAAGTGCCGGCCAGTTTCGGATCGACGTTGAAAATGTTCTGGCTGTCGCCGATGAATCCGCCCATGACCCGAGGGCCGATCTCGGTGGTCACGATCAGCTTGAAATCCCCGCTCTGCAGTTCCACACAGTTCTTCCAGCCTTCAAAAGTCACTTTTTTCATCTTCAGATTCCTCCATTTGAAATTCGTCTATGGCATCAATTTACCACATAAAACGGAAAGTGCAAATTCAACTCGCAAAATAAAC
>Ga0265298_10009592_pt1 | contig 11510 bp, 1 predicted proteins | sample AusTroGonzalo_MG_3_FD_193486 | JGI IMG/M metagenome (GOLD analysis project Ga0265298, IMG submission 193486) | Bovine rumen microbial communities from tropical cattle in Woodstock, Queensland, Australia - Gonzalo_01 | ecosystem: Host-associated > Mammals > Digestive system > Stomach > Rumen ...
ATTTGATAATTTTGTATGTTTCCCCATTTACTATATAGGTAAGAGTGAACGTGCCTTTAGAGAATGTTCCTGTGACTGTCACATCATGTGCTGGCATCGTCTTTGGTATTTCGCCCCATCCGGAGAAGGTGTATCCTTCCTTTGTGGGCTCTGATTCTGATGGAACAGCTGCTCCATACTCAACCTCAATGGTCTTGTACTCGACATCATCTATTTTGTATGTTAACTTATATTTGTTGACATTGAATGTTCCTGTTACTGTAACATCATATGCTGGCATCGTCTCAGGTATCTCGCTCCATCCAGAGAAAGTATAGCCCTCTTTCGTAGGTTCTGTCTCTGGTGTAAGAGTAGTACCATAGGGAATGGTGGAAGTCTTGTACTCCTTACCGTTAACCGTGTAGGTCAATATATAACTGTTCACCGTGAACGTGCCAGTTACTACAACATCCTTTGCAGGCATGGTCGTCGGGATTTCACTCCATCCGGAAAAGGTGTATCCTTCCTTTGTGGGCTCTGCCCCTAGTGTTAGAATAGTACCATACTCTATCTCATAAGATTTGTATGTAGCATCATCTACTTTGTAAATTAGCTTATACTTGTTGATGCTAAATGTACCAGTTATTGTCACATCATGTGCTGGCATCGTTGCAGGTATTTCACTCCAACCAGAGAAGGTGTAGCCCTCTTTCGTGGGTTCTGCCTCAGGGGTGAGAGTTGTTCCGTAGGTAATGGTAGCACTTTTATATTCATTCCCGTCAAGTATATAGGTCAGTGTATAGCTATTGATACTGAACGTACCCGTTACCGTCACATTCTTTGCTGGCATCGTCTCTGGTATCTCACTCCAACCAGAGAAAGTGTAACCTTCCCTCATAGGTTCAGATTCAGCTATAATCTTTGCACCATACTCTATTTCATAAGTTTTGTATGTGACTTCGTCTACCTTGTAAATCAGTTTGTACTTATTGATACTGAACATTCCTGTGACTGTTACATCATGTGCTGGCATCGTCTCTGGAATCTCGTCCCATCCAGAGAAAGTGTAACCCTCCTTAGTGGGCTCTGATTCAGCTATAATCTTTGTGCCATACTCTATTTCATAAGATTTGTATGAGACATCATCTACTTTATATATCAGTTTGTACTTGTTGATACTGAATGTACCCGTTACTGTCACATCTTTTGCTGGCATGGTCTCTGGTATCTCGCTCCAACCGGAGAAGGTGTAGCCCTCTTTCGTGGGCTCTGACTCAGCAGTTATAGGAGATTCATAGTCATATTTGATAATCTTGTATGTTTCTCCATCTACTATGTAGGTAAGAGTAAAGGCACCTTTAGAGAACGAGCCTGTGACCACAACATCTTTTGCTGGCATAGTCTCAGGGATGTTGCTCCAACCAGAGAATGTGTAACCCTCCTTTGTAGGTTCAGATTCAGCTATAGTCTTTGCGCCATACTCTATTTCATAAGTTTTGTACTCGGCATCGTCTACTTTATATATCAGTTTGTACTTATTGATACTGAACGTTCCTGTGACTGTTACATCATGTGCTGGCATCGTTGCAGGTATCTCACTCCAGCCAGAGAAGGTGTAGCCCTCTTTCTTGGGCTCAGACTCTGGAGTAATATCTGTATTGTATGGAAGGGTGAAAGTCTTGTGCACTTCACCATCAACCATGTAGGTCAAGGTATAATTGTTCACTGTAAACGAGCCTGTGACCACAACATCCCTTGCCGGCATCGTAGCAGGTATCTCATTCCAACCAGAGAATGTATAACCCTCCTTAGTGGGTTCTGCCTCAGGGGTGATAGGTGTTGCATAAGTAATGGAATCACTTTTATATTCCTCTCCGTCAACTATGTAGGTCAGCTTGTATTTGTTGATAGTAAACGAACCTGTTACCACAACATCCCTTGCTGGCATCTTTTCTGGGATTTCACTCCAACCGGAGAAGGTGTAGCCCTCTTTCTTGGGCTCAACCTCTGGAGTAACATTTGTATCATATGGAAGGGAGAAAGTCTTATACACTTCACCATCAACCATGTAGGTCAAGGTGTAATTGTTCACTGTAAACGAGCCTGTGACCACAACATCCCTTGCCGGCATCGTAGCAGGTATCTCATTCCAACCGGAGAATGTATAACCCTCCTTAGTGGGTTCTGCCTCAGGGGTGATAGGTGTTGCATAAATAATGGAATCACTTTTATATTCCTCTCCGTCAACCATATAGGTCAGCTTGTACTTGTTGATAGTAAACGAACCTGTTACCACAACATCCCTTGCTGGCATTGTCTCTGGAACATCGTCCCAGCCAGAGAAAGTGTAGCCCTCTTTAGTAGGCTCTGTCTCAGGAGTAAGAGAAGTACCATAGGCAATAGTGGAAGTCTTGTGCACTTCACCATCAACCATGTAGGTCAGTGTATAACTGTTTACCGTATACGAACCAGTCACCACAACATCTCCTGCTGGCATCTTTTCTGGGATTTCACTCCAACCGGAGAAGGTGTAGCCCTCCCTCGTAGGCTCTGCCTCAGGAGTAATATCTGTATTGTATGGAAGGGTGAAAGTCTTGTGCACTTCACCATCAACCATGTAGGTCAAGGTATAACTGTTCACTGTAAACGAGCCTGTGACCACAACATCCCTTGCCGGCATCGTCTTTGGAATTTCGCTCCAACCGGAGAATGTGTAGCCCTCTTTCTCATCCACAGCCTCAGGGGTAATAGGTGTTGCATAAGTAATGGAATCACTTTTATATTCCTCTCCGTCAACCATGTAGGTCAGCTTGTACTTGTTGATAGTATACGAACCAGTCACCACAACATCTCCTGCTGGCATCTTCTCTGGAATCTTGCTCCAGCCGCTGAAGGTATAGCCCTCCTTAGTAGGCTCAGCCTCAGGGGTAATAGGTGTTGCATAAGTAATGTAATCACTTTTATATTCCTCTCCGTCAACCATGTAGGTCAGCTTGTATTTGTTGATAGTAAACGAACCTGTGACCACAACATCCCTTGCTGGCATCTTCTCTGGTATCTCACTCCAACCAGAGAATGTGTAACCCTCCTTAGTGGGCTCTGCCTCAGGAGTGAGAGAAGTACCATAGGCAATAGTGGAAGTCTTGTGCACTTCACCATCAACCATGTAGGTCAGCGTATAAATGTTTACCGTATACGAACCAGTCACCACGACATCATGTGCTGGCATCTTCTCAGGAATTACGCTCCAGCCAGAGAAGGTATACCCCTCCTTAGTAGGTGTAGACTCTGGGGTAATATCCGCTCCATACTCAACTACATAAGACTTGTACTCTACATCATTAACCTTATATAATAATGTGAAGAAATCCGTTACCTTAACATTTGGCTTTACACCGTCTTCCTTTGTAACATTTCCATCTTTATCAGAGAATCTTACATTGTCTACCGATATGGCATAACTACCCAATTCTTTTGTACTACTGACTTGTAGGTTCAAACGCATCAGTTCGCCTTCTTTCAGATTCTGCAGCGTATTGGAATACAGCATAAATCTATATGTGTTTCCACCAAGATCACTGACTGTACAAGTCAAATCGTCTGCCTGGTTAGAAGACAATAGGTAAACCTTATCATCATTATAAGGCTTTAATACAAAGCCCTCTGGCAGTGTCATATCAAATTGAACTCCTGACATATTAGCTGCCGATGAAGATAAGGAAAACTTCATCTCTTTTGTCTCGCCGGGTTTCAATGAAATTGACTCGACAGACAAACTACCTGCATACGCCAATGTAAAACAAAATAATGCAGTAATTATCGATATAACTCTATGTTTCATTTTACTAATACCTTTTTACCGTAAATAAAAATGGATCCCTTTTTCAGATTGCTTTCATTCACACGATAACCCTTCAGGTCGTAGCATTCTTTAGACTTATTACTATTGGTCAATGGAAGAATATTTGTTATAACATCATCATTCTGATAGTAATACGATTCACCAGAAGGAGTGGCAACTATCATATTCTGAATATTCACGTTTTCCCCATCAGTCTCGACTTTTACAATACTACCACTCTCAGGATTCAATAACTGATTTGACAGTGAGAACACTACCACGGAATAGGTGGTTTCATCTATCTGTTTACACATCAATTGATGAGTTCGTGTCATCGAACCTGCAAGGCGAATGCTCTTAATCGTCGTATTCTTGTCAACTACTAAATCGAATTGAGCTGCAGTACACTGTGAAAAGTCCACAAATCCAGGTGCTCGTCTCATTGCCTCTCGACTTTCCATACTTCCTCCATTATCCAATACGTTCTTCACAATGAGAATCACGTCACCTATATCTAATTCTGAATCGCCATTTACATCATAAAGGGCAATATCGTCTGACGTTGCATTGGAATTCATAATAAAGTTTACGACTTTCACCACATGGGCCAATACAAAATGTCGTGTTAAAGTACCTGTTATTACTACATCATGTGCAGGCATCGTCTCAGGTATTTCGCTCCAACCACTGAACAGATAGCTTTCTTCGGATGGCTCGTCTATAGGCGTCAGCTGAGTCCCATACTCTACCTCATGCGTTTGATACACCTCATCATTCAACATGTATGTAAGTTTGTACTTGTTAATAGAGTATGAGCCATAAACTTTCACATCATAAGCAGGCATCACATCGGGAATTCCTATCCATTCAAAAGTATAGCCCTCCTTAGATGGCATATCTAGTGGAATAATTGCCGTCCCCTCTTCAACTTTGTATGACATAAAAACATCATCATCAATCATATAGAGAAGAGTGAATATAGGCTCAATCGGAACAATCTTGCTGAAACTTTTCCAAGGTTCTGCTTTCCTGTATGCCTCAATAGAGTCTGCAGGCACATGCAATGTCGCAGTCGCATAGTTTGAGAATGCATCAAGGCCTGCGGTTGGCACCTCGGTAGCATAGCAATATACATCAATCAATTTTTTACAGCCAGAAAAAGAATATTTTCCGAGTTTTGTAATAGAATTAGGCAAGACAACGTAGGTCAGGCTTTCGCAACCGCTGAAAGTGCCATTTTCTATTGAACTCACACTGTTTGGTATATCAATGAATTTCAAGCTTTTGCAGCCATCGAACGCATACTGACCAATGCTTTTCACTTTTCCATGCAGTCCTACGTATGTCAGACTTGTACATCCTTTAAATACATTTCTTCCAATAGATGTTATGCTGTCCGGAATCTCTATCGATGTTAATCCAGAGCAGTTTTCAAAAGCATTGTTTCCTATTTGGGTAAGACCTGTAAAGTACTTGAGTTCTTTGAAAGATGTTATCTTATCGTTATTTTGGAATACAAGACCTAACGAGGCGACCGAAGAAGCCTCTTTCAGACTCAACTCCCCATCACCATTTGTGTCCCATTTTCTAATACAGATAGCCTTAACTGCCGGATCTGCAAATATCAGAATGTCCGGGTCATAAAGCATCTCATCTTCACCAAATACGCCACCTTTAAATACCTCATCCGTCCAGCCTTTGGTCTTATATTTATCTCTTGTTCCGGCAGGAACCACTAATAAACATTTGTCCGAGATACCATCAAAAGCGTTGTTGCCAAAAGAATATGGTTCTTCTGCCTTAACAACAACATATGACAAACGGGAACACCCCTTAAATGAATTATTCCCTATTTCCGAAACATTTTCAGAAATCACAATCGATGCCATACTTGTACAACCCAAGAAGGCTGAACTTCCTATTGATGTTACGCTCGTTGGGATTTCTATAGTGGTTAAACTATGGCAGTTAGCAAACGTAGATCCTTCAATGGATGTTATATTGGCTTGAATAATTATCTCACTCAAGCCTGTACAGTTCTGGAACGCACTTCCCCCAATTGTTTTCACATCACTTGGGATGGTGAACAACGCCAAACCTGTACAGCCATTGAAGGCTCCAGTTCCTATCGATGTAACGCTTGCAGGAATCTTTATCGAAGACAAACCGGTGCATCCTTCGAAAGCACGATCTCCAATAGCAGCTACACCATTTTTTATCAGGGTATTCCTACAACCCAGAATAAGCGTATTATCTTTTTTCCTGATGATTGCATTACAGCTATCGCGCGAATCAAATGTCTGATTCTCAATCGCCACAAAGATTGAGTCCAAACCATAACAACGCGAGAAGGCTTTAGACCCGATTGATGTCACACCCTTTGGAATCCTTATAGTATTTAATCCGGGACAATAACAAAAAGCACTGTCGCCAATTTCCGCTAAATTATCCGGAAACTCAATCGACGTCAATCCTGAGCACTTATAGAATGTACTATTTCCGATGGCGGATACACTCTTTGGAATCTCCAGAGTATCTAATCCGGAACAATTATAAAAAGCACTGTCCCCGATTGCAGCTACATCATCAGGTATACAAGTAGTCTTGCAACCTGCTACAAGCGTATTATCTTTTTTCCTGATGATCGCATTACAGCTGTCGCGCGAATCGTATATCTTGTTCTCACTTACAACGACAATAGACTTCAAACTATCACAACCCAGGAATGTTTTACGACCAATCTTCTCTATTCCTTCTGGAATCTCAATAGACTCCAATTTCGAACAGCCACTAAAGGCGTCATCCAATGATGTTATGCCTTTAAAGTAGTTCAACTCTTTGAAAGAAGTGATTTCTTTGTTCCCTTTAAAGGCAGCTCCCAATACTTGCACGACCCCGGCTTCTTTATCACTCAACTTTCCATCACGGTTTGTGTCCCACTGAGCAAGACAGATGGCTTTCACTTTTTCGTCGGCAAAATTAACATATATTGTATTCTCATCTTCTGCCTCCACAACACCACCTTTAAACACTTCTTCTGTCCATCCTTTGATAAGATACTTATTTTTTATACCTTGGGGAACTGTAAGCACACAACCTTTAGATATGCCTTCAAAAGCATTTTTGCCAAATATATACGGCTCGATAATCAATGATACGACGGAGGATAATTCTGAACAGCCAGAGAAAGCGCCACTTCCTATCGACGTCACACTATTAGGTATATCTACTGTAGTCAAGTTCCTGCAGTTTCCAAAGGCATTCCCACCGATAGTGGTAACACGAGCGGGAATCGAAACAATATTCAACCTTTCGCAGTTATTGAAAGCACTGTCACCGATTATCGTAACATCATCACCAATAGTCAGGGAGGCCAAGCCCTTACAACCCATAAACGCAGAGTTCTTTATGGTGGTCACGCCTTTTGGCATCTTAATGGATGCCAAACCCGTGCAGCCATTGAATGCTCTATGTCCGACAGTTTTCACGCCCGCGGGGATTTCAGAATTCTTGCATCCTACGATGAGTGTCGAATCATTAGTCCTGATGATTGCATTACAGCTGTCGCGCGAATCAAATATGGTATTCTCGCTAGCTACAAAGATTGAGTCCAGACTTGAACATCCCTCCAGTATCTGCTGCCCGATTTCTGTCACGCTGGCAGGAATTCTTATCGATGTAATACTTGTGCAGCCAGAGAAGGCAGATTGTCCTATACTTGTTACGCCATTCGGAAGCACAAAATCCTCCAAACTTGTACAACTCTTGAAAGCATCGTTTCCTATCTTGGTAAGATATTTACCAAACAAAACAGTTTTCAGGGCTGTACAACTATTAAATGCGCTATTCTTTATTGATGTTACACTATTAGGAATCTCTATCGATGTTAGACCTTTACTACCCATGAAGGCAGCTTCCTCAATAGAATTAACTGTATTAGGTATCAATGTGTTCTTACATCCTACGATGAGTGCCGAATCCTTTGTTCGGATGATTGCTTTACTGTCGTTTCGCGAATCGTATGCCTTGTTCCCACTCGCCACCACAATAGCCTCCAGACTTGGGCAGTTGCTGAACGCTTTTTCTCCGATTACCTTCACACTATCTGGTACAACAATGGACTTCAGCTTTGTGCATTCTGCAAAAGCAAAATTCCGGATATTTGTCAACGTAGTGAAATACTTCAGTTCGTCAAAAGATGTGATTTCATTGTTACCAGAGAAAACCGTACCTAAATCCTTTACCACCGCAGCCTCATCCTGGCTCAACTCTTTATCATTGTTTGTATCCCACAGGGCAACACAGATTTCCTTTACCTTTTTATCAGCAAATTCTATGTTTTGGGGAATCGCATCCACTTCTACAACACCGCCACGGAACACACTCTCGCTCCAACCCTTTGCAATATAGTCTTCCTTCGTTCCTGTGGCAACCGTAAGTACACACGCGCCAGAAATACCCTCAAAGACACCTTTCTGCAACTCAAACGGTTCTTTGTTCATAGATACCACAGAGCCCAAATTGCTACAACCCTTAAATGCCAATCCGCTAATCTTTTTCACAGTCTCAGGGATTACAAGAGCTCTAATACCAGTACATCCCACGAATGCACAAGTATCTATAGACATTACACTTGATGGAATATCAATAGCAGTCAAACCGCGGCAACCTTCAAAAGCAAAACCTCCAATAACAGTTATGCCATTCGGTATCTTCGTATTCTTACATCCGACAATGAGCGTACTATCGCCATTTTCGATTTGGATAATGGCATTACAGCTATCAGGCGATTCATATTTCGCGTTCCCATCTGCCACAAAGATGGAGTCCAAACCAGAGCAATATGAGAAGGCTCTCATGCCTATCTCTTTCACACTCTCGGGAATCTCAATTCTTTTTAAGCCAGAACAGTTATAGAAGGCGCTGTCACCGATTGCTGTTACATCATCAGGAATACGGGTATACTTGCATCCTACAATTAGCTTATTATCACTCTTCCTGATAACCGCATTACAGCTGTCGCGCGAATCATATATCTTATTACCACCTGCCACATAGATTGAGTCCAGACTCGTACACCCCCAGAAGACATCGTTTTTAACGGAGGAAACATTCTCGGGAATTTCAATCTTCCTCAACCCCGAACAGCCCTCCAAAGCATCACCAATGGAATCCAACCCTGTAAAGTAGTTGAGCTCTTTAAAAGAACGGATGGAGTTGTCTTTCTTGAATACCGTACCCAATACTTTCACAACTTTAGCTTCCTGCTTACTCAACTCCCCGTCCTCGTTTGTATCCCACTGAGCTACACAGATGGCCTTCACCATTGCATCGGCAAATGGTATCGTATCCTGTTTCGTTCCCACTACCACAACACCACCTTTAAACACTTCTTTTGTCCAGCCTTTTGCTTTATATTTTACAGAATCACCGAGGATTGTAAGCACACAACCGTTGGAAATACTGTCAAAGACACTATACGCCAACTCAACAGGTTCTTCTTTCTTAGCTACCACAGAGGTTAGGTTGTTGCATCCATAAAATGCAAAGTTTCCGATCTCCTTCACGCTTCTGGGAATTCTTATACTTGTTAAGCCGGTTTCTTCAAACGAGCTGCTACCAATCTCCTGAACACCCTCTGGAATGACAATGGAGGTCAATCCCTTGCTGCCCAGAAACGCTGCAAAATCAATTTTAGTAACATCATTTGGTATCAGCGTATTCTTACATCCAACTATCAGAGATTTGCTACTTTTCTCAATAATTGCGTTACAATTATCTCGCGATTCATATTTAGTATTCTCACTCGAAACAGTTATCTTTGCTAAATTCGAGCAGAAACCGAATGCAAAATGTCCGATGGAAGTCACGCCCGCAGGAATCACAAGACTATTTAAGCCAGAGCCAGAGAAAGCCCTGTCTTCTATGCTTCTTACACTATTGGGGATATCAATAGATATAAGTTTTACGCAACCCTGAAATGCTTTTTCTTTAATTGATTTTATGCTATTGGGTATTTTAACAGATGTCAAATTGGAGCAGTTCTCGAAGCAACTCCGTTCGATATAAGAGATACCGCTGCCAATGGTAACTGACTTCAATCCCGAACAGGCATAAAAGACGCCTTCTCTAATTTCTGTAACGCTGTTGGGAATCTCTATCGAGGACAACGCTGTGTGTTCAAAGGCATGCCCGGCAATTGATTTCAAATTCTCTGAGAGATCTATTTTTCTCAAGCCCGTTTTCTGGAAAGCATATTCCCCGATTGCTGTCACACTATTGGAAACTTTTACACTATCCAGATAAACGCAATCATAGAATGCGTATCGTCCTATTGATGTCACGCCCTCCTCTATGACAACGGTTGACATCTTCGTTCTGTACGTATGCCAGGGGTTCATATGCTCGTTACTGGTATCATAGTCGGACATAGCACCAGTACCGGAGATTGTCAATGTTTTGGTTTCATCATTGTAAGTCCAGGTGAGGTTTTCACCACATTTTCCTTTGTCGGCTGCATTTGCTGCCAAAGACAGCATAACCATAAGAATAAACAAAAGATGTCTTTTAACCTTCATAACTAATACACTATTTTATAGAAAAAGGGGCCACAGACTTTCACAAATTGTTAAGGTTTTGAGAGAAATCCTAATGAACCTTTTAAAATGCGTTGGCAAAAATATACATTATTTATATAAAAGCAAATAATTTTCTTAATTTTCTATATTTTGTGCTTATTTACTTGTTTTTTATCAATTCAAACAAATAAAAAAACATGTGTCTTACGCGTGTAAGACATATGTAACTTTTGCTTCGTTCCCCTTATGGGAACAACTTGTTAGGATAGGGCGAACGACTCATTCGGATAATCCCTTACCCCCCTAAGAGATTATCCGAACAACTCATAAAGATAGGCTTAACAATGCGTTAAGCCTATCCCTGTTTAGTAAAGAGTACCCCCAATCTAATACGCCTGTTCGTGTACGCCTTTCACAGCTCTACCACTGGGGTCGTTCATGTTCTTGAAGGCGGCATCCCATTCCAGGGCTATGGCGGTGGAGCAGGCTACAGAGGCTTCGCTGGGCACGCTCTTGGCTGCACTATCGCTGGGGAAGTGCTCGGCAAAGATGGAGCGGTAGTAGTACTCCTCTTTGTTCTTGGGCGGATTGATGGGGAAACGCTCGGCGGCATGGGCCATCTGCTCGTCGCTGATAGCCTCGGAGGTTATCTGCTTTAGGGTATCAATCCAACTATAACCTACGCCGTCGCTGAACTGTTCCTTCTGACGCCAAGCCACTGCCTCGGGCAGCATGTCGGCAAAGGCCTCGCGGACAATACGCTTCTCCATCGTTGTGCCGGGACACATCTTGGCCTCTGGGTTGGTGCGCATGGCGATGTCCAGGAACTCTTTGTCGAGGAACGGCACACGGCCCTCTACGCCCCAGGCACTGAGGCTCTTGTTGGCACGCAGGCAGTCGTAGAGGTACAGCTTCGAGAGCTTGCGCACCGTCTCCTCGTGGAAGTCCTTGGCCGACGGGGCTTTGTGGAAGTAGAGGTAGCCACCGAAGATCTCGTCGGCTCCCTCGCCGCTGAGTACCATCTTGATGCCCATGGACTTGATGACGCGGGCCAGCAGATACATGGGGGTGGAGGCACGGACGGTGGTGACATCGTAGGTCTCGATGAAGTA
>Ga0265298_10009594_pt1 | contig 11509 bp, 5 predicted proteins | sample AusTroGonzalo_MG_3_FD_193486 | JGI IMG/M metagenome (GOLD analysis project Ga0265298, IMG submission 193486) | Bovine rumen microbial communities from tropical cattle in Woodstock, Queensland, Australia - Gonzalo_01 | ecosystem: Host-associated > Mammals > Digestive system > Stomach > Rumen ...
TCGAAGGGACGAACATGGCCGCAAGACGGTTTCCATCGCCGACTGCACTCCCGATGTGGCAGCGTTACAGGATTCGCTGCTGCAAAAGGCAAAACGTGTGATGATTAAATTGTCGCCTATGCTCGACATCAGTAAGGCCTTGGAAGAACTGCGCCACGTGAAGGAAGTGCATGTGGTGGCCGTTGCTACCGAGTGCAAGGAGTTGGATGTGGTTTTGGAGCGTGACTATCAAGGTGAGGTGCATTTTGTTTGTGTCAATTTGATGACAAATCAGCCTGAGTTACGCTTCACGCAAGAGGAAGAGCGTCAATGCCAAGGTAAGATTGCCGATGGCGTTTCACATTACCTTTACGAACCGCATCCTGCCCTCATGAAAGCGGGCTGCTTCAAGTTGCTGACCGAGCGTTATGATGTTTTTAAATTGCATAAAAACAGCAATTTATATACTTCTGAGCGATTTGTTTCTGGTTTTCCAGGCCGTATCTTTGAGGTGGAGGGTTGCGCTCCTTATCACAAAAAGGTGAAGCAAACGCTGCTGTCGGATGTCGACAAAGCCAGCATTGCCGTGCGTAATTTCCCGCTTTCAGTGGCCGAGTTGCGCAAGACCCTGAAAATCGGCGATGGCGATGAGACCTATCTCTTTGCCACCACCTTGAAAGGGGAGGAGAAGGTCATTATCCGTACAAAAAAAACCGCCTCTGACGAAGCGGCTTTTAAAGGGTTAAACAAAGAATAGGACTTATCTTCTGTCAGGAATGCCGAACTTGGTCCACCAAGTCTGGTCATACTTCGATTTGACGGCTTTTTTCACAATTTGGGTCCTGTTTTTCAAGGTGTTTAAGGCTGCATGGGCCTCATCGCTTTTCACACGAAGCTCTTCGTGAAGCTTGTCGATTTCGGCTGAGATGGATTCCAAACGCTTACAGTCTTCCTCCATCTTTTGCAAAACGCTTTCTTCAACGCCGGCATCGCGTCCGAGGCGTTGGTTGCGCTTGACTCCTGAAATGATGAGTCTTGACTTTTCGAGTTGGTCTTTAAAAATTTGGTACATAATGAATTGGTTTTACTTGTGGTTATTTTTGATGGGTCAGTTTAAACAATTGCAAATATAAGGAAATAAATCAAACGGAAACGCCCGTAATCCTTTTTGTGGCCGCGGCTTTTCAACATCCGAAGTGCAAAAAAAACTCGTTTTTCTTGTTTTTATCCGTTGAAGACCATACTTTTGTTGGCGATAATCACTTACTATACAAAAACAGAGCGATATGAAGAAAATAGCAGTATCCCTTTTTTTGGCTTTGTCGGTGCTGTGCGGTTATGCCCAAATCGACAAAGGACAGCTTACCCCCAAGGATGTTTCTGTCATCACCGTTTCGGTCGATCCCGAGGGGAGCGGTACGGCAACTGGTGGCGGCTCTTACGAGAATGGCAGCACTGCCACGTTGACGGCCACTGCCAATCCAGATTATTTCTTTTTGAACTGGAAACAAACCGAGGTGGAGTCTCATCTCAGCCCTTATAGTTTTACTGTTGAAGGCGACGCCTCCTATGTCGCAAGATTCGCTGAGATTCCGAGCAGCAGCATTGTTATTGGCGAACCAAACTCCACGGAAGAGCCACTGCCGAGCAACACATATTATAATTATAGCCTCACGCAGCAGATTTTCATGGCATCCGAGTTGGGTTTGACAACGGAGACCGACCTTTCGAGTGTGACTTTCTATAACACAGGCTCGGCTAAGACGCGCAAACTTACCCTTTACATGGTCAATACCAACAAGAGCAGCTTCCAAAGCAACACCGACTGGATTGTCCCTAGGGAAGCCGACAAGGTGTTCACGGGCAGCGTGAACATGGCTGCGGGGATGACAACGATATATTTCAACTCGGCCTTCACTTACGACGGACATTCCAACATCGCCTTGATTGTTGACGACAACACGGGAAGCTATTCGCGGGGTATGTTGTGCCGCACCTCGACGGCATCCAACAGGACTCTCTATGCTTATAACGACAACTTGAATTTTGATCCTTTTAACCCGTCGGAATATACAGGCACCCTCTCCGATTCGAGGAACCAGATCATTTTTGGTGTTGCGAGTTATGACTACACGGTAAGTGTTTCTACCAATCCCGAAGAAGGACAGGTGACTGTTGACGAAGGTCCATTCTACTATGGCCAACTTTGCACTGCAACGGCCACGCCGATTGGTGACAATGTGTTTTACTATTGGGCGGATAACGGGGAACGGGTCTCCTCCGATGCCACCTACACATTCCAGGTGATGGCCAACAGGAATCTAATCGCTTACTTCGGTCCCGCGCTTAGCGTCACGGTGATGGCTAACCCCGAAGAGGGCGGCACCACAACGGGCAGCGGTGGCTATGGCATCGGCCAGCCTTGTTCGGTCACCGCAACGGCCAACGAAGGCTATCTGTTTACCAACTGGACGCTTTATGACTCGGTGATGTGGTATTATGGCGACTATAACTTCGTCGTGGAAGGTGTGTCGGTCTTGCTTGCCAACTTCGAGAAAGTACCCGTTAACAGCATCGTCGTTGGCCAGTGTCCTACCGTGCGCACTTTCCTGCCCACCTATTCCTATTACAATTATTCACTCACACAACAAATCTATACGGCTGATGAAATCGGGCAGGCCTGTGACATCATGAGCATTGCCTTTTTCAACACTACCTACCAGAAAACCCGTAATTTGACCGTTTACCTAATGAACACCAGAAAGGAAGCCTTTGAAAGCAATACGGATTGGCTTGTCCCGACAGAGGCCGACATGGTGTTTTCAGGTAATGTTACCTTTACCGTGGGCAGTTGGGTGGATCTTTTCTTTGACATTCCTTTCAGTTATGATGGTCACTCCAACCTGGCTGTTATCATCGATGACAATACGGGAAATTGGGATAACAACCACATGGCATGCCGCTCGTATGACGTCGACGACTATCAGTCCATCAAAATCAACAAGGATGACGTTAATTTCAATCCTTTTGCGCCTCAGGGATACGAAGGTACCCGCTTGAAATACAAGAATCAAATCATTCTTGGCCTGGATGGTTACACCCATGCCTCGGTCTCCACATCCCAACCGGTTTCGGTGTATCCCAATCCCACCGAAAACGAGCTTTATATTGAAGGAAATGGTCTCAAGAAAGTGGAAGTCTATAATACCTTGGGGCAACTGCTGCAAACCATGGAAGCACATGGTTCAGACCTGCTGCAACTCAATGTGAGTGCGTATGAACCGGCGGTTTACATCCTGAAAATCCATTCAGACGATGAAACTACTACGAGGCGGTTTGTTAAAAAGATGATGAAATAAGGCCTATTTCTCGTATTCTGCTTCAATCTCTTCACGCTCCATCTGCTTCTCGCCCCAATCATCCATAAGGGCTTGAAGCTCTTCCTTCTTCTTGCCGTAGGCCCAATACCAGTCGTTGTCGATTTTGATATCGGGGTGTTGGTCGGGATTGGCCATAATGGCATCCTGCTCGGCCAGCTCGGCCTCCAGTTTGCCGATGGTCTCCTCCAAGCGTTGGATTTCCTTGTCGACCTTGCGTATTTTGGCGTCAATCTGCTTCTTGCGCTCGTAGTTAATCTTGTTTTGTGAGACAGGTTCGGCGGCTGCGACTTTGGGTTGTGACTTGGCGGCAATCTCTAATTCCTTCAAGTGGCTGAGGTTCTTCTGCTCCAAGAAGTCGTAGATGTCGCCGATGTATTCCTTGATGTTGGGCTTGCGGAACTCATAGACCTTGTTGGTCAGACCTTGCAGGAAGTCGCGGTCGTGGGAGACGATGATTAAAGTGCCATCATATTGAATCAGGGCGTTTTTCAAGATGTCCTTCGAGAGCATGTCCAAGTGGTTGGTCGGCTCGTCGAGGACCAATAAGTTGGTCGGGAAAAGCAGCATCTTGGCCAAGGACAAGCGAGCTTTCTCACCGCCTGAGAGCACCTTCACCTTCTTGTCGATGTCGTCGCCACGGAAGAGGAAGGAGCCCAACAGCGCCTTCACCTTGAGGCGCATATCGCCGACGGCCACATCATCCAAGGTCTCGAAGACGGTCTTGTTCATGTCGAGCATGTCCTGCTGGTTTTGGGCATAATACCCAATCTTCACCTCATGACCGAGCTTCACCTCACCTTCATGGTCGAGCACGCCGCAGATGATCTTCGACAGTGTAGATTTGCCCTCGCCGTTACGCCCCACAAAGGCAATCTTCTCGCCTCTCGGGATTAGCAGGTTGATGTCTTTGAGGATGACCTGGTCGCCGTAGGACTTGCCTACGTGGTTGAGTTCCAGTGTGACCTTGCCAGAATGTGGTGCAGGCGGGAACTTGAAGTGGATGGCCGTGCTGTCGATGTCGTCCACCACAATCTCATCCATCTTCTCCAGCATCTTCACGCGGCTCTGCACCTGTTTGGCCTTGGTGGCCTTGTAGCGGAAACGCTCAATAAAAGCCTCGATGTTTTTGATCTCGCGCTGCTGGTTCTCGTAGGCCGAGCGTTGCATGTCGACGCGCTCCTCGCGCAGCCCGACATAATCGGAATACGGCACCTTGTAGTCGTAGATCTTGCCGTTGCTGATTTCCACCGTGCGGATGGTGATGTTGTCCAAGAAGGCGCGGTCGTGCGAGACCATCAGGATGGCACCGTAATAAGCCTTTAAGAAGCCTTCGAGCCATTGGATGGACTCGATGTCGAGGTGGTTGGTAGGCTCGTCGAGAAGGAGGAGGTTGGGCTTTTTCAACAGGATCTTGGCCAATTCCACGCGCATCTGCCAGCCGTTGCTGAACTCGCGCATGGGGCGCAGCATGTCGTCGTGGCCAAAGCCCAAGCCGACCAGAATCCGCTCCGCCTCGCCTTCGATGCTGTTGCCACCGAGCAAGGCCAAGCGGTCGTTCAAGTTGTTCAGCTTGACGATGAGCTTCTCGTATTGTGGGCTCTCATAATCAGTGCGGTCGGCCAGTTCCTGTTGTAGGCGTTCCACATCGCGTTCCAGCTGGTGGTATTCGTCGAAGGCGGAAAGGGCCTCGTCCAAAACGGTCTTCGGGCTGTTGACGTTCTTCTCCTGAGGCAGATAGCCGATGGTAACGCCTTGTGGGATGATGATATCGCCCTTTGAAGGCTGTTCCAATCCGCAGATGAGCCTCAACAGCGTGGTTTTGCCTGCGCCGTTTTTGCCCACCAAGCCAATGCGGTCCTTCTCGCGAATCAAGAAGGAAATGTCGGTGAAGAGGTCCTCACCGGTAAAGTGCATGCTCAAATTTTGGATCGAAATCATCGCTTACCGTTTAGAGCGGCAAAGGTACGGAATTTTGGGCAATGCTCAACGCGAAAGCACGACAGGTTGACCAAACACTCCGATTTTATGGAACGAAAAATTGTAGAGACGTAGCGCGCTACGTCTCTACTTCTTTCCGTTCAAGCGTTTTACGGCCTATTTATGGTATAAAGCGCTAATTTTCAAATTCTTTCCATTAACAAAATTACTGTTCCAAATAGTGAATTGTCACGGGATTGGAATATACAGTATCGTTATCCGTATTTACAAAAATGGCTCGGATCTGATACTCTCCAAAGTCCCTGTTTTTAACATTGAAACACTCTTTCTTACTATGTGTCAAAACATAATCTTCTGGAAGCAGATTGCTAAACTCGAACACACCATATATGTCATTACGTGGGAACCATCTTGTGAACCATGTCTTTTTAAGTTCAAATGCCGTATGAAACAATAAAGACGGAATGACTTGTTCATATTTTGTATCATTATGGACGACTTCAAGATAAACACAATGGTCAACATAGTGTTCTGATAGCCTAGTGGGTGCAATATACCTTTGCATTTTGATGATTACAGGAAACAGTTTGTCTGTTTCTAGGATCGCTTTTACTTGTATCAGTTCCTGATAACGAATAGTGTCGTTTATTTCTAGACGGATTCTATATCCTGTCTTGTCTTGTGACATAACATCCTTCACCGTAAAAAGAAAACACGGCAAAATCAAAAACCATAGAACCTTTTTAACCATGACAAATACATTTAACCTAATATTAGTTGGAATATGCCATTCTTTTGCTGACAAATATAATGGTTTTCACGAAATTACAAGTACTTTTGGATTAAAATTCTTATCGTGAAATAACAAAAGACCTCACCGCCGCCCCGTTTTGCGCCATCACTTTAATCCAGTACAAACCATCCTCGAAGCTCGACAAATCGAGTTGCAACACGTCGCTACTGGTTTCTTTGTTGAGCAAGGCTTGTCCCAAAGCGTTATAAACCACGACCTTCTGTATCCCTTCCAATGCAATGGTGATTTGGCCATTTGTTGGATTGGGATAGAGACTGAAATCAAGCGTTTGGTATTCATCAGTCGCGGTCAAGTCGATGGCCACATAATTCTGATCGGGATTGTTCAAAGTGGTGGCATAGTCCGACTCGCAGGTCTCACCATTGTCGGCCAGATAGAAGGCAGTCAAACGATAATAGACATCCTCGTGGTCATCCTCTGCCAGGTTGTCGCGGTACTCATAGTACAACTGACCTTCCACGGCAGGCACCGATGCCACCTGCTGATAGTCTGTGTTGTCGAATGAGCGATACAAGTTGTATTGCTGCAAGATGTAGCCTTCTTTGTCGAGCGCCATCTCGCGTCCCGCTTGGTTGGTGACAAAGGCGCGCAGCATCCAGGTGTAGTACATGTTGAAGGTGTGCATGTCGGTCCAGGTCGCGCCGTCCAACGATACCCAACGTCCGTTAGGATTCCCCATATCTTGGCAGGCAGCTGCGGGTCGCGACAAGCCTTGCTGCCCGACCACGATCCAAAGCGGCTCGTTTTCGGGGATTTCGTATGCAGGACTGATGATTTCCTCGTGCCAAGCCTGTGCGTTGGTCAAGGCCATGTTTTGCGAGCGGACCAAGGTGCGAGGAGCCGTGTCACCACCTACATAGATCCAAAGCTGATAGGTGCCTGCGCCTACATCATAGAGCGACACTTTCCTCAAGTGCGTTCCAATAAAGTCGGCCAAGTCCTCTGCTTCGAATCGGATGGCCCAGAAGATGCGCGGGTCGTTGTCGCCGCCCAAGGAGCGCTTAAAGATATCGTTGTCATAATACAGCCATTGGTTGATGGGCTCGGGACGTTCACCCCACGAAACTAGAGCACCATAATCCTCGTCGTCCTCATAATAGTGTATACCATCCAACTTGACCGGCGGGTCGCAATAGGCTGGGAAGACGGCCACGGTGTATTGCGCGCACGACATGGAATAATAAGTGCCGTCCGTGGGTCCGTCATATACTAAACGCAGGCAGTATTCCACCTCGCCGTGCAGTTCTACGGTTTCGTCCAAGAAGTTGTCCTCCTCGGTGAAAGCAAGGAATTCGCCGTTACGGTAGAGTATGGCACCCACAAAGTCACCCTCTGGATAACCAAACGAGAGATGCAGCGCTTCACCATCCAGCACCCAAGTCAAGTTCGTTGGACCAGCGAAATCCGTGCAAGGCCGATACACCCATTGGCAGGTCTTCCACTCACCTGTCTCGGACAGATATACTGGTCTAACCTGAGCCGTGCAGGTGTCGCCTGTTGCCAAGTCATCGACCTCAAATTGGAAAGAGGTGTTGGTGGTTTGTCCCGCCGCTTCCCCGTTTAACATGATTTCAAAATATTGTAAATCACGGTTTTGTGCTTCCTCTAAAGACCAGATTGCCCAACCTGTGTAAGAAACATACAGGCTGTCGATACCATTCGTGGCTTCAATCAACTCGATTTCGATTTGGGTCGGCTCAAAAATGGAGATTGCCGAATCCGAGACATAGTCCACAAAGCCATCAAGATGCACCCTGAGGTCATAGGCATCGCGATAGACGTCTGGCATCACCACGTGACCGTCGCCATTCAAGGTCGCTTGATAGGAATGGTCTTGAGACGAAAGCGTTACCGTGGCTCCTGCTGGCGGCAGCCCCACGTTGGTGGTGGCATCGAGGGTGAAGGTGGTGGTCATATCCTTGTCCAGATAAGCCGACCAAATGGTGTCGGAATAGCTTCGGTTGCCTTCATAATAGCAGCTCACGCCCCAGCGGTATTGTCCCCAAGGCAGGCTGCTCCAGTTCATGTCCATAAACACCGTGTCGGTCAGGTGCGAGGCCATCAACACAGGCGCTTCCTCAAAACGGCTGCGAAACAGGTCATAGTATTGGAAGGAACGGGTCATCTTGGTGCTGTCTCCTTGGGGTAAGGAGTCGTTCATCGACCAAGCAATGCGCACCAAGTCATCGGTATAAAGTCTGGCTTCCACATATCGAACAGGATGAAGCAGCTCGTAGAGAATAAAGGTTACGGCTTCTTGCACTTGTTCCTCCTCAAGAAGCAAGGAGTCTTCGAGATAAGTCGTCGCATAGCCTTCGACCGAGACCCAAACGAGGTAAGCGCCTGCCTCTAGACTGTCGGAGAAACAGCCTGCAGTATCTGTAACAAGCTGATAAACAAGCGTATCTCCCGAAATACTGATACCCGAAAAGGTGACCGAGGCCGCTTCAATGGGGGTGATGCTGTCTTGTTCGTAGACGTTACCGCTAACAGCAATTTGTGCCCAAGCTTTGTGTCCTATAGTGAGGAAGGTGAAAACCATCAAAACCCATGTCCATCTTTTCATCGCGTCCTCCTTTTTTATCGTTTAACGAATTTGGCCATCATTGTTCTCTCGGAGCCTTTCACTTGTATGAAATACATGCCCGATGACAAGGTGTCAACCGAAATGGGTAACTCGCCCAACAGGTTGGAACTCAATCGGGTTTCGGGCATCACCGTCATACCTAAGCTATTGAGTACAACGACGCTGTATGTCATGTTACTGTCCAAACCGTTCACTGTTACCAATGCGTCGGCAGGGTTGGGATAGACTTGCAATGTCGTCGGAAGAAAGTCATTGTTTTGGTGGCGCATGCTCACCCGACCTTCTGGATTGACAAAGAGATGTATGTCGCTCATGCAAGGTTGTTCAGGTGTAAGGGTGATTTCTTCACACATCCCACGGCCATAGCGCGGCAGGTCGGCCATTACATGATAGGTGCCGAAAGGCAGGCCGCTGAAGTTGAAATGCCCTTCAGGTCCGGTCAAGGCGAAGCCTAAGATGCGTTGCTTGCCCGCGTTGAGCAGCAAAATGCCGACATTCGACAAGCCCTCAGAGCAATAGGAAACATCGCAGCCTTCGCGCAGCCAAGGTTGACAGTAGAAATCACGGGCTTTGAAGTTTCGATCGGGGTAATCGAACACGCCGCTAATGCGGCCTTCGCCCATGTGGAAGCCGGGCTCCATCTTGGGCAGGGCTATATCCACGTCATAGACGTTGCCATCCACCTCAATCATGTTCGACTCGTTCCATTGCAGGTCACCGAGGTAATAGCAGCCGCTGGCCTCTGCATCCAAGGTGTCGGGGAAGGCGTAGAGGATGTAAGTGTCAGGCAAAAGGGCGTCGAACTTGAAGAAACCCTCGTCGTCCGAAACGGTGCGATAGAATCCTGAGACAAAGGGGTTGTTGTCGCTTAAGGCAGCAGCAATTACTTGGGTATGTGGGCGTAAAACGTCTCCCGACCAAGTCTTGCCTTCAAGGGAATAGTCTTTGAACAGTTCGAAACGCACCCTGTCGGAGGCATGGCCGCAGAACGACCAGGCTTCGAGTTCCAATTCCACGTAGCCTTGCTCTTTGTCCAATTCGCCAGGATAATAAGCGGTCTGCAATGCCAAGGAGTCTTCAAAACGGCCGTCGCCCAAGGAATGCCAACGCAACAAGTCATAGTTGAGTGCCTCGGCTTGGTCGAGCACCAGCGGGTGGTTCATGCCGCTGAAGCCATCTTCGCCGGCATATACGCTCAAAGCCTTATGCAACTCCAGATGCAAGGCATCAGTCTTCGTCACACCGCTGTTGGTCACACGGAGGGTGAGGATCACCTCACCGGCGTCATAGTCTTCTTCCGAAGGATAATAGGTGGTGCGCAACGCTATCGAGTCGGAGAACACACCTGAGCCTGAGGTCTGCCAAACAAAGCTGCTGTAGATGTATGGTATGTTGGCATCGTTGATGGAATAACCTGATTGTGAGGCGCAAAGGGTGGCATCTTGACCCGCGTAGGGATAATAGTTGGCGAAGGCGTAGGCACTCTGTCCAACCGAGGCATACACGTCGGGGTTGTATGGACGGTCGCAGGCCATAATGGCAACGTTTTCGGCTTGTTGCGGGGTAAGGACGTATGAATTGTCGGTGATGTTGTCGATGCGGTTGGAGAATTTGTAGTAGTTGAAATTGCCGTAAAACAGCACATAGTGGTCAACGTCTTGTTCTAAGTTTTCGTCCCACGAAATCAGCCATCGGTTGTTCACAAACTGTTTTTTCACCTGGAAAGGCGGCGCGATGGGTACTGTAGTGTCGCACTCGGGCAGATAGTTTTCATAGATGATTTCGCCCAAAGAAGGGGAATCGTGTTTGTCAAGAATCACAGACTCAATGTCGGCGGTGGTTTCGGCATCCCAATAGTTGCCACGCATATCGATGTCATGGCTTGTGACATTGGCAAAGAGATAGGTGTTTTTTTTGTAGTGCAAAAAGTTGTTGCCGTTCATCCGCGACTTGTCGGAGAGGAAACTCACGATTCTTTTGTTCGCCTCGCTGATGGTGTTGCCGAAGAATTGCATGGACCCCGCTTCCAACAGGTTGGTAATGGTCAAATCATTCTCAAAGAAGGTGTTGTGCTCAACAATCAGATGACACACACGCATCATCCTGATGGCTTCGTCGTTGCTCCAAAACACATTGTTGCGGATAACTATAGAATCCATGGCAGCTTTCACTCCGTATGAAGAATAGCCCGATCCGCCTTCCGGCAATTCCGATGAGATAAGATTGTTCTCTATATAGTTCGTCGCGTCCCTGTCGGAGATGCCGCCCGCTGTCTCAAAATTGATGGCCGTGGCGGATCCTTGGAAGCAGTTGCCGGAAATATGATTGCGGTTGCATTTGAAGCCATAACCCACATTGGATATCTCGATGTTGATTTGTCCTTGGTCGAAAATGTTGTGCGAAAAAACATTGTCTTCGCTGTCGGAGGCACTGGATTTCAACTCGATACCTGATATGCATTGGAAGAAGAAGCAACTGTCAACCAAGCAGTTGCTACAGTCGGTGAGTTCAATGCCTTTACCCGCGTAGTAGTTGTTGAACGAGCAGTGGTTGACGATTACGTTATTGCTGGAGGAGGCATGTAATGCGGTCAAGGCACCTACGACTTCGACATACGATATTCTTACAGTGTCTTCCTCGGTGATATTTTTCAAAGAAACACCTCCCCAGTCATGCGAAAACTCATAGCAGAGCAGATAAATCGAGTCGTTGCGTTGACCTTCAAGCAGCAAGTTTCCACCGTCGACACGCAGGGCTGCCGATTGCCCGAAATATAGCTTTGTGCCGCTTTCCACGCGAAGCGTACCACTA
>Ga0265298_10009595_pt1 | contig 11508 bp, 8 predicted proteins | sample AusTroGonzalo_MG_3_FD_193486 | JGI IMG/M metagenome (GOLD analysis project Ga0265298, IMG submission 193486) | Bovine rumen microbial communities from tropical cattle in Woodstock, Queensland, Australia - Gonzalo_01 | ecosystem: Host-associated > Mammals > Digestive system > Stomach > Rumen ...
TTGAAAAGTGGGCTTATAAGAAGGCTGATAAAATCATCTATTCCATGCTCTATGGCGATAAATACATTTGTGGGAAACTAGGGTTTCCGGAGAGCAAGGTTGCTTTAATAGGGCAGCCGATGGACTGCGAACGTTTTGATAGGAATGCGATAGAGAAAAAAGAAGAGATTCCAAACGTAATAGAACAGTTCACAAAGAACAGTTTTACTTGCGTTTTTACAGGCTATTTCATGGAGTATGAAGGCGTCCATGTCATGCTAAAAGCTGCGAAAGTGTTCCATGGCAAGAATAAACCTATAAAATTCCTCTTCATTGGTTCCGGTAAAGAAGAAGAGGCGATGAAGAAATATGCAGAGGAAAATAAGCTTGATAACGTTCTCATTCATGGACGTATAAGTAAAGAGGTGATACCGGCAATACTCCGTTCCTGTGATATATGCCTTGCTCATTGTGCAACAGAAGGAAAAGAGGAATCCTTTAAGTACGGTATTAGCAAGAATAAAGTTAATGAATATCTCTATTCTGGAAATCCTGTTATATATGGACGTGGTGATCCGATGGATCCGGTAGCCAAATATGGTGGTGGTTTTGTAATCAAACCGTTCAAGTCAGAGGAGTTTGTAGCTAGAATTCAAGAGATATACGACATGACTACGGAAGAACGAGTAAAGATCGGTGAGAATGGAAAAAAATACATAATTAAATACCACAGGGTTGACTCATTGGTAGATAAACTATTAGAAGTGTTCGGAGTATAAAAGATGGGAGTTGTAAGCAAGGGCCTTCTTCTGTTAAACACAGTAAGATATCTAAAACCGAAACAGGTTTTTCATCAGGTAACTAAACGGTTTAAGAAGTCCGAGCAATTCTGGGCATATGAGAAGAAGTGCATACAATATAAACCTTTTAATCTTTGGATAGATGAGCTTGATAATGACTCGGAGTTTATGAGGCGGTTTAAGCCAGAGGGACTTCTGGATAACAAAGTCACATTGCTTAATGAAACACGGGAGTATGGGTTTTGGAAATACTCAGAAGCATCACATCTATGGAGTTTCAATGTTCACTACCTAGAATATCTCATACCACTGTATTCTTTGTGGAAATCCACAGGGGATGAGAAGTACAAGTCAAAGATAAATCAGATACTGCTTAATTGGTATGAAGTTGGTAGTAAAGAATCTGATTCAAATCAAAGTTATACAATATCGCTTAGAATAGTTAACCAGCTCATAATGGCTGAAGCCATTGATGATAAACAAAGGTTGTATGACTGCATTTATGCTCAATATCGGTATCTACTAAAGCACCAGGAAACGCATCTCTTAGGCAATCATTATCTGGAGAATTTGAAAGCAATTGTAATCTGCAGTGTGGTGTTCTCTGAAGATGATGTTTATAAGAACTACATCAAGAAGCTGCAGAACGAGCTTAATGAAGAGATAACAATTGATGGCCTACACTTTGAACTGAGCCTCATGTATCATAAGATAGTTCTTGAAGATATGATCAGAGTAGCGATAGTGCTGAAGGCTGCCAAGAAGAATGAGTATGAAGGGATTCTAGATAAGATTCAACTTTTGTCCGCAGCTCTCTACTCCTTAGAACACGGAATCAGTCGAACTCCGCTTTTCAATGATGCCGGTGATAATGTGGCAAAGACAAGAGATTCATTGTTAAAAGCTTGTGAGCGACTGTTTGATGTCAAACCACAGAAAAAAGATCAGATTTCAGGATACTATCGGATAGATGATGGCAAAATTGCTCTGATTATGGATTGTGGTGAGTTGGCACCATCATACATGCCTGGCCACGCGCATTGCGATTGCCTAAGTTTTGAACTGTTCTATGATGGAAAACCAGTGTTTGTAAATTCTGGTACTTATCAGTATCAAGGCGATAAGAGAAAATACTTCAGATCAACAGCCGCTCACAATACGGTAAGGATTAATGGACATGAACAGTCTGAACTTTGGGGTGAACACAGAGCGGGGCGGAGAATCATAGGAGTTAAGGGAGAGACTGATGGGCAGTCGATTACTGGAGCATACACAAATTATCTAGGTGAGTGTCATCTTCGAAAAATAAGATTAGAAGATGGAATGTTAACTGTTCTGGACAAAACCGATGGAGACAGTGAAAGCTATTTACACTTAGCTCCGGGAATCAAATATTCAGACGGCGTGCTTAAAGGTAACGGACTGAGGATGTCTGTTGAGCCTGTGAGTGTAGAGGATAGGATAGGCCAATCAGTATACTCTGATGAATTTGGAAAGATTATTGACAACTTAGTTCTTGTTTTCACTTGGAATAAAGATGATCACGAACACGGATACCAAATTAGATTTTTTGAGGAAAATAATTAAAATGATCAATGTTATCGGACTCGGATATATCGGACTTCCTACCGCCCTCATGATGGCTTCTCATGGTGTAGAAGTTGTTGGAACAGACTATAACAAGGAACTTGTTGCTACGCTGAATGCAGGAAAAACTACATTCAAAGAAGATGGCCTTGATGAACTATTCCAGGATGCGTTGAAAGCTGGAATCAAGTTTACCTCTGAGTATCAGGCTACGGATACATATATCGTGTCTGTACCGACTCCCTACGATAAATTTAGTAAAAAGGTTGATGCTTGTTATGTCGTAGCTGCGGTCAAAGATGTTCTGAAGGTAGCTCCTAAAGGGTCATCGCTTGTCATCGAATCAACAGTATCTCCTGGTACCATCGAGAAGAGTGTAAGACCGGTGTTGGAAGCGGAAGGCCGGACGGACATTAACCTCGTCCACGCTCCAGAACGCATTATTCCAGGCAATATGGTTTATGAACTGCTACATAACAACCGGACTATTGGCGCTGATGACAAGGCTATCGGTGAAGAAGTGGCAAAGCTCTATGCCTCCTTCTGCCAGGGCGAGATCGTGGTCACAGATATTAAAACTGCTGAGATGACAAAGGTTGTGGAGAATACTTTCCGTGCTGTTAATATTGCTTTTGCCAACGAACTGGCAAAAATCTGCCGTCACGACAATATGGATGTTTATGAGATCATCAAGATCTGCAACATGCATCCTCGTGTTAATATTCTTCAACCTGGTCCTGGCGTTGGCGGTCATTGTATCTCTGTTGATCCTTGGTTCCTTGTTGGTGATTATCCGTCTCTTGCAAAGGTTATCGACGAGTCCATGAAGACAAATGACGGCATGCCGGATTTCGTGCTCAATCGGATCTATGAGATCATGAAGGAAAAAGGAATGACGGATGTAAGTCGGGTCGGCCTCTACGGTTTGACTTATAAGGAAAACGTTGATGATATGCGTGAGAGTCCCACTCTTCAGCTTCTTGAGAGCCAGGAACGGCATTTGGCAGCAGGACTGAAAGTTTATGATCCTTTCATCGAAAAGGACGTAGTATCGAACCAGTATCATGATCTCGATTCCTTCTTAGATGCCATTGACTTTGTGGTCATCATGGTCAAGCACAACGAGATCAAGGAAAACATGGACAAGTTGAGTAACAAGGTTGTGCTTGATTGCCATAATATTTGCACTCTGCCGGGTGTGTTCCATATTTAAGGAGGATAGGTGAGAAAATGAAACAGTTGTTTTTGTCGGTTAATGATGGGTCAATGAAAGTGATTGAAACGCCAGCACCAACTGTAAAAGAAAATACTGTTATTGTTGAGACTTTGTACTCCGTTGTATCTGCTGGGACAGAACGAAGCCTAGCTTCTTTTGGCGGAAAGAATCTTATCCAGAAAGCTATGGAGCGACCGGATCAGGTTAAAAAAGTAACTGAGAAAATGTCCACAGATGGTATTCTCACAACCGTTGAGAACGCTTTTGGTCGTTTAAAAGACCCGATGCCAATGGGTTATACCGCTGTAGGAAAGGTAACAGATGTCGGACGTGGTGTAACCGATATTAGGGTGGGAGATATTGTTGCCGAGGTTGGGCAGGCTTACCATTCAGAAGTTAATAGAGTCGGAAAAAATCTTGTTGTTAAGGTTCCAGATGAACTTGAAGATATTCGTCAGGCAGCGTTCAGCGCTCTTGGTGGGATAGCTTTGGAAGGCATCCATCAGGCAGAGGTCATGCCTGGCGAAACTGTAGCTGTAATTGGACTAGGTCTTCTTGGTCACATATGTTCTCGTATTCTTTATGCTTATGGTTGCGATGTTATAGGGTATGATGTAGTTGATAAGTCTTTACCCGCAACAAAACTTAAGGCATTCATCAATTCGACTGATGATAGCGCTGTAGATATTACTAAATCTCTTACAAAAGGGTGTGGCGTGGATAAAGTGATTATAACTGCCGCGACCAACTCTAATGCACCAATTGATCTATCCGAGGCAATTACTCGTGATCGTGGAATCATTTGCATGATTGGCGTTACACAGATGACATTAGATCGTCGTCCATTTTATGAGAGAGAATTGACATTTAAGATTGCTCGTTCATATGGTCCAGGTCGCTATGATCCAGCTTATGAAGAGGCTGGATTTGATTATCCTATCGGATATGTTCGTTTCACAGAAGGTCGAAATGTAGAGGAGTTCGTTCGTCTTCTAGCAACAAAAAGGATGGATATTAGTGATCTCATCACACATGTTGTACCATTCTCTGATGCTGCAAAAGCATACGAAATGATCACCACGAACTCTAATCACGAAAAGTATATCGGTGTTCTTCTCCAGTATGATGAGAATAAGGAGAAGTGGGACAAAGTTGTAAAAAGTGGAGACATAAAAAAGACGGTCAAGAAGGACCAGATTGGTTTTGGACTTATTGGCGCAGGTAACTTTGCTCGTGTGACAATGCTTCCTGCGATGAGAGATTCTGGTCTTTATCACTTCACGGGGTTGGCAACAACAGGAGGAGTTACAGCAGCCCAAGCAGAGGATGTATTCCATTTCGATTATACGACGAATGACTATAAAGAACTGTTGAAAGACCCAGAAATCGATCTTATTGGTATTTCTACTCAGCACAATAGCCACGCGAAGTTCGTAGTTGAGGCACTTGAGGCCGGTAAGAGTGTCTATTGTGAAAAGCCATTGTGCCTGACACTTGAAGAGCTGGATAGGATTGAAGAAGCATACAGGAAGTCCGGAGCACAGCTCTTCTGCGGGTTGAACCGACGTCATGCACCGCTGATTGCAGAAATTCGTAAGGATATGAAGACTGATTCCATCCCGGCTGTTTATGACTATATCGCTAATGCAGGATTTATTCCTGAAAATCATTGGACACAGGATGAAGCCAAAGGTGGCGGAAGGATTATCGGTGAGGCGATACACTTCGTGGATACTATCATGTATCTTGATGGATCTGAATTGGTTGATCTTAGGGTAAGCTTTGCTGAAAATCCTGGTTATCCCAAAAAAGACAATGCTATTATCACTCTCCGTTTTGCTTCTGGAGCTATCGGTACGATCATATACACTTCTATGGGAAGCAAGAAGTATGCTAAGGAACAACTCCGAGTATTTAGCAATGGGACTATCTATGAAATGAACAATTATGTTGGAATGTGTAAGTATAGCGCCAATAAAAAGCGTGAAATAAAGCTTAAACAGGATAAGGGCTTTGGAAATGAGTATCAAATGATAGCCGATGTGCTGACGGGAAAACAAGAGAATAAGACAGCAGAAGATGCTTTGAAGGCGCATAGAATGCTACTGGAAGCATTATCGAAATGATACATGTGAGTCTATGAGGATGAATAATAAAAAACTATTTTCCTCTTAGACTTTTAGAAGAGGAGAAAATAGATTATGGATAAAATGGCAATCTATAATCATCTACCAATTTTCGGCCAAAATTTGGCTTGCTATTATGAGGGAAAAAGAATACTGCGGACAAGATTTGGTGGAACTTTTCAGAAGCATCTGAAAGAGTATTGCGAACATGATAATTGGTCATATGATGAAATATGTGATTTGAGGAATCAAAAGTTACGTAAAGGAAATAATAATTGTGATTTGGAGTGACTAATCATGAAAAAAGTATGTATAATAGGACCATTTCCACCACCAATGACAGGAAATTCCAAGGCGTTAGATACAATTGAAAACTCATCTGTGTTTTCTAGTAAATACGAAATCATCAAGGTAAATATATCTACAAAGCTAGGTGCGAGCTTCCATGAAAAAGGAAAAAATGTAATAAGAATTATCAATAAAATAAAACAGGAGACAAAAGAAAGAAAACCAGATTTGTATTACATAACAACTGCACAATCTAAATTTGGAGTTTTTAGAGATTTTCTATATATTAAAACAATAAAAAACAACAATAAAAAAGCCAAAATAGTATGTCATATGCATGGGGGAGGATTCAGAACAACATATTTGAATTCCAATTTTATCATTAGGAAGATGATAGATTGGATTTATAAAGAGGCTTGTATGACAATAGTTTTAAGTGAAAGTCTTGTTTCGATGTTTGAGGACGTTACAGATCCTTCAAAATTAGAAATTGTGTACAATTGTGTGGATGATGTTCTCATTCCAGATGGTGAGTTTGTAAAAGATAAAATTGAGATGATGCTTAAAAAGAAACCATTAAATATTGGTTATCTATCAAATATGATTCCTTCGAAAGGATATGATATAGTTCTTTCAGTTGCATGTAATTATAATGATGACGTTAACTATATGTTCGCAGGAAGTTTTCGTAATGAATCTGAGAAGGACGAATTTTTTTCAAAGATAAGTAAAACAGAGAGAAAAAACAAGATAAAGTATTATGGGATAATATCTGGCGCTGAAAAGATAGATTTTCTACGAAATATAGATATATTTATCCTTCCAACAAGATATCCACCTGAGGGACAACCTATTTCAATAATGGAAGCAATGGCAAATGGAGCTGCAGTCATTACGACTAACCAGGGTGGAATATGTGATATTGTAGAAAATGGAGTTAATGGTATTATTCTACATGATGAGGCTATCGAAAAGGTGCATAAAGCTTTAGCATCGTTAATCGAAGATAGGGAAACTATGGCAATTTATATGTGGAATAATTATCAAAAAGCCATTTCAAAATTTACTGAGAATAATTATATAAACCAACTGATTAGATTGTTTGATAAAGTACTAGCAAATAACGAAAAATAAATTTCGGGGAAAATTGATGTATAGTAAAAGACAATAATAGAAGGCTTCTAAGGATAAAAGAGAAATGATAGCAAGTGATAGCAAGTGATAGGTGATAATGCGATGCATATACTATATTTAACAAACATTCCAGCACCATATAAAATAGATTACTATAATGAACTTGGAAAATTATGTAAGTTAACAGTTGTTTTTGAAAATGATACTGCTCAAAATAGAAACGATTCTTGGTATGGTACTGAATTTAACAATTTTGAAGGCATTTTTCTCAAGAAGGGGATAAGGGTTAGTGAACAGTTTTTTTTCAAACCAGAAATAACTAAATACCTGAGAAGCCTTGATCCTGATATTACTGTAGTTGCAGGATATTCCAGCCCAACATCCTTGATAGCAATTAGATGGCTCAAAAGGAAGAGAAGATTATTTGGAATTGAGATAGATGGAGCTTTATTAGAATCAGAAAACAGAATAAAGCATTTGATAAAATCAAGAATATTAAAGGCTCCGTCTTTTTGTATAGGATCGGGAGGTGAATCAAAAAAATTCTTTAATTATCATGGCGTTAACAACAATAAAATATATACGAGCTGTTTTTCATCTTTAAAAGGGGAAGATATATTACAAGCAAAAATTCCTAAGGAAGAAATAGCTAGTATTAGATCGAAATTAGGATTATCTGATAAAAAATTGGTCATCCTATCAGTTGGACAATTTATATATAGGAAAGGATTTGATATTCTATTCAAGAGTGCGAGGCTGATTGATCCATCATTGATACAGATATGTGTAGTTGGTGGCACTCCAACTGAAGAATACTTGCGTTTATCATCAGGGATAGATGTTGTCTTTGCGGGATTCAAATCAAAAGAAGAAATACTGGATTATTATAAAGCAGCTGATATTTTTGTGTTACCCACAAGACATGATTCGTGGGGACTCGTTATTAACGAGGCAATGGCTAATGGCATTCCAGTCATTACAACTAACAAATGTGTGGCCGGATTAGAATTAATTTCCAATGGCGTCAACGGATATATAGTTAGTGTAGATGATGTTGACGAACTACGGAATAAGATCTGCACATTGATTGAAGATGAATTATTGCTGAAAAAAATGGGAAGAAATGCTCTAAATACAATTCAGAAATCAACGATAGAGGAGATGGCAAATTGTCATTTCGTAATATTTGAAAAAATTCTTGAAAAGAATGGTAAACAAATATGATCTATGAGAAACGGATTTCAGTAGTTATAACTACTTACAACGGTCAGAAATACATAGAAGAAATGTTAGACTCAATACGTTTGCAGACAGTTATTCCAGATGAAGTGCTAATATATGATGATGCTTCTTGTGACGAAACCGTTAGAAAGATAGAAGGATTTATATCCGAAAACAAGCTAGATAATTGGATATTATTTCAGAACAAAGAAAACCTAGGCTGGAGAAAAAATTTTTACAATGCTATCTGTGCAGCAACAGGTGATTATATATTTTTGGCAGACCAAGATGATAGATGGGATTTAAATAAAATAGAGTATTATATAGATGCACTGTCTAGAGAGAAAAACATCCAACTATTGTGTTCCAACTTTCATGTTGTATCAAATAACAATGCTAAAGTATGGCCTGGTAAGTTCCCACAGATTGACGATGGAACAATTACACGTGTTAAGCCGACGAAGAACAATTTATGCCTTGTCAGGCCTGGCTGTACATTTTGTATTACGAAAGAATTGAAACATTTTTATAATGAATTGGCTGATGGATCAGAAACATATGACTTGTTTCTTTGGGATCTTGCCTTATTAAATGATGGACTTGCAATATTGAACAAGAAGTTGCTGTATTATAATCGACATGAAGAGAGTGTCACAAACCATAAGAGACTGGGATTAGATGAGAGAAGAAAACTCTTAGAAAATGACTATCTATGTATCGTCAGGAAGATATCCAATTCAATATCGAAATCAAGTAATAATCAAAATAGAATCGCGCTTGCGAGGGGGTGCGTGGATTATTGTAGAGCTCGATGCAGGTTATTAGATAAAAAAACAAACATACTAGTAAGTTCGTTAGGTCTCTTGAAATACATACAATACTATCCCAAAATAAGCACATATGTGTATGATATAATTGTTAGGATAAAAGGAAAATGAAGATTAGTTTGTATATAAATAAGTTTTGTCGTATTTATAAATCTTATGGAGTTGTCTCAATAAAAGTTTTATATTATAAGATCATGCAACATATTATACGTGATGAGGGGAAAAGACATTATTATTTCTATAAAGAGTATCAATGTGTAAAAAATTATATATATAGAAAATACAAATCCATAATTTTCAAGTACAAAGAAAGTTCTGACAAAGGGAACGATAATCTACAAATCGAAAATAGATGTAACATATATGTTTTTTGGTATCAAGGATATGAGTCTGCTCCTGAAATAATAAAAACGTGCATCGATAGATTGCTATATATATATAATGATAGAGTGATAATAATAAACAAAGACAATTTCAAAGATTACGCAGACATACCAAAACGTATCCTAGAGTTATTAGACCAGAAAGTAATATCTTTCACAAACTTTTCTGATTTATTAAGATTGAGTGTTTTAAGAAAAAATGGTGGGATATGGATTGATGCCGGAATTTATTCATTGAAGCCTTTTGATTTAGATATGTACATCTATCCTTTCTATACAATAAAACATGGATTGTTTTCGGACTGGCATGTATGTAAAGGATTGTGGACTATAGGACTGTTCTGTAGTGGCAAAAATAACACAATAATCAATTATTTATATGACGTTTTGACAGCATGTATTTTGGATCATAAAACATTTTTAGACTATTTAATGTTTGATTCGGTATTGGCACTTGGGTATGAAAACATTCAATCAATTCAAGAGATGATTAACAAAGTTCCGATTAATAATTGTCGATTCTTTGAATTAGACAAGAAGATCAATGAAACTTATAACGAATTGAAATTTAAAATGATCGTTAAAGGAGACTCATTGTTCCGTATTGGATGGAAACAACAGTTTTACAAAATGAATGGCGAAGAAATAACTAATTATGAGTATCTCTTGTTAAATGGCAGAATGATGAATTTCAATGATTAATCAATTGGGATAACTCGTATTCCTCAGGTGGTCTTTGCATAACGAAGAACGAATTACAAAGAGGAGACTAATGGAATGATACGTTACACAGCGCTGTGTATCTAGGCATACATTTTGCTATGCTTTGAATTAGAATACGTACATTCGTTTATTTATACATTTTATCAATTTTTGCTCTGAATAACTCTGATACTTGAATTCTATTATTATTTAAGCTTACTATACGTTCTTTATGTAGTTCATTTCAGGTTATAATATACTTTTGATTTTCCGAGCGAGATAGAACCAATATTTTAAGAATGAATAGGAAAGAGATTTTATGAGTGTTATTTTGTTTTTTACAGTGTTTATAATTAACATTTTTCTGATGATCTATTGTAAAGAGAATAAATGGATAGCCATTGTCTCTGTTGGGATTCTGCTATTAATATATGCCGGAAACAATCGAACAGGCTTTGCAGATTTAACTTATTATCGTTCCATGTATTATTCAATGAGATATACAGATGAATACGAAAAAGGCTATGTCGCATTTGCAAATTTTTTTTCATCTATTGGAATGAATTTTAATGTTTTTTTAGGGCTCGTATTTCTGATTTGTGTAATCTTATTAACCTTTGTCGTCAAATCTCACACGAATCATTACGCTCCGGTTATTGCACTAATGAGTGGGTTTTATTATTTTTATAGTTTAGAAGTTGTTCGTTTCTTTATTGCAAATTCAATTTTGCTTGTTGCTTTAGAATTGTATTATAGAAGAAAACCAATTATAGGTTCAGCCATTTTACTCCTCGCATCTCAATTTCATAGATATGCGTATGTATTCTTTTTGTTATTGCCGCTATCCTTTGTAAGCAATAAAGAGAAACTTCTAAAAATTTATAAGATTATTGGGATCTCTTCTTGCGTATTATCACTTTTTATTTTTTTGAGTGGGAATAATACCTCTTTCATTGGCACGTTCTTTTCTAGATATTTTATTGGAACAGATTATGAAGGTAAATTTGGGTATTTTCAGTCGAGAACAAGATATGGATTTATACTCTTTTTCTGGTATCAATTCGTAAACTATATTTTTATATTGTGTTGCAATAAAATAATTGAATCGCTTCCGGAAGACTTAGTAACGAAAGATCAATTAAACTATATGTTTTTTTGCAAAGCATGTGTGTATGCTTTGTGTGTTGCGCTACCATTGACAATGGTAAATACAACATTTGTTCGCTACTTTATTAGCATCTCTCT
>Ga0265298_10009598_pt1 | contig 11506 bp, 21 predicted proteins | sample AusTroGonzalo_MG_3_FD_193486 | JGI IMG/M metagenome (GOLD analysis project Ga0265298, IMG submission 193486) | Bovine rumen microbial communities from tropical cattle in Woodstock, Queensland, Australia - Gonzalo_01 | ecosystem: Host-associated > Mammals > Digestive system > Stomach > Rumen ...
ACATTAAACTCTCTAGCCGTTTGAATAGTCCAACGCTTATAGCTTTTAAGAACTTCATCTACCATACTATGCAGCTTTATAATCTACAACCATATTAAGAGCTTTACTTGTAGCAATTCTGTCACCACCAAAGATTAGATTATCCATACGCTTTTCACCTTCTTGTTTCTTAACGTTTGAATAATAACCAGTGATAGCATTATAAGCACCCCAAGCGTTACCAATAATATGTTCTTGAGCAACACCATTTTTATAATAATCAAACATAGTATTAAGAATATTAGCTTTGCGAGTACTAATATTAGTCTTCTGCATAGCAAGCCAATCTCTTTCAAATACTTTACGAATACCATTTTCATGATTATACTCAACAACAGCTTCGTATTCACCTTTGGTAAGTTGTAGACGAGCAATATAATCTCTAACTTGGTCATCAGTCATCTTAATAGTAAGAAGACTTTCATAAAGAAGTTGAGAAGTCTTAGCATAATCTATTGCAGTACGAAGCATTTCTGCACCAAAGTCGAGTCTATCTTGAGCAGTCTTTGTATGTCTAATACGAATATGAGCTGAAGCTTCTTCAAGTCCGGCATTAAGCATATTAAGACAGAATACTCTTACAGGAGTAAACAAAACATCAATGCTGCCACTTCCATCGTGAGAAGTGCTGAACACAAGATAATTATCAATCGGATCGTCTCCAACTGTAGTAGATATAGGGAGTTTAGCAGTGATAAAAACTTTGTGTCCATATCCAAAACATCCTGCATATTGAAATAAAGCTTTTCCTTCTCCGATAGCATTGTCTATAAAATTAAATGCATCAATATTTTGTATAACTTCATATTTAGATTTAACAATACCAAGAGGAATATTCTTATCAACACGATATGTGCCATAAGCATTAGGACAAGGACGATAAATGTTACCACCATGAGCAAAGTCACCCATAGTTTCACTAATTTCATTATTACCATTAATGTTAAATGGCATTTTAGCAACTAGTTCACATTTATCTACCATAAAATCAAGACCAGCTTTTTTGATAACTTCTTCTGAGGTTTTACAATCGGTAACATTTTTACCTAGTTTACCACCCCAAGGAAGACCATAAGCTTCAAACTTTTTAGCCATATTAAATTAATATTACAAGTTTACCATTATCTTTAACTATATCTCTAACTTCGCTATAATGAGGAGTACCTTGATAATACTCCTCTTGATTAGCGACTACAATTTCATCACCAGGTCTTAAACTAATAAGTTCCTGAACAGCAGCATTTACTATCATTTTATTATAATACTTTGATTTTCTTCGATATGAGCAATACTACTTAAATCTATATTACTGTTAAGTAAAACATCTTTCATAGTAGTTTTACTAACATTAGATTTAACCTTATAGTTTGTTATAAATCCGAAGAACTTTTGCATAAAATCAATACCATTATTAGCAAGAAGGTCTTTAAGATTTACATCAAACGTAAGAGTAGCAGGAATGTTATAAAGCTCACCAGTACTAAATTCCATTCCTCCATCAGAATTCTTAATAGCCTCTCTAACTTCTTGCTCATTTAAGTCATGAACACTATTAAGTTCTCTAGTATAAGCAAGAGCATTAAAGTAATTAAATACACTCTTAGCAATAGCATCAGTTCTCTCAGTGTCAATCTCAACTTTTTGAGTATTACGAACACTAATCTTACCTGTACCATAATCTAAGAACTTACCACCAGATTTAGTTTCATCACCAAACTTAGTGATAGCTTGAGCAATTACTTTCGAAAGTCTTTCAATAACTCTGTTCTTGGCATCTTTAAGTTCTTTGAGACGAGCAGTTTCTTTATCGATTGTATCAATTTCTCCTTTGAGGCTTTTGATAACTTCTCCATAAGATTTAATCTTATTCTTAAAATCTTCTTGTGTAACAGTTAATTTTTCTTCAAGTTCAGGAGTTAATTCTCCACCATTTTCTTCTAGTTCATTAAAGACATCAAGAAGGTCTTGTTGTATTTGCCAAATATTCATAATGTAATACTTATCTATATTATTAAGTTTAACATAAACAGTATAAAGACTAGTCACAATTCTTAGTAAAATATTTAAGTTCGCCTTTAACTTTCACCTCCCCTTTAGAAGAAATGATAGTTAGATTAGAACCAGGAAATTTCTCATTAAGAGTATCACATAAATCTTCAAGACATCTTATAGCATTCGAATAAGCTCTATCAGAAAGATGTAGTAAAACAATAGTGAAACAAATGAGTATTGTACAAAGCAACAAACTAATACTTAACCAAATCATCTTCTATAATTATCATCAGTATAAATAGTATTTTCCTTAATCTTACCACAATTGGTACAACGAGAGATAATAGTAGTTCCAACTACAACACCATAAGGATTTTTAATTTCTTTATTTTCAAGAACTTCATATTTATGAAGTCCAATAGCACATTTGAAATCTTGACTCATATTAAAAATAAATTAAAGTTCTTCTATTTCTAATTCTTCATCGCTACACATAGTATAAATATTGCTAACTTTAATATTAAGTTTCTCAGCAACGTAAGAGTCTATATCTTCTACATTATTTGGAATTGTAGTATGATATATTTTAGCATCAGCATAATCAAAAATATAACAATGTGTCATATTATAAATCGTTAATTATATTAGTTAATAAGTCTTTAATTGTATTATAATTATAAACTTTAATAGCTTCTAAAGTTGAAAACTTTTCATATTTACTACCTTTACAAGCAGCTTTGTATTTAATTGCTCTAATTATGCTAGAATCAGATACATTATTACATCTAGCCGCACATCTTATAGAAGCGTAAATTGCTACAGGTTTAGAATTTACTATTTTTAATACTTTATAAGATAAAGCATCTTGAAGAGCTTTATTTGTGTTACTATATAAATTATTTTCTTTATAAGAACACCATTCTAAATTGTCTATTTTATTATTATGTCTATTTTTATCTATATGATTTATACAAGGTTCATTATTTATATTATCTATAAAGGCTTCTGCTACTAGTCTATGTACATATATTCTACTTCTTTTATTATTTTTGAATAAATCTACATATAAATATCCACTACCATTATCTGTTTGAGCCAATAGTTTTTCTTTATTTCTAGATAAACTTTTAACATTGCCAAGATTAGATACTTTATATTTTCCTTTAAATCCTTGAATATCTTTATAAATTTCAATCATATTAATTGTCTTTTTATAAATTCTTGTTTTAAAGGCATTGCTAGTAGTTTAGCATTTGGATGTACAGGACCTGATACGCCATCAGCTCTAAGAGCAAAGAAGTGTTTCCAATCATCTACAAAAGCAGTATGAATTAATTGACTCTTAGTAGCAAGAGGAAGAACTTCACGAGCTTTTTGTGCAGGCCAACCTTTCTTAATAAGCATATTATAACACCATTGAGAAAAAGTAAGAGCACAAAGATAGAAATCCATATCACACCAAGTATTTACAATTTCATCATCTTCTTGAGATAGAATACCAGAAGCATAATCTCCAACTCCATCAAAAGCGTGTCCTTCAAGATAAGGAAGATGTTCATCATCAAGAAGCCAAGCAGGAAGTCCAATCTTTAACTGACCATCATTCTTCTTGGAATAGTTACAATATCTTGTAGACTCTTCTGCAATTGAATCAACTCTATGACGATTAAACTCACGAGTAACACCTATATTAGTTGTAAAAGATACAGTAACACGTTTAGCGTGATGTTCAGTTGGAGAACAAATATATTCTAAGTCATCAAGCCAATTATTTTCGTAAATAACACGAAGATTAGTTGTTACGTAATAAGCATATTTATAACTAGTATCACTTTGACAATGTTCTGTTTCTAAATGAATTTCGTTATATCTAGAATATTTATTTTTTATATAATGTCTAAGAGGATTTCTATCCCAATCAATAGCCATAAGATAAACAGTACCGTGTTCAAGCATAGCACCATGTATCTTATCAAAGTCTAATGCTCCCCATAAAAGATGTCCTTTTAAAATAACTCTTTTAACAAACTTTTCATCAGTTTCACCATTTTCTTTAGGAGTACTTTGATAACAAACTCTAGTACAACGAGCAATATGTGCCCATATACCATCAAGGGAATTATTTTGTTCCCATATTTCAACAAAAGGAGTTATAAGTTCCATATTAATTATTTTACAAACATTTTAGTAAATTCTTCTGTAGTCATAAGAGCAATACCATCTTTACATTCGATATTAACTGCTTCTTTTGGAATATAAGCACATCTACCTGTACCTTTTCTATTAGCTTCAGATTCAACTTCAATTATAGTAATATACTTCTTTTTACATTCATCACAAAGTTCTCCTTCTATTTGTCTAGGAGCTTCAGCGTCACCTTTAAGCCTACCAAATAACGCAAGAGAAGTATCTTTCTTACATATAGGACAAATAACAATAGAGCAATTAACTCCATGTTTAGGAGAAAGAGGTATGCCTTTACTCATATTATTTATTTTTCTTTCTTCTTAAATAACTAAGTATCATAACAGAATAACATGCAAGGTCAGTTAGAGTATCCTCAATAGACTCGTTAATTTGCATTTCATCTTCTTTTCCCATACAAGCAATAAGTCTATTAAGTTTATCTAATAGACGACCAAGAGGATAACCTACACCAATTTTATCACAACCTTCATCAAATGAATTACCATAATCGTGATTCTTTTTAGCATAAAGTTCAGTCATTTCTTTGACAATATTGCCAAACGTTTTGACTTTTTCATCGTGAAGTTCAATAGGAACTTCAATTTCAGTAACAGTTTTAAAATTTGCTTTTGGCATAACTTACTTTGTTTTGTTAGCATTATTAATAAATTTTCTACTAGCATTAAGAAGAATAGCTCCTATATGAAGCATTTGGTCTTGAGAAAGTTCTAATACACTTTTATCAACACCATCTATAAAGATAGCAATAGCAAATCCATTATCTTCAATAGTAAGTTTAGGATTATGTATTATATGTAATTCAATATTTTCTTGTGCCATATTACAAAGATAATAAATTTTTAGAATATATAAAAATTTTAAGTGTTAAATCTTTCAGATAATTTTAACGTTTCTGATAGGCTTTATTTGTCGGTGGTATAGTTAATCAACTGAAAGATATAAACGCAACAGCGAGGCTGAAAAGTGCCAAATAGAGCATTTTATACCGCCTATTCCCTATTTGAAAACAAAATGATACTCCTACATCAAGTTTAGCACTATCAGTAGGAGTATCTACAACTAGAAGATTAACTTATATACTTTGCCATCGAGTTGGCTTTCTACAAGTTCAACACTAATGTTATTGTTTTCTTTTGTAACATAATCAGGGAGTTCATTCCATATGTCATTAAGATAAACTTTAACATTACCATTACTATCTTTCTTAAGAAATTTGTCTTTAAGACCTTCTTGTTTATTGTCATAAACTGCTACAAAGTAATGATATGTATCTTTATCAACATCATATCGTTTCAAAAGACAATATCTATCGTGATACTCTATAGTAGAAGATAGTAATCTCTTATAATTTGTCTGAATATAATCAGAACTCGGAATAAATTTATTTACATTATCATACGCTACTAGATTCATCTTTATTATTTCTTAAATCATAAGACACTTTAGCTCTGGCATCTTCTTCTTCGAAAGTAACAACAGCCCAGTTATGAGAATATTGAATTTTTAGCCAATTAAAAGTTATAGTAATTCCAGAGTTAAAATAAAATTCAACAGTTGGAATTATATACCAGCTATTATATTCATTACCCCATTCTAGAAATGTTGTCTTTTCTAAGAGGCACATCTGCTTATCCTCTTCCTTTGATAGGTATTTAAGCTTCAATATAAATACCACGAGCATGGAAAGGAACTTGAGCAACGCCAGACCTAGCACGAAACTCAACACGCATATACTTACCGACATATTTATCTTTATTAATTAAAATGCTACGTTGTTCATCTTGAGGTTTATTAATACTACACTCAAAGAGTTCTTCATTAATGTCATTACGACAAACAAAGAGAGGAAGGTCACTACGTTTATGTTCAGAAGTAATATCAACAATAATAAATTTACCATCATCAACTTTCTTAAATTTAAACATAGCTTGATTACGTTTACCAAATTGATATTCAGCAGAAGGATTACGAAGAATAAGACCTTCAAAACCTAAATCAATAAATGTATCTCTATTAAAAATAGCTTTATCTATAGAATTTATATTATAAAAAGTAGGAAGAAGAACAAATTGATTTTTATTATTTAAATGTTCTTCTTTATTATTAAACATAAATTCTTTAGATATATTAATGTTGTTATTTCTAAAATTATCTCTAGCCTCAGCACTCATATTTTCAACACAAATATCATAACACCAATATTGAAGTTTATAATGATTTGCAAGTTGAGTATTCTTAACAAAAGAATTAATATCATTTACTGAATATCCAGGAAGATAAAGTTCTCCATCAAGACAAGCTCCTTCTTCTATCATCATATCAAGAAGTTCTTTACTTATCTTAGGAAGAAGAATTTCATCCATCCAAAACATCTTATTAGTCCAATCTTCTCCAGTGCGAGAATGATAAGTCAGAGTAATAGGATTAAACAAATCATCAGATTTATCTGTAGCACCTATAATACATCTAAGACCATCAATTTTCCACTGACCAAGCATAGAACCATATTTGTCGAATGGTTTATTATCTTCAAGTACTTTGGCAAGCATAGGAAGAACAAAACCTTCAGAAGTAGTAGAATATTTTGGAAGATATATATCAAGATAACTTCTAAGAACAAGGTTGTTGCCTTCAGGATTATAGTCTGGAGCAAGAACATTACTGTCTTTAAGGTCACTTAATTCTTTATAACCTTCTTTTCTTTTAGCATTTATTCTACTTTGAAGTTCGTTAACATTCTTCTTAGTTATGACAATACTTTCTTTATGTAAAGTTCCACCAACAAGACCATAACAAATTTCAAGAGTTCCATCTTTTTCTTCTCCAGACCAAATTAGAGGTTTGCCAGCAGCATTACGTTTATATAATGTAATCATACTATCTTAATATTAAATTCAACTTTAATAGGCTCATCTTCAAACTTTAAATCTTTAAATTCAGGAAAATCCCAATCATAAATCCTAAAAGTTTTATCGTTACTACCCCACCAGGTTTTCTCTATGTCATTTTCTAAATGAGGCTTACGATAATGAAACCAAAGAGTATTATCTTTATCTCTTGCTACATATCCAATCATACTTCTACATAATTAATAGTTACTACTTCATCTCCATCAGTAATATCAAACGTATCATTGATAGTATCTATAATATTACTACAACTATACTCATTTAGAGGACATTGTTGACAGGTATCATAGTCTTCACACTTACTATCTTTAGGAAGAACTAAATCATAACGTTTACCTTTGAGTACTATATAATTTTCGTCATTCATTTCTTTAAACTTTCTAAATACTTTAAAAATTTCTTTTGATAATCTTTAAGACGAATATTACTAATTCTTCCATTATGTTTTACAACACAATGTTTTTCAATAAATTCAGCATTAGTCATCTTTCTTAGCAGGTTTAATTTTAAAAGTTAAATTACCAAACTGAGCACTAAGCTTTTTAAGCCTTTCTTTATTACTAATTTCTTTGCCCATACCAGGTATAGTTTGCTCAGTAGCTTTCCTTCTACGGGCGGGCTTACTGTGCTCTTTATCCCATTTATCTTTAGCTTTCTTACCACCATACCAAATAGGAGGATTTTCTTTTTCATATTCAAGATTAGCTTGATGTCTTTCAAGAAGTTTATTAACCCATAGTTTAATAAAATCAGTATCTTCTTGTTCATTGCCAATTCTATCAACAGCATAAAGATAAGCGCTTACTTCTCTTTGATAAGGATAACCAATAGTTTGCATCATTCTCATACCTTGAATAATACGAGTACAATCTAGATAAACAAGTTGCTGAGTTAAATATCCTGCGATACCTTTCTCAGCAACTCTTTGGTCTATCATTCTATGGTCAGAATCATCTAGAGAAGTAATATAATCACGCAACTCTGTTAATTTCATTTCTCTTTTCTTTAAATATACAACAACGTTGAGGCTTACCTAATCTAGCGTGTATATATTGTGCTACAACAGCTGGATTAGTAGTATCGTAATATCTATAATGTTTTATAGGACTATAACAACAATGTTCTTCGTAAACATAATCAGAAGGAACACATATTCCTAAAGCACCTAAATGGTCTAGCCAATTCATACCTTGAATAACTTCAAAATCATCAGAGCCATTATGAAAATCTATTTCACCATAACAAATAACAGTAGATTTGTCAATAGTAAATTGAAAGCCATCTCTTTTAGTAACAAGAATACCTTTATCAAGAGCAGCTTCTTCTTTTTCAGAAATAGGTATCATAATAATAAGCTCAGTTTCCCATTTACTAATAGAACGGGAGCATATCACCTGATATGTCAAATCTGTCAAAGGCATCTGAATCTTGTGGAGTTTTAAATCTGAGTTCGACATATTTTTTAGTATCTTCAATAAATCTATTAATTTGTTCTTTATTAAATTTATCGTGAAGGTCTGCAAAATCTTTGCAATTAAAATTAGGTAGACCAAATTCACCACGTGTTATAAAGAGATAAGGAATATTATATTCCTCTTCTAGATACTTAGCACCATCTCGACCTGTTCTATCAAAATCAAGAAGACTAATTATCATACCATCATCAGCAAGTTTCTTAACAAGCCAATCATATTCTACTTGACGAAGTCTATAATTTTCACTTGGAAGATTTATAACTCCTATATTGAGTTTTCTAGCTCCCCCGTAGAGAGGATTGTGCATTAGATGATTACCAATACTCAATCTATCTTTACTACTTTTAGTAATTAAAATGTAATCATAATTATCAAGTTCAAGATTAGGTAAGCCTTCAAGAACATTGCAATTAGTTATAAATTTTAATTCAGTACGACGATTTCTCTTAGGGAAATAAAGTTTAATAAGACGAACACCTTGTCTATTAGTTCTACTACCTGATAACATATAAGCATAGCATGGGTCTTTTGCTTTGTAATAGTATTTAGGTTCTGTATCAACAGTTCTGTTAAGATAATATTGTTCGACAGGAATTACAAAATGAGTATTAAGATAATTCAAATCTACACCCCAACGAGCCCATATATCTTTATCATATTTATTCCAACTTCTTGGAACAATATCAATAATAGCTTTTTTAGTTCTACCTTTAGCAACAGCATTTGCTAATAAAGGTTGAATATTAGGGTCAACTTCTTTTCCGTCTATAATATCACTGAAAGTATATGCTATATGTTTAAGAACAAAATAGAAATCTTGTTTATTACTGGTTTCAATCTTTCTTTCAAAGGCAATACTCAAAACATAAGCTACAACCCCATAAATATCCTCAAAGAAACCATAACCACCAAAGTCACGAACTTTAAGTCGTCCTTTAGCGTTAAATTGTATACCCATACTCTTATTAGTATCATCATCACGAAAGACACTTTCAATAAGAGCATTTTTAGCTATACAATGTTGTACAGTTTCCATAGGAATACCCAAGTACTTACTTACAATAGCTTCTTGGCTAATCTTAGACTCAATATACTCTTTAGTAAGACTACTAGTATTAGGATTTCTTCTCATGTTAAGATAATAAGAAGGGCTAACTCCATTACTGAAGCTAGCCCTATTATGAACACAACCATTAGCAAGACCGTCAGAGCGACAGTCTAAGTTACTTAAAATGGCATATCATCAGCAGCTGCTTCATTATAAGCACTACCTGCGGCAGTACCGCCCATACCAGGCATACCTGCCATTACGCCACCTTCAGCACCTGCCATTCCAGGAATAGTAGGAGCCTTCTTAACTTCTTTAGGAGTAATAGATTCCTTAGAACTATCTACGCTAATGATTTTAGGCTGATAATTAGGAGTTGGAGCCAACTCAATACAACCAGAACCAATAAACATATCAAATCCAAGGTCACCATTCTGTGTTACATTCTTCCATTCTCCCTTAACTTTCTTATGACGGAGAAGCTTAATCCAACAACGAAGGAATTTACCATTATCATCACGATAACAAGGTTTAGCTGTTTCTCCTTCAGCAAGACCGAAAGTACCATTCATCATAGCTACAACATTGCTAAACAGCTGAGCATAGCCACCAAGAATTTCCTTAACGTCAAGAGCAACAAAATTACCATCATCATCAAAGTCCATAAACGGAAGAGTAAGAGCATCTTCTTCTGCTTCAGTAAGCTTACGACCTTTTAGATAATAAACATCAAGAACGTGCTTAATCCAATTCAGAACCTGATTAACCTTCCATTCCTCTGTACCTCCAGGAATAGTATTAACATTACTCTCAACAGGAAAGAGAGATTGATAGACATGACGCATTTCATTAGCATCTGCGGTGTTACTAGCAAACTCAAACTGAAGGCGAGGAACTTTCTCACCAGTAAACTGTTTACCATCAGCATTAGTAGACCACTCTACAGACACATTGTGAAGATGTGCCATAAACAGACCGTTAGGAGCAGCATCTTTTTCATGAAAGCGCAACTGACTAGTTGCTTTAGTTTCATTACTAACACCTCTCCTAGCTTTCTTTACAGGAGCTTCTGCAGCCACTCCTGCTTTAGTTTCTTTTGTTTCTGACATAACTTAATTAAGTTTTAAAAATTAATGAAGATAAATATGGGGAGATACTCAATTATGAATACCTCCCCAAGCATCTTTATCAAGACAAATTAGAGATTACTCAGCAGCCTCTTCGCCTTTCTTACCACGAACCATAGGAGTCTTATCCTCAACAAACTCAAGAGGATAAATGGTCAGAGTTACATTCTCCTTACCATTGTTATACTCAGCCTCCTCAGGAGCATCAAGCTTAACATCAAATACACGATTGAAGTTAGTCTTACCCTCACCAAGGTCAGCCTTAAGAGCATCCCAAATAGCAGTATCAGTGAAGTTCAGCTGCAAACCGATACCTGTAGCCTGAGCAGTAGCAGCAGTCTTAGAACCAGCAGCAGCAGGACATGTGGGAGAAGGAATATCTTCGGGAGTCAGAGCAGCAGCGAGAGCCTCATCGTCAGCACCCTCAAGACCCTTAGCAGCAGCAAAGGCAGCCTTATCTTCCTCATCCATAGCCTGAATCATCTCAAGACCATGTTCAGCAATCTGAGCAAGCTTCTCTTCCTTAGTAACACGAATAGTACTCAGCAGAGGCTCACCACTACGTTTAAACAGAGCAACACCCTTAGCAATATACCAAACAGTCTGGTCTTTAATAAGAGCTTCCTGACCTTCGGGAGTATTAATATCCCAACCATTCTCATTACAATAGTTGACAAGTTCATCAGGCTGACTCTGAATCAAAGCCTC
>Ga0265298_10009601_pt1 | contig 11505 bp, 15 predicted proteins | sample AusTroGonzalo_MG_3_FD_193486 | JGI IMG/M metagenome (GOLD analysis project Ga0265298, IMG submission 193486) | Bovine rumen microbial communities from tropical cattle in Woodstock, Queensland, Australia - Gonzalo_01 | ecosystem: Host-associated > Mammals > Digestive system > Stomach > Rumen ...
AAGCAGAAACTTCGCGTACCCTAACATAGATATTGCCGTCGGAGAGGGAGAAGTCAGCGTCAGCTGCGAGTACCCCAGGGTGAAGGACAAGGCCATGGTCGGAACCTTCGTGGCCCACATCAGGAACATGATGGTCGGGGTCACAGAGGGATTCAAGTACGACCTGAAGATCGTGTTCTCTCACTTCCCGATGAAAGTTGCAGTGAAAGGCGACCGCGTTGAGATCAACAACTACATGGGAGGACACGCACCCCGTTACGCCAACATCGTGAAGGGATGCACCGTCAAGATCTCCGGCCAGGATGTGACTGTCGAAGGAATCGACATCGAGGCCTGCGGTCAGACCGCGGCCAACATGGAGAAGGCGACCCAGAGGGGCGGCTTCGATAAGAGGGTCTTCGAGGACGGTATCTACATCGTCGGCAAATCGCACAAGGTGAAACAATGACCGTGAAAGATTTCAAGGACCTCCGTGGAATGACGGACGGCAACATCGAGGAACTCAAGTCCATCGGAATCAACAACGTGGACGAGCTCAAGGCAGCGGTCAACGACGACGCAAAGGTCAAGGAGATCATCAAGACCCTGTCCGGAATCGGACCCAAGACCGTCGCCAACTGGAAGGCAGCATTCGACGGCGAGGCACCCGCAAAGGCCGAGCCCGCGAAGAAGGAAGCAGCCAAGAAGGACGAGCCCGAAGCGGTCGTCGTCGAGGCAGCAGAGTCCGCCTACGTCGTGAAGAAGAAGGCGGAGCTGGACGCAGAGACCACAGACGCTCTCGCCAAGAGGGCGATCATCTCCGGAAGGAGGCCCGCCTTCAAGAGGCAGGAGTGGTTCAGATACGCCAAGTTCAAGGACTCCACATGGAGGAAGCCCAAGGGAATCCACTCCAAGATGAAGAGGAGGCTCAAGAGGCGCGGACCCATCGTGGACATCGGATTCCGCGGACCCGCTTCCGTCAGGGGACTCCACCCCACCGGATTCGAGGAGGTCCTCGTCTACAACGTGGACAACCTGGACCAGATCGATCCCAAGAAGCAGGCGATCCGTATCGGCGGAACCGTCGGAACGAAGAAGAGAATGGCAATCGAGGACAGGGCCGACGAGCTCGGTATCAGGGTCCTCAACAGGATGGTGTGAGCATGTCCGACCTGAAGAACCAGAGAAGGATGGCCGCAGAGATCCTGAAGTGCGGTGAGAACAGGGTCTGGATCAACCCCGACAAGCTCGAGGAGATAGAGGACTGCATCACCCGCGCAGACATCCGCACAGCAATCTCGTCCGGTCTGATCAAGGCGAAGTCCAAGAACGGAACCTCCAAGGGCAGGATAAGATACGTGCAGGGACAGAAGGCCAGCGGAAAGAGGAAGGGACCCGGATCCAGGAAGGGAACGGCGAACGCCCGCGTCCGCGACAAGGAGCGCTGGATGGCAACCATCAGGCCCATCCGTGACGAGCTCAAGACCCTCAGGGCCGACGGCAAGATCACACCCTCCGTGTACAGGCTCTACTACAGGAAGGCCAAGGGAGGAATGTTCAAGTCCCGCAGGCACCTTAAGCAGCACATGATCGCTGCTGGACACCTCAAGGAGGAGATCTGATGGCAACAGGACCTAGATACAAAGTAGCGTTCCGCAGAAGAAGGGAACTCCGTACCGACTACTACACCCGCAAGAAGCTCCTCACAGCGAGAGAGACCAGGGCCGTCGTAAGGAGGTCCAGCAAGAACATCTCCATCCAGTTCGTGGACTTCGCGATGGAGGGAGACAAGATCATCGCTTCCGCGACCACCAAGGAGCTGAAGGCAATGGGCTGGGAGTATTCCTGCTCATCGATCCCCGCGGCATACCTGGTCGGATACCTTGCAGGTAAGAGAGCGGTGAAAGAAGGCATCGAGTACGCTGTTCTCGACATCGGTATGCAGCACGTCCAGCACGGCGGTGTATTGTTCGCCACCGTCGCGGGAATGACTGACGCCGGACTCGAGATCCCCTGCAGCGAGGAGGTCCTCCCCGACGAGGACAGGCTGAAGGGAAAGCACATCGATGAGAACATCGAGGCTGCAATCGACAGCATAAAACAGAAGATGGAGGCTGATTAAAATGACTGACTGGGTTCCTAAGACAAGACTCGGACAGATGGTCCTCAACGGCGAGATCACCACAATGAGCGACGCCCTGGCGACCAAACTGCCTCTCCGCGAGCCCGAGATCGTGGACATCCTGCTCCCCGACCTCCAGGACGAGGTCATCGACCTGAACATGGTTCAGAGGATGACGGACTCCGGAAGGAGGGTCAGGTTCGCCGTTACCTGCATCGTTGGAAACGGCGACGGTTTCATCGGCTACGGAAGGGCCAAGGGAAAAGAGGTCGGACCTTCCATCAAGAAGGCTATCGACAACGCTAAGCTGAACATAATCGAGATCAAGAGGGGCTGCGGTTCCTGGCAGTGCGGATGTGGAAACCCCCACTCCCTGCCCTTCGAGGTAACCGGATCCACAGGATCCGTCACGGTCACCCTGAAGCCCGCACCCCGCGGAGTGTCCCTCGCAGTAGGGGACGTCGCCAAGAGTCTGCTGACCCTTGCCGGAGTCCACGACGCATGGGGATTCGCAAGGGGCAACACCAAGACGAAGGTCAACTACGCAATGGCTACCTTCGAGGCCCTGAAGATGACATCCCGCATGAGGGTCACCGACGAGCAGGCCAAGACACTGAACATCGTCTCCGGTCCCACCGGCATCAAGTTCGCCGAGTCCGAGATCGACGCAGAGGAGGAATGAAGATGACATACTGTGTTATCCGTGTACGCGGTCAGCCCGATGTCAACTACAACATCGAGTACACCATGGGACTCCTCGGCCTGAACAAGGTCAACAACTGCGCCGTCATACCCGAGAACCCCTCCACAAAGGGGATGCTCCAGGTCATCAAGGACTACTGCACATGGGGAGAGATCGACGAGGCCACCCTCGCAGCGCTGATCCGCGCACGCGGAAAGGTCGTTGGAGACAAGCCCCTCGACGACGCCTACCTCAAGGAGAACTCCGAGTTCGCCACAGTGGACGAGATGGCCAAGGCCATAATCGAGAACAACTACAAGATGAAGGACGTAATGGGCGCCAAGCCCATCTTCCGCCTCCACCCTCCCGTCAAGGGATACGAGGGTAACAAGCGCTCATTCCAGAACGGAGGGGCACTCGGATACAGGGGAGCGAAGATCAACGACCTCGTCAACAGGATGATCTGAGGTGTGAGAAATGCCAAGCAGAACCAAGAAATTCAGAGGATACAGGACCCACGGACGCGGAAAGAAGTCCGGACGTGGAGCAGGTATCATCGGTGGACACGGTATGGCCGGATACGGCAAGACCGGGAAGATCGGAATGTTGAAGGAGGACAGGAACTACTTCGGCCGCCACGGGTTCAAGAGACCCCAGTGCACGGTCGAGGCCAACCGCACGATCAACGTTGGAGAGCTCTCCGAGAAGATCGAGACCTTCGTCAACATGGGATTCGCTTCCAAAGAGGGAGACGCCTACAAGCTCGACCTCACGGAGGCAGGCATCGATAAGCTGCTCGGTAACGGCAACATCGACTTCGCGGTCAACGTGACGGTCGAGTCCGTATCCGAGAAGGCTCGCGACAAGATCGTGGCGGCAGGCGGATCGATCGCCGAGTGAGGGTATCGGGAAGGTAGAAAGAGATGGAAGAGACACAGAGTCTGCTATACAAGATAAAACCATACTCTGACAGGCTACCGTCCGTCAAGAGGCCTGAGGGGCACGTGCACTTCAGGACCAAGATGATGTGGGTCATCGTCATACTGGTGATCTACTTCATCATGACGAACGTCTATCTGTACGGCCTGGACAGAGAGTCCATGCTGGACATGTTCGCACAGTACAGGACCATAATGGCAGGGGCTTCCGGATCGCTACTGCAACTCGGTATCGGACCGATCGTTACAGCTTCGATCATAATGCAGCTGTTCGTCGGTGCAAAGATCATTAAACTGGACCTCTCGAAGCGCGAGGACAAGGCATGCTATCAGTCCGTCCTCAAGCTGCTGGTCATCGTGATGATCATCTTCGAGGCTATCCCGCAGGTCGCGGGATACCTCTCCCCCTCTGAGGGACTCACGAACGCCATTGGCGGATTCGGAGGAAGTCTGATCCTCATCCTGCAGCTCTTCATAGGGTCGTATATCCTCTTCATGATGGACGAGGTGGTGTCCAAATGGGGTATCGGAAGCGGTATCTCGCTGTTCATCGCCGCAGGAGTGGCACAACAGCTGTTCACAGGTACGTTCAACTGGGAGATGGTGGAGATAGGGACCACGTCGGTCCCCGCCGGTACCATACCCAGGGCGCTGTACTATGCGTTCACGCTGTCACCCTCGGAGATGGCATCGTACGGTTACGAATCCCTATTCCTCGGAAGCCCGAACCCGGCCATCGCGCTGGTAGGAACATTGGCGATCTTCTTCGTCGTGGCCTATCTGGAATCGACACGTATCGAACTGCCCCTGTCCCACGGAAACGCGAGAGGGGCACGCGGACGCTATCCCATCAAGCTGCTGTATGCGAGCAACATCCCGGTCATCCTGATGTCCGCCCTGTTAGCCATCGTCAGCATGGTGGCGTTGCTGTTGTACAGCAACAGCTTCCTGAGCAGCATCCCGCTGATCGGAGGCAACAGCGCCATAGGATACTTCGAGGACGGATCCACATCCGCGGCAGCCGGTATCGCCTGGTATCTGTCGGCCCCCACAGGGCTGTCGAGCTGGCTGATGCCCATAGTCGACCCCGCCACATACGGCGACGGAATACACGGACCGTTGCAGCACATAGCGCACGTCCTTGTGTACTTCACGGTCATGGTCATGGGTTCGATCCTGTTCGCTAAGTTCTGGGTCGAGACGACCAACCTCGGTCCCGAGGCGGTCGCCAAGCAGATCCAGAGGAGCGGTATGCAGATGCCCGGGTTCCGTAGGGACCCCCGTGTGCTGAAGCGTGTGCTCGAGAGATACATCCCCACAATCACCGTGATGTCAGGAGCGATAGTCGGAGCGCTCGCAGCCTTCGCCGATATGATCGGAACGACAGGAAACGCGAGCGGTACCGGAGTGCTGCTGACCGTTGGTATCATCATCCACTTCTACGAGGCCATGGGCCGCGAGCAGATGATGGAGATGAACCCGATGATGAGAGGATTCTTCGGCGGAGAGTGAAACTGATGGCAAATCCCGGCACTCCAGGTAACGTACAGGCACCGGCGATGAACAACTCGTCGATGTCCAGGATGCTCATCCTGATGCTGGTGGTCATGGCCGTGTCCATGCTCACCGTGCAGTTCAGGATGGAGATCGGCGGCGCACTGGATGTGGTCTTCAGGGTCCTGGCCTTCACCGACAGTGAGGGAGTTCCCCAATACCCCATGATATCCATCATGCTGGTATGTACGATCGCGATCCTCATCACGACCGTCATCAGGAGCTTCATGCAGGATCCCCTGAAGACCGCCAGGAATCAGCAGATACAGAGCGACTTCAACAGGGAGATGCGCCAGGCGAGGATCGAGAACAACCTCTTCAAACTGAAGAAGCTGGAGGAGATGCAGCCTCAGATGATGCAGGCGTCCATGCAGCAGAGCACGGACATGATGAAGGTCATGCCCGTCACCATGGTCATCTTCATCCCGATCATCGCATGGGCATGGTACTTCGTCAACACCGGAGATGCCGAGACCCCCGGAGCCTATTTCAGCTTGGACAACCCGCCGATAATAGAGCTCCCCTGGTGCGGAAACGTCGATCTCACGGGATCGGTGTTCCTCAACATGCCGCTCTGGCTGATACTCTACATAATGGTCACGCTGCCCATCGGACAGGTCGAGAACAGATTGATCAGGCTCTATCTCCTGAAGAAGGAGCTGAAGAGGATCGAAGCAGAAGTCCAGAGAGCTGAGATCGAATGAGAATAACCATAAGCGGTCCTCCCGGATCCGGGAAGTCGACCGCCTGCAGCAAACTGTCGGAAAGACTCGGACTCGAAGCAGTCATCTTCGGGAAGATCTTCCGCCAGCTTGCTGCAGAAAAAAACCTTTCATTGGGTGAGCTCGGCGCCATAGCCGAGAAGGACCCTTCTATCGACAAGATGATAGATTCGCGCATCCTGGAGATCGCCAGGCAGAACGAGGACATCATCCTGGAATCCAGGTTATCTGCATACATGTGTGCACGTAACGACATACCCGCTTTCAAGGTCTATCTGGACGCCAGTCCGGATGTGCGCATGGCCAGGATCGGCCTGCGCGAGGGCGAGACCGCCGAGGAGGCACGCGCCAAGACGGTGGACAGGCAGAGGTCGGAGGCCAAGAGATACAAGATGTACTACGACATCGATATCGAGGACCTCAGCGTTTACGACCTCATAGTCAATACCGACGAGCTTGACCCGGACCAGGTGGTTGAACGCATCATCGAAGGCGCGAGTGGGTCGAATTGATCGTCAAGGATCCGAACGCTATCCCCGACAAGTGGGGGAAGAGGCCGTCGGACCGTTCTGTCGGGGAACTGCTGAAAGGCGGAGTCATAATCCTCGACAAGCCCTCCGGACCCACGTCGCATCAGGCGACGGCATGGGTCAGGGACGCCCTGAAGGCGGACAAGGTGGGCCACGGAGGCACCCTCGACCCGTACGTCAGCGGGGTGCTGCCGGTCACGTTGGGAAAGGCCACGAGGCTCACGGACATCGTCCTGTCGTCCGACAAGGAGTACATATGTCTGATGAGGCTCCACGGCGACCGTCCGGAGGACCGTATCAGGAAGGTGTTCGCGGAGTTCGTCGGCAAGATCTACCAGCTGCCCCCCGTGAGGTCGTCCATCAAACGTCAGCTCAGGATACGCACGATCAAGGAGCTGGAGATCCTGGACATCAGGGGAAGGGACGTACTGTTCAGGATGGAATGCGATGCCGGGACGTACGCCAGGACGCTCTGCGTCGATATAGGCGATGTACTGGATGCGGTGCGAACATGGTGGAGCTGAGGCGCTCCCGTTCCGGGAAGATGACCGAGGAACGCGCGCACACCCTGCAGGACATCAGGGACGCCTATGTGTTCTGGCAGCAGAACGGGCGCGAGGATTGGCTCCGCAGTATGATCATGCCAATGGAGGTCCTGGTGGAACCGCTGCCCAAGGTCGTCGTCAAGGCCACCGCCGTCGACGCCGTCTGCCACGGGGCCGATCTGAACATCCAGGGGATCCATATGATCGACGAGGACATCCGCAAGAACGCTCTGGTCGCCATGATGACGGCCAGGGGCGAGCTGATCGCCATCGGGAGGATGGCGATGTCCACCTCGAAGGTCATGGCCACCTCGCAGGGCAAGGCCGTCGATACCGAGAGGGTGTTCATGGACGAGGGCCATTATCCCAGGATGTGGAGGTACTCCACCGACCTGGAGGAGCTCTCGGAGGAGCCCGAGTTCCTGAGCTGAACGGTCTCCGTTACCTCATAACTATATCTGACCTATACGATTCGGTTACCGATCGTCATGTCTATTTTCGAGAAGAGGACACAGGTGTACGGGCCGGAGACGTTCATCGTCGGGGAGTTCGATCCCACGGCCGACGGTCTGTACCGCAACGTGCACCCCGTGGAGCTGACGGTCAAGCCGAACCATGTGCTGTACGTAAGCGTCAAATCGGACATCCCCGTGGACATAGTCATCGCGAGGGAGGACGGTTCCGCGGTCCAGCACAAGGACAAACAGAAGGACATCGTCATGGGCCCCTACCCTACGGAGAAGCACAGGAGCATGGGAGTGATCCTGGGCGTGTTCCGCGGCGACAAGGCGAACGTGACATTGGAAGCATGGATGGAGAGGAAATGAGCAGGAAATCAGTCCGCAAGGACGGTATGTCCCTGATGAGGCCGCTGGACAGCAAGATCGCCATAGTGTTCCTGATACTGCTGGCCGTTTCGATAGGCCTGTACGTCTTCCTGATCATCGACGGTTCGTTCACGGTTTTCACGGCATCGCCGGCGCTGTCGATACCGTTCCTGGCGGCAGGCGTTGCATCATACATCCTGAACCGCAACTTCATCATGGGCGTCGTCGCACTGGCCGCAGCGCTCATATCGTTCTTCCTGTTCCCGGACTTCCTGTTCTTCGTGCTCTACCTGCTGGTCTGCACCCAGGGCGTGGCCATGATGGCGGATATCCTCCAGAGGAAGTACTTCTATCCGGTGTTGAAGAGGGTCGAGAGGATCGATTCCGGAAAGAGGGGTATCATCGACAGGACCGTCGCGTTCCTGTTCTGCATACCCTCTGGACTGGACACCAGGGACATCATGATCGACACGGATTACTCCAGGTCGAAGATCCCTATGAGGAGCATCGTGTCGTCGATGTCGGTTGTAATGCTGATCTGCCTGTTCATCTGGATGTACGTGTTCATGAATCCCGACCTGTCCGTCGAGACGGAAGGGGTGCCGATATTCACCTTCACCATAATCATGTACCTCTCGCTGCTCGTGATCCCCTGGACCGTATTCGATACGGTCAATGCGAGGGTGGGCACAGGCCACAAGGAGTTCAGGCTCTACAAGGGGTTCATGGACAACGCGAGGAAGGCTGCGGTACCTGCGGTTATAGCGCTGGTGATAATCATACTCGCTCAGTGGACCGGCATCGAGAACGTCTACTTCGCCGCCATGACAGTGGCCATGGTCGCAGTCGCCGTCGGCATATCGTCCGTGATGCACTTCTCGGTCAGCGAGCTGCCGCTCGTCAGTGACATAGCCGAACGCTGGGAAAAGTTCCACCCGATAGGCGTCTACTCAGGATACAGCCCTTACGGCAAACCATCGATGGATGATGATGTGCCAGGCACTCCGAGGAGGAACCCTTCGGACTGTTTCTCGACGGATATCAGAATCCGGGGTCGCTGAACTTCTTGTTAAGCTGTCCGGGCGCATCGAGCGAGTTGATGATCGGCAGGAAAACCTGGCCGGAGGACATACCGGGGGTCTTGTTCAGACCGATGATCTCGGGCTCGTGGTAGTTGGTGATGATGACCTGGTATCTCTGGACCGTCTCCTCGATCTCCACAACGGGGATCTCCAGGGACTTGAGTATCTCGAGGGATACGTCTGCCATCGACTGGATCTCCTCGGGGGTCACCGAGTCGTCCAATCTGATGAAGAATGTGTGTTCGAGGGTCTGGGAGTTGAACAGATATTCGACCTTCGACTGGGAGAGGACATCCTTGAACTTGTTGCCGGCCTCCGTGTCGGGCGTGAGCTCGAGCATCCTTCTCTTCCATGTCTCCGGGATATCGATATAGATCGCTTCCTGACCGAGAATCTTCCACATGCGCTGTGGATGTCGGAGGAGGTATTTGGAATATTGGTGCTTTCCCCGGCCGGGGATGACATCCGGCGGGACCCATACTGATTACCTGTTCACGCGCGCACATTCTTATAAACAAAGGAGATAACCCGCATTCATGCCAGAGGAATTCACGGTCACCCCGTGGGAGGTCAAAGGAGAGATCGACTACGATCTGCTCATGCAGAAGTTCGGAACAAGCCCCATCGACGATGTGCTGATGGAGAGGCTCTCCAGATACGGCGACCTCCACCCGATGCTCAAACGCGGTATATTCTACACCCACAGGGATCTCCTCTGGATCCTCGACGAGTACGACAAGGGCAACAGGTTCACGATCTACACCGGACGCGGACCCTCGGGCAACACACATCTCGGGCACCTCATGCCCTGGATGTTCAACAAATGGATGCAGGACACGTTCGATGTGAACATGATCTTCCAGATGACCAACGACGAGAAGTTCCTCTTCAAGGACCTCACGCTGGAGGACACGACGTCCATGGCCTACCAGAACGCACTCGATTTCATCGCCCTCGGATTCGATCCGAAGAAGACGAAGATCATAGTCAACACGAAGAACATCGATAAGCTGTACCCCGTGGCGCTGAGCGTCGCGAAGAAGATCACATTCTCCACCGCGAAGGCGGTGTTCGGATTCGACAACAGCACCAACATCGGTTCGATATTCTTCACCGCGATGCAGTCCGCACCCGCCTTCCTGCCGTCCGTCGATGCGGGCAGGCAGGTGCCCGTGGTCATCCCCTGCGGTATCGACCAGGACCCGCATTTCAGGGTATGCAGGGATGTGGCGCCGGGACTCGGATTCCCCAAGCCCTCGCTGGTATGCTGCAAGATGATGCCCGGCCTCTCCGGAGGGGACAAGATGTCCTCCTCGGACGAGAACGCCACCATATACACCACCGACACGCCCAAGCAGGTGAAGAAGAAGGTCGGCAGGGCATTCACCGGAGGATGCGTCAGCGTGGACGAGCAGAGGGAGAAGGGAGGCAATCCCGAGGTCTGCGCCGTTTTCAAGTACAACTACTTCATGTTCGAGCACAGCGACGACGAGCTCAACGAGATCGCCCGCAAATGCCGCAGCGGAGAGATCCTGTGCGGGGAGTGCAAGATGTGCCTCACGCAGAAGATCAACGTGTTCCTGGAGGAGCACCAGGACAGGAGAGAGAAGGCCAAGGACGTCATCGCAGACATGGCGTACGACGGATTCGAATGGTGATACCATGGACTCTGAATTATTGGAAGGACTGAGCTATAACGAGAAGAAGCTGCTGCTCGCTCTCAACGCGAGAAACGGTGCCGCGTCGCCCGCGGACCTGATAGCGGACGGTCAATTTGGTCTGGAAGTGGAGATCATGGGAGCGGCCTCATGGCTGGAATCCAAGGGATTGGCCACTATAAAGGAGAATTCCGAGAAGTTCATCACGCTGGCGGACACCCGCATCATCGGTATCGGACTGCCCGAGAGGGTGGCCATCAAGAGGATCTCCGAGGCCGGCGGGAAGATCGACATGGACGCCCTCGCCGAGCGCATGACCGGAGGGATGGACAAGATCGCCGTCGGATGGCTCAAAAGGAAGCAGCTGGCCGACATCGTCGCCGAAGGCGACAAGAAGTACCTTGTCCTGACCGACAAGGGAAGGGCGACGCTGGAGGTCGAGATGCCCGAGGAGTCCTTCCTGAAGAGGCTCTCCGAGAACCCCGTATCCGAGAAGGATGCAGACAAGAACCTAGTCAAGGACCTCAAGGGCCGCAAGGGCATCATCGGCGAGAAGATCGTCACCACCAGGTCCATAGCGCTCACCGACCTCGGGAAGGAGGTCGCAGGATCCGGACTGGAGCTGAAGCCCCAGATCACCGAGATCACAGACCGCCTCATACAGTCCGGCGAATGGAAGGACGCGGAGTTCAGGAAGTACGACATCCAGACCTTCGCACCCGCCATGATCCCGGCGAAGAAGCACCCCCTGTCGAGGCTGGGCGCCCAGATACGCAGGATGTTCACCGACATGGGATTCACCGAGATGTCTTCCGAGTACGTCCAGCCCTCGTTCTGGAACCTGGACGTGCTGTTCACGCCCCAGG
>Ga0265298_10009602_pt1 | contig 11505 bp, 7 predicted proteins | sample AusTroGonzalo_MG_3_FD_193486 | JGI IMG/M metagenome (GOLD analysis project Ga0265298, IMG submission 193486) | Bovine rumen microbial communities from tropical cattle in Woodstock, Queensland, Australia - Gonzalo_01 | ecosystem: Host-associated > Mammals > Digestive system > Stomach > Rumen ...
TTCCGAGCCTTGGCACGAAATCGCCTACACGCTCTATCCGGGCAGCACATGGAAACAAGGGCGCTTCATCCTCGATGATTTTCAGCCAGGTGAGTATGTCTTGGCTGCTTGGGACAAGGAGACCCTTGGAACAGAAGAGTTTGAGGAAGCTAAACCCACCATGCAGGTGTTTCCCAATCCCGCCAGAAACGAAGTCAACGTCAGCTGGGCTGGTCTTTCCGACGGACAAGTCACCGTTTGCGACATGAGCGGCAAGGTGCTGAAGACCCAGTCGTTCACGCAAGCCGACAGACTCACCTTCACCTTGGACGGACTCGCCGCTGGTACCTACCTCCTGACCCGCAAATCGGCCAACGGTACGCCAGTAGAAACAGAAATCCTAACCATTAAATAATTATAACATGAAAAAACACATCACTTTAGCAGCGTTGTTCATGCTGTTCGCCCTCGTCTTCACGGGCTGCGAAAAAAAGAACGAATGGAGTTATCTCCACGGATTTACCACCGAGGATATTGTTGGTACATATTCTTGGTCCAACATCGACAATGTATTCGATGGCCTTTTGGAAAGTACTTATTGCCATCTTTGCGATGATGCAAAAATCACTATCACGAAGAGTGTGGGAAGTTTGGTGATTTTCCGTTTCGAAAACGAATCACCAGCTTTCACAGTGGCAGTTGAGGATGGCGCTACCGCCCCTGGAAATGATTTCATGATTTTGATGGAAGAGTATAAGGCAGGTGTTCCTTATGAAGTATCCGCGCATGTCTACCATGACGCAAAGAACCGCATTAGGTTGCATGGCTTTGTGAGAGAGTATAAGCCTGGGTATGGTGGCCCTGTCAACTATTATTTTGATGTGATAAAAGATTAAAAATTAAATACTTACGAAAATGAAAAAAGCAATTTTGACTTTGGCCGTCCTTGTGATGGCATTCGGAAATGTGGGCTTGGCCCAAAAAGCAATCAACTTGAAATCCATTGGCAAGGCTAACATGTTGAAGCATTATGGCCTTCGCGAAAAGAACGATCTGGTGCCTCAAACCGTTGATTTTCAAGACACCTTTGGCGACAAGTATCGTGTCAAATACGAATACGATGAAAACGAGTATTACCTTAACATCGAGCATTATGAAGTGTTCTGGGATGGCAATTGGCAGGAATACGAAATAATTTCATACGAATATGATTTCAACGGCAATGTCATGGAAATGCTCGTTTCGGATTTTGACGGTGAGGATTGGTATGATATGGCTAGAGCTTCCTTTACTTACGACGGCGACCAGGTTAGCGAGGTCATCATTCAGTCTTTTGAAGATGGCGAATGGGTGAATGAGGAGAAAGCTGTGTATACTTACAACGGCGACAATTGGACCATTCTTTATTGGAACTGGAATGGTTCCACATGGTCGTCGAATGAGCTGTATACCTATAACAAAAGCGCGGGAAGCATCGAACTGTTGATTCAGTACATGCAAGGTGGTGCATGGCAAAATGATGAACAACAATTCTTCACCCTTGATTTCGACGAACATGTCACGAGCATCCTTGTCCAAGACTGGCAGAATAGTGCTTGGGTGAACGACAGTCGTATCACCTACGATTTTGCCAATGGCGTGTTTGACACAAAGATTGAAGAATCTTGGAATGGTTCCGATTGGGAGGCAACCACAAAATACAGTTATACCTATGACAACGGCAACGCCATTAACGGTTCATGCAAGGTATTTGATGGTGAAGCATTTGTGCCTGGCGATGGCGACATTGAAATGGCATACGACTATTCTGCCAATAGTTTATCTTTCTACGGCTACGAGGTGAATATGACCTATATCGACATTACTGGTGTCAATGAGAACGCCCAAGCCGTCAGCTTCACGGTCTATCCGACACCTGCCGAAAGCGAAATCCAAATCCAAGCCGAAAACTTCCAAAAGGCTGAAATCTTCACCCTCACGGGTCAGATACTGATGGAAAGCGAACAAAGCAACATGAATGTCAGTAGCTTGGCTTCTGGTATTTATATGCTGAAGGTTTATGACCAAACGGGCAACAGCGCAACGCAGAAACTCGTTGTGAAATAACACATTGTTTCCATATTGACAAAAAAGAATAGGGCTGCCGCAGCATCGCGACAGCCCTAACTGTTAACTGAAAACTGCTAACTTCAAACTTATTTGAAGGCGTTTTCACTAAGGCCATGGCCGCTCAAAGCCAAATCCTTCATGTAACCAGGCACTTCCTTGCCAAGGTACTTGTCCACATAGATCTTGGCGAGATACTGGCCGAGCATGAAGCCGTGACCGCGCAAGCCGGTGAGCAGACCGACCTCTGGGTCGACGATGTAACGCGGCTCGGTGTAACGACCAGCCCAGCAGGCGAGGAAGCTGACCTCACCGAGGTTCGGAATCCACTCGGCGAAGACCTCGGAGACAATCTCCAAGAACTCCTTACTGTTATACTTGATGTTCTGACGTGCCTCGTAAGCGTCGGTGTCAGGCGAGGCGCAGCCGATGATCTGGCCGGTGTGAGCCCACTGCTGTCCGTAGACGGCGCTGAAGCCCTTGTAGTGACGGCGGTCGATGATCATGTCTAACGGGCCTCCGTTGGGTCCCATCATGGGCAGACGGCGTGTGATGAAAGCCTGGTGCTTCACAGGATACAATCCAGTGTCGAGGCCCAGCATATCGTTGAACTTCTCAGCACCCCAGCCCATCGCGTTGACGAAGTGGTCGCAGGTGTATTCGATAAATTCGCCTTCGTGGGTGCGCACCAAAGCGATATAATGTCCATTGGCTTTCTGCACGTGGAGCAGCTCGCAGTCCTCGAAGTAACGACCGCCTTGCTGTACGCCAATCCAACGGATATAGTCGATGACGCGGCCGGGCGTGGCTTGCCAGCAGTCGCGGGTAATGAGAGCGTGGCTGTAGGTATCCTTGCTGTCGTCCCACAGCGGCGAAATCTCCTTCTTGAAATCCTTCCGGTCAATCATGTAGGCATCGCTCCAGGCGCGTGAGGCGTCGAGCGACTTGTAGGTAGCTTCATCGTGTACCAGGTTGACGTAGTGCGTCAAATGGTAGTTGATGTTGTGCTCCTTCTGCATGTTCTTGAAGATCTCGTGGTTGTGCACGGCGATGTCAGCGATGTCGGGATTGGAGAAGGCCGGACGACCGCCACCGATACAACGCCAGGAGGCGCCACGGCTGTAGTTGATCATCACGGGCTTCTTGCCAGCTTCGGAGAAGTAACGGAACAAGGCACTGCCTGCGATACCGCCACCAGCGATGAACACCTCGACCTGTTCTTTCTTCACGTCGTTCATTTCGGGGAAGACAAAGACCTCTTTCGTGTGCGGGTTGTAGAGGTCGCCAAGGCTGACTTGGTTCGACAGCGGGGCACGTGGTGTGGCGTCGCCAACCAGCTCGATACCATAGGAACGCAGGATTTGACGGGCACGTGGGATGCAACGCTTACCACGGCAGGGACCCATACCCATGCGGGTGATGTGCTTCAGCTCATCCACGGAGATGGTCTTGCGGTTACCGATGACGCGCAGTACGCGGTCGAGTTTGATGTCTTCGCAGTGGCAGACATAGGTCTCGGCATCACCTTCGGCCATCTTCTTTTGGGAGATGGGGGTGGTGAGCTCCTTGTTGGCATTGTAACGGTCTTTCAAGATAAAGCCCTTCACATCCGTCAGTTCGAACACACGGCTCGCTTCGCCAGAGGGACGCGAGGAACGGGCTACCACACGAGCCACATTGGTCTTGTTCGACTTCTTGAGGATCTTCTCGATGACGCCTTCGCCAATCTTTTGGCCGTCGTTATCAACGAGGTACACTTCCGCGCCTTCTTGGACTTCATATTCGATAGGCAGGAAGCAAGTGGATTTCTTCACATCGTAGCCGAAGATGGCCAGACCTGGGCAGCTGGAGACGCACAGCATACAGCCGATGCACTTGTCGTAGTCAATCGTAGGTACGGTGTTGGTTGAGGGCTTGGTGATGGCGCCTTGCGGGCAACTGAACGAGCAGGGGTTGCAAGCGAAGCCATAGAGGCAGTCGGCCTGCACAAAGGCCTTGAGCTGCATGCGTTCGGGCGTTGGCAGGTTGGGCTTGTCCAACACCCTGACAGGATGCTGTTGAGAGTCGATATATTGTCTCGAAACCTCGAGATAGTCGTCGTAGTTGAAACGCACGCCGATGGCTTGGGCCACCTCGTAGGCGACTTGCTTACCGCGTAGCACGGCGCTGGTGCCTTCACCGATACGGATGGCATCACCGGCACCGTAGGTGTTGAGGCCAAAGACCTCGCGGCCCTTGACGAGCAATTGGCTGTCGGGAATCAAGCCTGTGCAAATATTGATGATGTCGATGTCGTCGATGACTTGTTCAGTGCCAGGGATGGCTTTGAAATTCTCGCACTTGGCGATGACGGCACCGACCACGCCCGTCTTGTCTTCGTTCGGGATGGCACGCACCAGCGTGTAACCTGTCATGATCGGGATGCCGAGACGGCGCACACGGTTGGCCTGCACGGGGAAACCACCCTCACGAGGCATGGCCTCGATGATGGCCTTGATGGTGGCACCAGCCTGCATGCCTTGGTAAGAGGTCAGGTAACCGATGTTGCCTGCACCTACGGTGAGGACTTTCTTACCCAACAGGGTGTGCTCTTGGTTCATCATTTTCTGGAACACGGCAGCGGTGTAGACGCCTGGCACGTCGTCGTTCTCGAAGGTCGGCATGAAGGGTACGGCACCCGTGGCGACCACGAGATGTTGTGCGTCGATGTAGGCCACCTCACCATTTTCGATGTTCTTGATGGCCACGCGACCGCCTTCAAGCAAGTCCCAAACGGTGTTGTTCAGCAGGATGCCTTCGTGGTTGTCGCCCGCCAGGGTCTTGGCGATGTCGAAGCCACGCATGCCGCCGAATTTCTTCTCTTTCTCGAAGAAGAAGAACTGGTGGGTCTGCATATTGAACTGTCCGCCGATGCGGGCGTTGTTGTCGACCACGATGTTGCTGATGCCGAAGGCGTTCAGTTGTTCACGGCAGGCCAGACCTGCGGGACCCGCGCCGATGATGGCGACCTGGGTCTTGTAAATCTTTACCTCGCGCGGGAGTTGTTCCTTGGGTTCGGGAAGGATGTTGGCCTCGTTGTTGATGGAGCGCACTTCCTTGACGCCGTCGACGAGGGTGATGCAGATACGGCGGATCTTGCCGTCAACCAACATCTCGCAAGCGCCGCACTTGCCGATGCCGCAGTTGAGGCTTCGGTTGCGACCGTCTAACGAGTGGCTGTGAACGGGATAACCGGCTTGGTGAAGGGCGGCGGCGATGGTCTTGCCCCGCTGACCTTTGACGGTCTTGCCTTCATATTGGAATTCCACAAGGTCTTCCTGCGGGATGTCCAAGATGGGGTGTTTTTCGATTTTGTACATATAGAATGAGTTTTGAGTCGTAAAAAGCGACCGCAAATTTAGGAAAAACAAAAAAGCGCAAAACAAGATTGCGCTAAAATTTGCTAAAAAAGAATTTTGTACGAGTCAGATGCGTACATGATTTAACCATTACCAACTAAAATAATTCATTGGATTTAAATAGCGATCAAAGTCCGATGGAAGTCCCAAGAAATCTAATATGCCTGCTTGGGTTTCTCTTGGGTGATTGGTTGCGTAATCTGAAATATTATCCCAGAAAAACTTATAACTGGCTGTAAAAATAGCACCCGGAACTCCGCCTGCTGCACCTATGAAAAAGAAGCTGGCATCTGCTGCTAATTCTGCTCGTTGCAAATCGGAAGCGTCTCTTGACAAAGCGTATTTTGCCTTGTACACTAATTTACAAGCATCTACTACAGTAAGCACTTTGTTCAAGATTACAAAAACATGCGATCCTTTATTCAATTTACCAATTTGTTTTTCTATTTTCTCTAACCATGCTAATGCATTATTGGAAAGTTTGCCGCTCTTTTTGAAACCTTCTGGGTCCTTAAGGAAATCAGATGAAAACTCATAAACCTCGTCATTAACGGCAAGTAAAATCCCCATTTTTTGAAGTTCCTCATAGCCTTTTTTTAGAATGTTTTCTTTAGATTCCGCGGACTCAGCCTTGGATAAATCAGGTCCACCTACAATACTCCGAGCATAAGGATCCCATAGTGCAGGGTTGTCGTCATATCTTCCCACTTTTCCTGTTCCCTGCGCCACATGTGTCAGCTCATGCGCTATAAGATGTTGTCCTTCAGAGGTTTCTGGAGTAAATTGTCCGCGATTGAAATAAATATCATTACCGTGTGTGAACGCCTTGGCGTGTATGCTGCTGCTCATATCGACTGCTTCGTCATCGGTATGGAGGCGCACTTGTGAAAAGTCACGCCCGAAACCGTTCTCCATCATATTGCGCAAGCCCTCGGGCATCTGTCGTCCGCCGCCTTGCAAATGGGAGAGTTGGTGCTCCATCTGCTGTGATACGGTGATACCTGATGAGCCGCTTGCACCGCCTGAAATTTTACGGCTGATTTTTCCACCACTCACGATGGTGTTGGCCACGGCATCGGCTTCCTGCTCGTCGTGGTCGCCAGGTTCGGTCATCTCAAGCTTGGCATGCACGATGGTGCGCGAGGGGTAGGCTTTCGCGGCTTGGCTTTCGTGCTGTAGCGCATGTCGCGCTTGTGTTGGGCTGATATATTGGTGGGTGATGTTCATAAATCCATAAGAGTGAAGTGTATAAATTACAATTATATTTGTTTTGATTAATACAATCCTAACTTTTTAAATGTAGCCTTTATATACTTTCGGTCTATTGGTGAATATTTCATTAATTCATCATCTAGAAAATCTTGTGCTGCCGAATGCCATAATCCCCAAGCACGTTCTGGTTTATCTAAATCTATGTTATCAACATAGTTATTTGCTAAACTTAAAAGCTGATGTTTGAATATTACATGGTTTCTCTCTTTATTATTAAGTTTATTTCTTTCAATCATAACAACTTTCATAAACAATTCACAAAACTCTTCTCGATTATTCTTGACCCATTCTTCCGAAACCTTTCTTATCGAAATAGGATTATCACTAGAAGGGCTAATATCATTTGTCAATTTAATGTCTTTCCCATCTGCGGGATGATAATTAAAACTCGTGATTCTACTCGGTCCAAGTGTACGAACTATGGAAATAGCAAAAACATTAATGATAGGGACATTGATAATCTCATTGATAATCTCATTGATAATCTCAGGATCATTAAAATTCTCAGGAGTAGTATGGATAGTACTGAGAAACTCAGGATGAGCATTGATAATAGAAAAATCTTTCGCTCTTGATAAAACTAAATTTAAAAAAGAAAAAAGAGTCTTTATTGCTATTGGGTTGAATGATTGTTGTAATCCATCTTGAAAACCCTTATTATCATTGTAATAATTGGTTAGATATACAAGCAGATACGCTACAGAATCCTTGTTAGTTTCTTTTTCAAAAACTTCAAAAACTTTTACGACTATGTTTTCGTCTTTGGCCATCAAGCATTGAAAAACTTTCCCTAACAATAAAAGTGTATTGCTTTTAAAAGAAGCATCCTTTCCTTCAATACTAGCAAAGCTTCTTAAGAAACTGTTTAAGGCTTTGTCAATTTCTATCATTGCAGGATCTCTTATTCCTTCTTCAGCGAGTTGTGCTGTTAAATGACCATTTTCTGAACGATGGTAATTAAGCAAAACTTCAGGGCTATGGTTTTCTTTAAAACTATCAGTATCGTAATTTTGCGCAAATAAATAATGTGTCTTACCAACATCATTTAGGAGTAAATTCACAAAATCTTTATCTGCATTGTAATTTGTAATAATGCCTTCCCTTTTTTTTATTATATCTTTATATTTTTCCATGAATTCATCAGAAAAGCCTTGACCATCAAAGGATATACATCGGTCTACAGAATCATCCATCAGCGCAATAAACTTTGCTTTATTCGCTCCTTTTGAGTGTCCTGTAACGGTTATTGTATATTCGTCTTTGTCAATTCTATTATGTGTGAGAAGATCATCATAAGAACAAGTAGTAGTAGAACAAGTAGTAGTAGAATAAGTAGAAGTAGAATAAGTAGACAAGGCGTTTTTCTGCTGATTTGTTATCGTATCTCTTTCCTCTAATGGCGCACAAAGATCGTCGGTAAAACTTCCGCCTTGAAAATTATCTATCCATTCTTTTGGAGAAGTGCCTCTAAAAGCGAAAATAGCTTCTTTGCTGTTTTCATTAACAAATAGTATACTATACCCTCCCAGATCATCAGTATGAGAGTCCATTATTTTTATGTTACGAAGTCTTTCGTTCCCTTTTATTGCGTCAAAAACATTTTGCCAATCACTGCTAGTAGTAGTTTCTCCTTTATCATAATACCAATTCTCTGGTTTGCTAATTTTTAGTATGCGATCAATAGCTGTCCCGATACTTTCTCCTTTAGTATCAGAAAAAACCTCTCTGATTTTATTATGATTGTCACTAGGAAGATATGTTAACATATTAAGTAAAAGTAGTTCTGCTGGAGAAAGAAGCGGATCGCTTTTATCTTCTTTTTCCAGTTTTTCCCAATCTTGTGTAATAAGAGACGTATGCTTATTGGACGGAGGACTTGTGGTCTCTCCTATCCGTGGTTCCCACCCGTTAATAGGTATTCTCCCCACTTTCCCCGTTCCCTGCACCACATGAGTCAATTCATGCGCTACCAAACGTTGTCCTTCAGAGGTCTCTGGGCTAAATTGTCCTCGATTAAAATAGATGTCGTTGCCGAAGGTGAAGGCCTTGGCACGGATGCTATTGTTCATGCTGGCCGCCTCGCTGTCGGTGTGGAGGCGCACTTGTCCGAAGTCTTGCCCGAAACCGCTTTCCATCATGCTGCGTAAACCTTTTGGCATGGCTTGTCCGCCACCTTGCAAATGGTTCAGCTGGCTCTCCATCTGCTGCGAAACAGCGATACCCGACGAACTGCCATCACTTGAGATCTTACGCGCTATTTTTCCGCCATTTATCACGGTATCGGCCATGGCGTCGGCTTCCTGCTCATCTTGGTCGCCTGGCTCAGTCATCTCCAACTTGGCATGGACGATGGTGCGTGAAGAATAGGCTTTGGTGCTTTGGCTTCCATTCCGGGGTGAATACCAGCCTTGCTCTTGTTTCTTGGGTTCGAAGGATGCATTCATAATTGACATTTTTAAAAGGCCAGATTTCGGGATTAAATTTTTTATTCAGCTTTCTTCTGCTTTTTCAAGTATTGGTCGCTGAAATCGATCTTCAGTTCCACCCAAAGGGGCAGATGGTCCGACATTTGGAAGGTTCTCCAACTACCGGTAAAGTGTTTCTCCAGCGTCGTATGTGTCGTATTGGGCACGGACGGTTCCTTCGGCTTGGCGGGCGCCTTGGGTTTCGTTCCCTGCTTGGTCTTCTTGTACTTCTCTTTTTTTGTCTCATACTCCGCCAAGGCCTCTTCGTATTTCGCCCAGTTCTTATCGAACTGCTCTTTGTCCTGGGCATATTTGGCCATATTCTTCGCGAAAGTTTCCTCCTCTTTCACGATCATTTTGTCATAAGATTCCTGATAGAAAGGCTGGTACACTTCCCAATCCTCGGGTTTGAAAACGGATTCTGTGAAATTGAACGCGCCAGCTTTCTGATTGTCGTCGTCATAGAGGACCATGGACTTGTCCAACTTGAGGCTAAAAGCAATCTGGTCATAGTGGCTGACATGGCCGAGGTCGGTAGGGTGCTTGCGGATTTCCTTTGGAATGAAGAACTTATCCTTTGATTTCTCTTTGCCAGTGGCGGTTTTATACCGCTCTTCGACAAGCGCATTGAAATACACACCATCAACATCGGGGATGTTGAAATCGCCCAGAAGGATGTAGGACACATCATCCGACTCCTGTCTCTTGAGCAGGAAATCCGACACCGTCTTGATCTCTTGGAGCCGCCTCTGATAAATTCCCTTGACAGAGTCCTGCCCGTAATAAATGTGGACCGTGCAAAGCTTGAAATCAAACCAGCCAGCGCGGAATGATACCATGAACGGGGTCCTGGCGAACTGGACGCCGTCCATGAGCTTGTTTTCGGGAAGGACGATTTCACCGGCCAGGCCGGTGAACTTGACCTTGTTGGTATTGTAGACGAAAGCCATGGCTTCGTTGCCACCTGTCAGACCTACGACACCGTCCGACATGACATAGGACCAATTGTCGCCCAGGATGGACAACACGCTTTCCAGGCCGCCTATTTCCTTGGAGTTTAACTCCTGAATCACCACGATGTCGAAGTGATCAATGATCTCCGCGATGTAATACGAACTCTCCGGGAGTCGGTTTTCACCGAACTCACGGATGTTCCATGTCGCGAGCAGCAGCGTTTGCGTCGCCGTCTTTTCCGGGACCTGTTCGTTCAGTTGCTTGCGAAGATCCAAAAGCCGTTCGACCACCCGGGCTTTCGCCTTCGCGTCCTCAATCCTCTTGATTTTTTTGTAACTTGCCATATAGAAAAGATTTGTTGATTATTGTCAAGGTTTTCAGATTATAAAATTAGAATTACACGATGCATGTGCTGTACCCATTTTGTTGGACTTCAGGTTCATCCCCAGATACCAATTCCTGGACAATAGCATGTCAGTCTCCATGAATGTTTCCTGAAGTTGTAATGCCGTCATCATAGCTCACAAATTTATGGTGCGTAATTTTGGCTTTCGCTTGCAAAGTAAAAGATTATTCAAGAATAATGCAAGTGAAATCGAGTTTTTTCTCGTTTTGGCGAAAAAAAACACTTCGTCATTTTGGCTTTGTCTGTTTCCAATCCGAAAAATCCCTACTTTTGCCGCCACAAAAACCACCTTGAAATGCAAAACAACGAAGACATATCCATTTTGGTGCTCTACACGGGCGGCACCATCGGCATGATGCAAGACCCCAAATCGGGAGCCTTGATACCGTTTGATTTCGGCAACATCTACACGCATTTGCCCGTGCTGCGCAACTTTGGCTATCAGATTGATTTCTACAGCTTTGACCCGCTCATCGACTCGTCGAACATGTCGCCCGACTTTTGGGTGCGCCTGGCCACGAAGATAGGGAAGGAGTATGAGCATTACGACGGTTTCATCGTGCTGCACGGCTCCGACACGATGGCCTACACCGCCTCGGCCTTGAGCTTCATGCTCGAAAACCTCAACAAACCTGTCGTGCTGACCGGTTCACAGCTGCCTATGGGCATGGTGCGCAGCGATGGCCGCGAGAACTTTCTTGCTGCTGTTGAGATTGCCGCCGCCAAGGACGAGGACACGCCGTTGGTTCCCGAGGTGAGCATCTTCTTCCAGAACCAGCTCTTGCGCGGCAATCGTGCCACCAAGTTCAACGCGGAAAACTTCAATGCCTTCATCTCGTCGAACTACCCCAACCTTGCCGATGTGGGCATACACATTAAATATAATAAGGAGCGCATCCTGAAGCCCAACTTCAAGAAACTCAAG
>Ga0265298_10009603_pt1 | contig 11505 bp, 11 predicted proteins | sample AusTroGonzalo_MG_3_FD_193486 | JGI IMG/M metagenome (GOLD analysis project Ga0265298, IMG submission 193486) | Bovine rumen microbial communities from tropical cattle in Woodstock, Queensland, Australia - Gonzalo_01 | ecosystem: Host-associated > Mammals > Digestive system > Stomach > Rumen ...
CTGAGCCTTACCAATCTCGCTGACTGTCATGCAGCCAGGGCAGTAAGGAACGAGGCGACGGTTGCAGACGGGAGCAATCTCGGGATTGAACAGCGGACCAACCACGAAGTTAGCACCCAGCTGGAGATAGAGGGCAGCAGTAGGAGCGTCGACAACGCTACCAATACCCAGTGCCAGCTCAGGACACTCCTTGTCAGCCCACTTCACCAGTTCACCGAAGATCTCGTGAGCGAAGTCACCACGATTGGTAAATTCGAAAGCACGAACACCACCCTCGTAGCAAGCCTTCACTACATTCTTACACACTTCTAAATCCTTGTGATAGAAGACGGGCACCATACCAGTGTCGCCAATCTTCTTCAACACAGCAATCTTATCAAATTTTGCCATTTTATTCTTTTTCGGTATTACGTTATAACGTTATTTCGATATTACGATTTAGCGCTGCACGCGGCCATTGGCATTGCCACCAGCCAGGCTCTCTACCTCGTCAACACCAACCAGGTTGAAGTCACCATTGATAGTGTGCTTCAGGGCAGAAGCAGCAACAGCGAACTCAAGAGCCTCACCCTGTGTTTCCTTGGTCAGCAGACCATGAATCAGACCACCAGAGAAAGAGTCACCACCACCCACGCGGTCGATGATAGGATTGATCTCATAGCGCTTTGACTGATAGAACTCCTTACCATCGTAGATCAGAGCCTTCCAGCCGTTGAAGGTAGCACTGTAGCTCTCACGCAGCGTAGAAACGACATACTTGAAGCCGAACTCCTTCATCATCTGCTTGAAGATGCCCTCGTAACCAGCAGCATCAGTCTGACCACCCTCTACGTCAGCATCGGGCTTGAAACCAAGACAGAGCTCAGCGTCTTCCTCATTACCGATGCAGACATCCACATACTTCATCAGCGGACGCATGATGCTGATAGCCTTCTCAGAAGTCCACAGCTTCTTACGGAAGTTAAGGTCGACAGAGACTGTTACACCATGACGCTTAGCAGCCTCGCAAGCGAGTTTTGTCAACTCAGCAGCCTTGTCGCTAATAGCAGGAGTAATACCAGACCAGTGGAACCAGGCAGCACCCTCCATGATTGCATCGAAATCAAAGTCCTTTGGATCAGCCTCAGCAATAGAACTATGAGCACGGTCATAGATAACTTTTGAAGGACGCATAGAAGCACCAGTCTCAGCATAGTACAAACCTACACGGTCGCCACCACGAGCAATGAACTGTGTGTTTACACCATAACGACGGAGTGCATTTACTGCAATCTGACCAATCTCATGCTTGGGCAGCTTAGACACGAAATATGCCTCATGGCCATAGTTAGCCACGCTGACAGCTACATTAGCCTCACCTCCGCCAGGGATGATACGGAATGACTCACTCTGAATGAAACGGTCGTTGCCCATGGGCGACAGGCGAAGCATAATCTCGCCTAAAGTTACAATTTTTGCCATTTGTTTTAGTATTACATTTAGAAAATGTTGTGTGTAAAGTGTTTGCAAAGTTAAGCTATTTTTTTGTAATGACAAAGAATTCGGGCAAAAATATTCTAAAAACAATCGTAAACGTTTACCGTTCAGAAAAAACTACGATAATTCTTCGGTGAATCATTTTTTTTCATTACCTTTGCACTGATTATGGATACCGAAAAGATTAGAATCAAAGACATCGCAGAACGTGCCGGCGTCAGCGTTGGTACTGTAGACCGTGTGCTCCATGAGCGCCCGAACGTGTCACCTAAAGCATTGGCCAAAGTCAAGAAGGCTTTGGAGGAAATGGACTATAAGCCTAACCGCTATGCCTCAGCATTGGCTTACAACAAGTCATATACCTTTTATATGGTACTGCCCAAGCACGAGTCTGAGGCATACTGGCAGGAGATTGAGACAGGTGCCACAGAAGCTACAGAGCGCTTCCGCGACTTCAGTGTATCCAAGAAGCTCTTTTACTACAACCGTTTCGACACTAGCACCTTCGCAGATACTATGGAAGAAGTGCTGAAGCAAGAGCCTGACGGAGTAGTCATCGTACCCTCGCAGCTGGACATTACCCGCAAATACACGGACATCATGCATGCCCAAGGGATTCCCTTTGTCCTTCTTGACTCCTACATGCCCGACCTACGTCCATTGGCATTCTTCGGACAAGACTCTTTTGCCAGTGGCTACTTCGCAGCTCGCATGATGATGCTGTTTACACCAAACGAAAAGGAGATTATGCTGATGAAGCAGATGCATAATGGCAATGTAGCCTCCAAACAGCAGGAGAACCGCGAGACAGGATTCCGCCACTATATGCACGACCACTTCCCCAACGTTAAAATTCATGAGGTAAACCTGTCGCTTGACGAGAAACGTGAGAACTATGATACAATCCTAGAGAAATTCTTCGAGCAGCACCCGATGGTGCACCACTGCATCACATTCAACTCCAAAGCACATCTGGTGGGTGAATACCTGCTGAGGAGCAACCGCCGCAACATCCAGATTATGGGTTACGACATGGTGCCCAAAAATGCTGAGTGTGTACGCCAAGGCAGCATCTCGTTCCTGATAGCCCAGCACGCATATATGCAAGGCTATGCCTGTATCGACTCGCTGTTCAACGCCATCATACTGAAGAAGAAAGTGGATTCCGTTAACTACATGCCTATTGAACTACTCAGCAAGGAAAATATAGATTTCTACCGACGAAAGAATATCGGATAAACTATTTTAATATAATAACAAAACAAACTAATCTTTATGGAACAAGCTACATTCTTAAAAATCAATCCTGCCGACTCGGTAGTGGTATGTCTGGCACCTAAAAAGAAGGGCGACATCATTGAGATCGACGGCAAGCAAATCACACTCAATCAAGACACTCCTGCGGGACACAAAGTACTCATCAAGGACGCCAAACAAGGTGAAGACATCATCAAGTACGGTTATCCCATTGGTCATGCACGTCAGGACTTGAAGGCGGGCGACTGGGTCAACGAGAACAATCTCAAGACGAATCTCAGCGGCACGCTAGAGTACACATACAACCCTGTAAACGAGAAACTTAGCATTAAAGACGAAAAGCGTTCATTTAAGGGATATATTCGCAAGAATGGTGAAGTCGGCGTGCGCAACGAGATATGGATTGTGCCTACCGTAGGCTGTGTCAACGGCATTGCCGAGCGCCTCGTCCACCAGCTCTCCAAGGAGACGGGTTGCGAGGGCATCGACGCCATCCACGCATGGCACCACAACTACGGTTGCTCACAGCTTTCCGAAGACCATGAGAACACCCGCAAGGTGCTGCGCGACATCTGCCTACACCCCAATGCTGGTGGTGTGCTGGTGCTGAGTCTGGGCTGTGAGAACAACCAACCCGAGGACTTCATGGCGATGCTCGGCGACTATGACAAGGATCGCATCAAACTACTGGTTACCCAGCGTGTGGAAGGCGACGAGATTGAAGCTGGTATGGAAATACTGCGCAATCTCTATGCCCAGGCCAAGAAAGACAAGCGCGAAGAGGTTAGCGTCAGCAAACTGCGCGTGGGTCTGAAATGTGGTGGTAGCGACGGATTCAGCGGCATCACTGCCAACCCACTGGTGGGTGAATTCTCTGACTGGCTGGTAGCACAGGGAGGTACGAGTATCCTGACCGAGGTTCCCGAGATGTTCGGTGCAGAAACCATCCTCATGAACCGCTGTGAGACTACAGAGTTGTTTGAAAAGACCGTATCGATGATCAATAACTTCAAGAACTACTTCCTGTCACATGGAGAACCCGTTGGCGAGAACCCCAGTCCAGGCAACAAAGCTGGCGGTATCTCTACACTGGAAGATAAGGCACTGGGCTGTACACAGAAGTGTGGCAAGGCACCCGTCAGTGGCGTTATGGAGTACGGCGACCGTCTGGAGCATACTGGTCTGAACCTGCTGTCAGCTCCTGGCAACGACCTCGTAGCAGCAACAGCACTGGCCTCAGCAGGTTGTCATATCGTACTGTTCACAACAGGTCGCGGCACCCCCTTCGGCACTTTCGTGCCCACAATGAAGATAGCCACCAACCCCACCCTCGCCAAGAACAAGCCTCACTGGGTAGACTTCTCAGCAGGACAGCTGGTTGAGGGACGCACCATGAAGGAACTGGTACCTGAATTCATCGACAAGGTATTGGCAGTAGCCAGTGGCGAAATGGCTCGCAACGAAGAAAACGGCTACAGAGAGATATCTATCTTTAAAAACGGAGTAACGCTTTGAGAAAAGGTCTGATAGCATTATCACCACTTATGGTGTTCATCGTACTTTATCTGGTCACGAGTATTATTGCTCGTGACTTTTATAAAGTACCTATCACCGTAGCATTCATGGCAGCATCAATGTATGCCGTGCTCATCTCCGGTGGCATTCCACTACGTGAGCGCATCGACATATACAGTCGTGGTGCAGCCAAGGGACAGATGATGCTAATGATCTGGATATTCATTCTGGCAGGAGCCTTTGCCCATACCGCCAAGGTGATGGGAGCCATAGACGCCACCGTCAATCTGGCGCTGACACTCCTGCCAGGCAACATGCTGTTGGCAGGATTATTCCTCGCAGCCTGCTTCATATCCATCAGCGTGGGAACCAGTGTGGGAACCATCGTAGCACTGACACCTATCGCTGCAGGAGTAGCTGAACAGACTGGAGCCAGCATTCCGTTGATGACTGCCGTCGTAGTTGGCGGCTCGTTCTTTGGCGACAACCTGTCGTTTATCTCCGACACCACCATTGCTGCCACCTCCACACAAGGCTGTAAACTGAGTGACAAATTCCGCGTCAACTCCTTCATAGTAGTTCCTGCGGCAGTAGTGATACTGGGAATATACCTATATATGGGGCAAGGCATCACCTCGCCACACAGCGTTGGCGAAGTTTCCTTTGTCAAAGTCATACCCTACCTCGTGGTACTGCTGACAGCCATCATCGGCATGAACGTCATGGCCGTCCTGTCGCTGGGCATTCTTCTGACGGGCATTATTGGCATCCTTAACGGTTCGTTTGACATCTTTGGATGGTTCAGCGCGATGGGCGACGGCATTATTGGCATGGGTGAACTCATCATTATCACCATGATGGCGGGCGGACTCTTAGAAATCATCAAGCACAATGGCGGCATAGACTTTATCATCCAGCGACTCACACATCATGTATCTACCAAGCGTGGCGCAGAGATGACGGTAGCAGGACTGGTATCGTTCGTAGACCTCTGTACAGCCAACAACACAGTGGCTATCATCACGGTGGGAGGCATTGCCAAACAGATTGCCGACCGCTTTGGCGTAGACAACCGCAAATGTGCCTCCATACTCGACACGTTCTCCTGTACGGTACAAGGACTCATTCCCTATGGTGCACAAATGCTCATGGCGGCAGGACTGGCACAGCTGAATCCCATCAGCATCCTGCCCTACCTCTACTATCCTTTTGCCATAGGCATCGCTGCCCTCCTCTCTATATTATTAAGGTATCCGAAACGTTATTCATAAAGACATCACGATGGACATCATTCAGCGCAACTTCCTACGTTTGCTCCGCTGTGGAGCCTTTGGAAAGACAGAACCGATAGAGCCCATGTCCCATTGGAAATGGAACAGGCTTTACGAGATATCCCAGATTCATGGTGTCACACCATGGATCAAAAACGGCATTCTACGTTGTCAAGATGATTTCTTTTTGCAGATAACGCCTTCGCTGCGTCAGCATTTTGAAGACGACAAGACCTCTACAAGAGAAGAGCAAGGCCCAGAAGAGCTGACCAACCCCATGCTGAATAGCAAACTGCAGAAACTGGCTGAAGAGGCGGGTACAGAAGACCCCACCTTCAACCTGCTGCTACGCCTCATTCATATTGCCCGTAACATCATGACGCAGGGCATCAGCCTCCGCCAGCTGATTATGCTGGGTATCTATCTGAAAACCACGAAGGATCCTATTGAATATGAGGTACTGAAGACCTGGATACAGCGACTGGAGATGGGACGAATGGCACGCTTGGAAGGTTCGCTGCTCATGGAGCTGTTTGACTTCAAGGCAAGAGAGATACGCTTCACCGATGCAGTTGATGACAAGAGCACCCAGCGGGCAGTCGATGACATATTCCTACTAACGGAGAAGAAAGCCGCAGACTGGTATTTCACACAAGGCGAAAGTATCTTTGTCCGCACGAATGACTCCCGAGCAATGATGTGGCACGTCAAGCAGTCGGCCCGTTATATGCACTATTATCCTGCAGAAGCCATTACCAATTTCATGAAGAACTTTGCGCATTCAATGTCGCACATCGAAGAATAATTATAAATCCTTTAATTTTTAATCTTTAATCTTTCATTTTCCTATGGGACTATTCGATCTTTTCAAGCGAGACCTCAGCAACGATCCTGATCTCACACGTTTGCGCGACCTGATTATCATCAGTGCATCAGACAACAACTACTCGATGGACGAGAACTCTATCATTCTGGACATCTGCCGACAGGAAGGCATTGACATCGACAAGTTACAGAAACTGTTTAAGATGGACCCAGAGAAAATCAAGGACAACTACCCCACCAGTCTGGTAGAAAAAAGCAAGTATCTGCGTCGTCTCATTGAGGTAATGGCCACTGACAATGTCTGCGCGCCCCAAGAAATTGAGGCGCTGAGGAGTATTGCACACAATATGGGATTCTCCGACGCCCAGACTGATGACGAAATCAGAGACTACTGTAAAGGTCTGGGAAAGAGAGGTGAAACAGTGCTGGCGTCCTACGAAGAGAACAAAGGCAAATAGTTAGTGGCGGAACCTGATCTCTCGCAGACTATGGTTCCCCATAAAGCGACTCTTGTCCACATAGCCACTGATACCTGCTATATTACCTTTACCTGTATATTGCCACATCGTAATCTCACGGTCGTCGGCAACAACGGGCTCGTCTTCTGTATACATGGCAATCATGATCTTGTAGTCATCAATCTTGCCCTGCAGATGCTTGTTGTAGAAGTTGCGCCCCGTGTAGATGAGCGGTTTCTGTTGGTAAGCCTCCTCCACAAGGTCAAGGAAATAGAATAGCGAGTCGCAGAAGACATCAGTTGACAGACCACCCGTGCTCTCTACATCAATCATGGGTATCAGGTCTTGTTCCTCTGGAATACATTGTGACTGGAAATTGCGCAACTGGCGCAACTGGTCAGACTTAGGACGATAGAAATGGTAGCTCCCCACCTTCAGCCCCTGCTGATGAGCCATCCAGATGTTACGTTCAAAAGTTGCATCAATGCGGTCACCACCCTCGGTAGCCTTCAGGTAGACATAAGCCATGTGGGTATTGTCGCCAATGGTTTCCCAGAACACATTACCCTGGTAGTGGCTCAGGTCAATGCCATGGATATGCGAGCAGGTATCCTCGCACTGTACATAATAGTCTTGAGCGCTCAGCGAGAGCGGACACAAGAGTAAAACAAAGAGTATATAGCGTGCTAAAAGCGTCATATTTTTCAAATTTCCTGCAAAGATAGCTTTTTTTTGCCAATTATTTGTAACTTTGCAAGCAAAAAGTATCATTATGAAACATCTTTTGACGATTATAAGCCTTTTTATACTGTTTGCAGCCTGTTCAAAGGACGACGACAGCTATGAAGCTCCCCCTGAGCCTGCACAACGTACCGTTATTGTATATATGTCGGGGGAGAATAACCTGAGTTCCTATCTGCAAAACGACCTCAACGAAATGAAATCGGGGCGTCAACAGGTAGCAGCTAACGAGAACCTTGTGGTCTTCGTCGACAGAGCTTCCACAACAGAAATGCCTTATATCGCCAAGATTACTGCTGAAGGTAATATGGAAAAGCTTTATGAATACGAGAAAGACTTTCTGGCTTCTGACCCAGATAACATGGAAGAGGTACTCAGACGTTGCATACAGCTTTGTCCTGCCACAAGAGACTATGGACTAGTCTTGTGGGGACATGCCAGCGGATGGATCATAGAGAAAGACTCGGTGGACAACAGTATCTATGGTGCACCCAGAAGAGCCTATGGTGGCGACAACGGCAACAACGCGGCAGTATATGCAGGTTGCAAATGGCTTAACATCCCGTCTATGCGCCAGGTATTCAGTAGGCTTGGCATCAAATGGAAATTCATTTTCAGCGACTGCTGTAACATGCAGAACATAGAAACCGCATATGAGTTAAAGGATGCGGCAGAATACCTCATTGGCTCGCCTGCAGAGATTACTGGCAATGGAGCGCCTTATAACACGGTGGTTCCCGCACTGTTTATCCAAGACGATATACAGATGTACAAGAGCGTCTGCGACAACTACAACGAACAGATAGATGCGGCAGGCGGTCATCTACCCATCTCAGTTATCAAGACCAGCCAGATGAATGCGTTGGCTGACGCTACTCGACAGGTACTGCCCATCGTTGCTGGAAATGTACCTCAGGACGATTTTGGTAAGGGGCACATCTATTACTTCGGACTTGTCAAACAAGACAGTTGGGAGTACATCTACCTTATGAACGAGAAGACGCTCTACGATATGAACGACATCATCCGCTGGGGATTAAGTGAAGACACAGCAGCCTATCAGTCATGGCGTGCCGTCTTCGACCAAACGGTGGTATACAGCAAAATCAGTACGTTCTGGCATGCTAACTGCATAGAAGGGAACGCTTTTACTAGGACGTTTAAGGATTTCACGGTAACCTCTGAGGCCTTTGGTGGTGTGAGTATGTTCTTCCCACAGCACAAGTACGACAACAGCCCCTACTACAAACATAACGAGCTCATCAAGCAGATGGGTTGGTACTACGCAGTAGGCTGGTCGTCACTGGGTTGGTGAACAACTACCTTGAGACTTCCGTCTCGAGCTCGTTCACGCTCAGCAGCAATAATTTTTATTGTTGCTGCGTTCGCTTAATCACGACCTTAATTTTTGAAATGCGACGCTCCTCCATCTCCATCACTTCAAACGTGAAGTTCTGGAACTCTAACTTCTCATGCAGCTTGGGGAACTCACCCTTGATTTCAAGCAATAGGCCTGCCAGTGAGTCGGCATCACCCTCAACCTCTTCAAAGGTCTCGTCGTCAAGGTTCAGAATCTTATAGAAATCAGAAAGCAGCGTCTTACCCTCAAAGACATAGGTATTCGAGTTGATGCGCTGGTAGTTCTTCTCATCCTCGTCATACTCGTCATTGATTTCTCCAACGATTTCCTCTAACACGTCCTCCAGCGTCACAATACCACTGGTACCACCAAACTCATCGACAACAATGGCGATATGCACCTTGTTCTCTTGGAACTCACGCAGCAGATCGTCAATCTTCTTCGTCTCTGGAACAAAGTAAGGTGGACGAATCAGCGACTGCCAACGGAAGGCAGGACCCTTGGTAAGGTGTGGCAATAAGTCCTTGATATACAGGATACCACGAATATTATCACTATTATCTTGATAGACAGGAATGCGCGAATAGTTGTTCTCCACAATACACTGCATCACCTCCTGATAGGTCGACTTGAAGTCCAGGTCTACCACATCCTGGCGCGACGTCATGATCTCCTTGGCAGTCTCGTCGCCAAAACGGACAATACCCTCCAGGATGCGCTGTTCGTCCTTAATATCCTCCTTATCAGTCAGCTCCAGTGCCTGTTCCAAGTCGTCGACGCTCAATACGTGGTTCTCCTTCTGCACTACTTTGTCAGCCAGACGACCTGAGCTGACTACAATGCTGGCAAAGGGATAAAAGAGTTTGCGACAGAGCAGGATGCCATTCACAGCACCACGACAGAAGCGCAGCGGTTGTTGACCAGCATACACCTTTGGCATAATCTCGCCAAACAGCAACAGCAGGAATGTCAACAATACAGTGATGCAAACAAACTCCAACCACCAGGCATGGAACTTCACAGTATGATCAAAGAAATAGCCGAAAAGCATGATGATGGTCACATTCACCAAGTTGTTGGCTATCAAGATTGTTGCCAATGTTCGCTCAGAATCTTCACGCAACTGTTTGATATGCAGGTCATCCTCGCTTTTCTCCTCGTCAAGCTCATTCAAGTCAGAGGGCGACAGGGAGAAGAAGGCAATCTCTGAACCAGAAGCAAAGCCAGAGACGAATAACAATGCACACGCTAGTAAACCAGCAATAATGGCGCCTGTCGAGGGAGTCAACAGCGTCACTTCATTCAATATTTCTAGAAAATAATCCATGGATTACACATTGGAAGAACCACCAGGTTCTGATGAGGGCATCGACTTTGGTGTCAGCAGTTCCATATTGTCAGCCCATATCTCGGTAGCATTATGGCGCTGTCCCTGCTTATCATCCCACGTGGTATAGCGGATACGTCCCTCAATATACAACTTATCGCCCTTATGAACATACTTCTCTACTATCTCGGCCAGTTTACGCCAGAGAAGCACGGTATGCCAGTCGGTACGGTCGGGCACCTGAGTACCGTTCTGCAACGTATAGCCACGCTCCGTAGTAGCCAGGCGAACACGAGCAACTGCCACGCCTTGGTCGACGTAACGCACTTCAGGTTCAACACCCACATTACCAATCAGCATCACCTTATTCATATTGAGGTCTTGTTAATATTCAATATTCAAAGTTCAATATCATTTACATTTTCCCAGGAACTCGAACTTGAAGTTCTTACCCTTAGCAGAAGGGAACTGGCTACGACGGTCCACACGCTCAGAGAGATGTGCCACGATGCGGTTATAGCAGTCCATACCAGAAGCTGCCTTCACACGAGCTACGAAAGTGGTATCGCGATACTGGAACTTACCAGTGCCAGGCACCTGCTGTACGCGCTTGAAAAGAATAGAACCTTCGTACCAGCCATAGCGAGGCTCATTGAGCGTCATCAGTACTGGGGCATTAGCCTTTCCACCCTGTCCCTCAGCAGGACGAACGGCTTTCTTTTCCTTAAAGTCCTGCATTGTTGATGCCTCGGTCTTGATAATAATGAAATAGACGCGGGGACGGATCTTATAGCGCTTTGGATAATAGACATCGCTGGCCACATAGTCACGGATATCTTTCTCCAAAACAGGGTTCATGGCAATATCATCAATGGCAGATAAAAAGTCAATGGCTTCATCAGCACTCTTTACCAGCACTTCACTGTCAAAATAACGAAGATATAAATTCATTGAATGTGTTTGTTTTTCAAAATAAAAAATCAAAGAAGAGCGGAAAACGGGACTCGGACCCGCGACCCCAACCTTGGCAAGGTTGTGCTCTACCAACTGAGCTATTTCCGCAAAATATTTCCTTGCCAAGGTTGGTACCTTAATTCTTGGGGCAAGGTTGTGCTCAAACAACTGAGCTATCTTACTAACTAAAACTGATGGTGAAGAGGAGGAGACTCGAACTCCCACGTCGCAATTGACACTACCCCCTCAAAGTAGCGCGTCTACCAATTCCGCCACCTCTCCATCAAGTTCGTTGGATAACGTGTGAAGAAAAAAGAGTGC
>Ga0265298_10009605_pt1 | contig 11504 bp, 9 predicted proteins | sample AusTroGonzalo_MG_3_FD_193486 | JGI IMG/M metagenome (GOLD analysis project Ga0265298, IMG submission 193486) | Bovine rumen microbial communities from tropical cattle in Woodstock, Queensland, Australia - Gonzalo_01 | ecosystem: Host-associated > Mammals > Digestive system > Stomach > Rumen ...
GGAAGAGGTCGACGGGTCCGTATCATGGAATATCTATGTCTGTAGTACAGGCGGTGAAGGGGAAATCGTCGGAAGTGTGGAAATTGAGGGGAGCTATGACCACGGTACAATAGATGCTGCCGATGAGGGGTGGGAACCCTTCCAATATGGCGAGGAATATGTACTGTATGTGAATGAGGCCGGTCTGGAATCATATGCCGAGGTCACAACAGGCTATGCGACCAAATCCAATGTCCTGTTGCTCCCTGATTGCACAGTGCATTCCGAATTAAGCGGCAATGTTCTTACATTGACCGTGATTTGCAACAATCCGGATTATGAAGAATGCGCGCTCTTCGTAGAAGATGATGTAAGTACCCCTATAGGGGAAAGAGCGGCGTTCGACACCGATAGGAGGGTCATCAAGGAATATACGGGGTTGTCTTACGGGGAGTATGTCGTCGGTCTCTACGATGATACAAGCGCAGATTATCCCAGTGAGATGGTCAGAGAATATCCTGTCATAGTGCCGTATGCAACGATAACCTTCGATCACAGGACCGAATCAACACTATACGGTTCTGTGACTTCGATCAACGATTCTGGCTGGGAGACAAAGAACGCCATAATAGGGGTTTACCCTGACGAATATTATGATGAAGGAACGACGCAGGCTTTGGCCGAAGGCGATCTTGTGATAGATTATTACATAGACGCTGAGGATGGTCTGAACTATATCGGAATAACGATAGGTACGACCTACCAAGAATTCGTGCTTAGACAACAATTGGATTTGAACGAGATAGATCTTTGGGTATGATATGAGTTGATAGAATGACAGAAGAAATGAAAAAGAACGAGAAGAAGGAGCTCACCGAGGAGCAGAGGGAGAACCGCGCGATCCTCGCGATCCTCGCGATCCTCGGTGTCATCACCGTGTTCGCGGTGATTTTCGACAACACTCTGTTCGGTCCGGAGTCGCCGTTCAACGACGACCCGACCGATAATATGATCATAAACGAGCTGTACCACAAGATTCCAGCTCTGATAATGACTTGCGAGATCCTATTCGTCACGCTGTTCCTGTTCGTGGCATTGGATTTCGTCAAGAACAAGATAATCAAGGCGCACACCCACTTCCAGACCGCCCTGAGGCTGATAATCAGCTTCACCAGGTATGCTCTGTTCATCATAGCCATAATCTGGATCCTAGCTACTTGGGGAGTAGACACGCAGGCTTTGCTGGTCAGTGCGGGGATCTTGGGACTGATCATAGGTCTGGGGGCCCAGTCCCTGATAGCCGACATCATCGCCGGTATGTTCATCGTGTTCGACGGCGAGTACAAGGTCGGGGACTTCATCGTCGTCGACGGATGGAGGGGACAGGTCATGGAGATCGGTATCCGTACCACGAAGATCAAGGATGAGGGCGGGAACATCAAGTACATCAACAACAACACGATCCATGCCGTCGTCAACCAGAGCCAGGACCTATCAGTCATCAAGTGCGAGCTGGGGATATACTACGACGAGAACCTCGAGAGCGTAGAGCTGAGGATAAGGGACTACCTGCCTATAATCAAGGACAGGATCCCGTTAATTGTGGAGGGACCGTACTACAAAGGGGTCCAAGCCATGGAGGACAGCTGCGTGTCCCTTCTGTTCCTCGCTAAATGCGAGGAGGTGAACTTCTATCCCGCCAGAAGGGCCCTCAACAGGGAGATCTACAGGATGGCCAACGAGCTGAAGATCCCCATCCCGTACCCGCAGGTCGTTCTCAACCAGCCCATGCCCGAGGGAACGTTCGCGGAGAGCCAGACCAACATGAGGGAGAAGGTGGAGGCATCAATATTCGTGTACGGTCAGGCATTGGAGTCCGAAGGTATCGAGGCGGAGAACAACAACTGAGACCACCGTCAACTCGTATCAGCCGGTCCCGGGGAGACCCGGGACCGGTACAACCAGCCACGCCTATCGGTCAAATATACGTTCTATCTGCCAATGGCATCCTGAACAGACATATCTGCACCCAAAGCAGACGATTCACTCTACATTTCTTAGATATCCCATTTCGCATCCGCGGACTTCCAACCAAATCGATATAACCCTCGCATCGATAGTCCTGTGGAAACCATGTTGCTCAAAGCCCAATCCGTTACCAAGGCGTTTGGACCGCAGAAGGTCCTCAGGGATGTCAGCCTCCAGATCAACGAGAAGGACCGCATAGGTCTGGTGGGGGTCAACGGAGCAGGCAAGTCAACCTTCCTGAGGATCCTGCTGGGCGAGGAGAAGGCCGACACCGGCGAGATCACCCGCAGGACCGACCGCATAGGATACATGTCGCAGTTCTCCGAGATAGGTGACGACATGACCGCCAGGGAGGTCCTGGAGGAATCCTTCCCGTACGTCGAGAAGATCAACCGCCGCATGAAGGAGATCGACGACATGATGGCCTCCGGCGGGGACATTGACTGGAACGGTCTGGCGGAGGAGAGCGCCCAGCTGCAGGGCAAGATAGACAGGTTCAACGCGGAGATCGGGGACCGTCTGCTGGACATACTTTCGCAGGTGAACTTCCCGAAGGACGCCATCGACAGACGCGTGGGGACACTGTCCGGTGGCGAGAGGTCCAAGCTCGTCATGGCCAAGAAGGCGATAGAGATCATGGACTGCGACCTCCTGATAATGGACGAGCCCACGTCCCATCTTGATATCGGGACCATCGAATGGCTGGAGGACCGCATCCTGTCCGCGGGATGCGCATTGGTCGTGGTCAGCCATGACAGGTACTTCCTGGACAAGATCGTCACCCGCGTCCTCGAGATAGAGAACGGGAAATCCGTGGAGTACAAGGGGAACTATTCGCAGTACGTCGAGAAGAAGAACATGGCCGTCGAGAGGCAGATGAAGGAGTACGAGAGGTACGCCTCGGCCAAGAAGAAGCAGGACGACCTCATCGAGGCGATGTTCCATGATTCCCGCAGGTACATGGCGACATACAAGACCAGGAAGATGATCGCCTCCAAGATCGAGGAGAAGGAGCGTCCGGAGGACCAGAAGGACATCAGCATGAAGATCACCGCCGCCCAGAAATCCGGGAAGAACGTGATCATCGCCAACGACATGGGGGTCAGATACGGCGACAGGACGATCCTGTCCGGTATAAACCTCGACATCCAGAAGGGGGACAAGCTCGGGGTCTTCGGTGTCAACGGGGCCGGCAAGTCCACATTGATCAAGGCCATCCTCGGCGAGATAGACCACACGGGGGAGCTGTGGGTCGCTCCCGGTGCGAAGATCGGATACTATTCGCAGCAGCACGAGGGGCTGGACCTGAACCTCACGGCCGAGGAGCAGATCCTCATGACCATCGGTCCCGACAAGAAAGCGGAGGCGCGGAAGCGTCTGGCGCAGTTCCTCATCACCGACGAGAACGCCACCAAGAAGATGTCCGCTCTGTCCGGAGGTCAGAGGGCGAAGGTCGCGCTGTGTATGATGATGTGCGACGAGACGAACCTGCTCATCCTCGACGAGCCCACCAACTACGTCGATATGGCATCGGCTCACGTGATGGAGCAGGCGTTGTCGGAGTACGACGGCGTCACGATAACCATCACTCACGACAGGTTCTTCCTGGACAACGTCTGCAACAAGGTCATCGAGGTGGCCGACGGCAAGGCGGTCTGCTACAACGGGAACTACACGGACGTCAAGGGCACACCGGTCCCGGTCAGGAAAGCGGAGACGTCGGAGACGTACAAGGTGCTGGAACCGTTCACCAATTGGGTCACCCGCAAGAAGTACGTCAAGGGCGACAAGATCAAGATCACCGAATCGGAGATGCCAGGCTTCGCCGACGCCCTGGAGAAGGGCAAGCTGAAGAAGGCCTGACCCGGTCACCGTTCCCGATACCGAGCAATCCGGTCCGTTATCAATTATAAAGAACCAATGCCATCGACATCGCATCTAAGTGATCGGCATGGCAGAAGGAAACGCTAAGGCACTGATCCCGATACTGGTCTTCGTAGTACTGTATCTGGGGTTGGGTATACTCCTGGAGTACGGTCTCCATGTGGAGATGGGATTCTACAGCATACCTGTGCTCTTCATATTCATCATCGCTCTGGCGATAGCATTCAAGCAGACCAAGGGTCCGGATTACAACGAGAAGTTCTCGATAATGTCCAGGGGCGCCGGGGATTCGAACGTCTTCATGATGATCCTGATCTTCCTGTGCGCCGGAGTGTTCACCGGTGTGATGAACAGGTCCGGGGCGGAGAGCGTCGCGAACTTCGTCCTCACCTGCATACCGATAGAGTACGCGGTCATCGTGATCTTCCTGGTCGCGGCCTTCGTGTCGCTGTCCATGGGGACGTCGTGCGGTACCATCACCGTCCTGACCCCCATCGCGGTGTCCATAGCTTCGACCACCAACTACGGCATCCCGCTGTGCGTCGCAGCGGTCATAGGAGGGGCGATGTTCGGAGACAACCTGTCCTTCATTTCGGACACCACCATCGCCGCATGCAACGGGCAGGGATGCGACATGAAGGACAAGTTCAGGGAGAACCTGAAGTTCGCCATCCCGGCGGCGCTCCTGACCATAGTGGTCCTCTTCATCATGACGCTGGCCGCATCCGGTTCCTCCGGGGAGATAGGGGACTTCGACCTCGTGCTCATCATCCCGTACCTGGTCGTCCTGATCGGTGGTATCATAGGCATCAACGTGTTCATCGTCCTGGCCGCGGGTATCGTGACCGGAGTCGTCATCATGGTCGGGACCGGAACCACCGATGCGTTGGACGTCCTGCCGATGATAGGTTCAGGAATGTCCGGAATGCTGGAGACCGCCATGGTCGCGATACTGGTGTCGGCCATATGCGCGTTGATCGCCTACAATGGGGGATTCGAGGCGCTGCTGGCATGGATCAGGAAGAGGTTCCACGGAACCAGGGGCGGTATGATCGGTACCGGTCTCCTGGTCAGCGCGATGGATGTCGCCACCGCGAACAACACCGTCGCAATCGTGATGGCGAACCCCATCGCGAAGGACATATCGAAAGAATACGGATTGTCCCCGAAGAGGACCGCTTCCATCCTGGACACGTTCTCGTGCATCATGCAGGGCATAATCCCTTACGGTGCCCAGATGCTGCTCGCGATCTCTGCCGTCGCGGCCATGGGATTCACGGTCACGGCGTTCGACATCATTCCGTACCTGATGTATCAGTTCATACTGCTGTTCGTCGTGCTGGCGTATATCTTGTTCAGCAAGAAGGAACCTGTGGCGGAAGCCGAATGAAATCAATTCCGGGGTCTGATGACCCCGGTTTATCAATTGAAGACCAATCGTCCGTCGGTCGATGCCTCATCCTCTTACGAACTTCACGTAATCCGCCTTGTCCTGGGCCCTGATGTCCGCCATCATGCTCTCAAGGACTTTGGCATCGCAGGATATCACCATGACCTCCAGGCATTTCTGGTCCTTCAGGTGGGAGTGCATCTGCGTCTTGATGACACCCTGATATTTGGCTTGGATCTGTATCATCCATGGGTCCGCATGGTTGCCCCTTACGATGATCAGTACTCCTTCGACGACCCCTTTCAGGGAATCCATCTCCTTGATCTCATTCATCGCAGCGGTTATGGAAGCTCTCATGGCTTCGGACCTTCCTTTCAGCCCGTATGCCTTCTGTATGGAGTCCAACATATCCGTGTATTCATCGTTCAGTGAAACGCTGACTATCGTCATAGTATCCCGTTAATAATATCCGCCAATACAAGCGGTCAAAGTTATTAACATTGTACGAATATTTTAATAATCTCCCTCCGAAACGGGTTTCATGGATGGATTGCTACTGTTCTGCGGATTCTCGGTCATTCTAATCGCAGTGTCTTTGATCGCCGCCTATATCCCCTTCGCAAGGGATCGCGGCGAGGACAAGACTCATCTGATGATCGCATTGTCCACAGGTATATTCCTGGGACTCTTGTTCATCATGCTCCTGCCCGAAGGACTCGAGGAGTGCGAGGAAGGCGGTATCGACACGCACTATGCGATGTACGCTCTGCTGCTGGGTTTCGTTCTGATATTGGTTATCAACTACATTATGAAGAAAAGACATATGGCCACCTGCGGATGCCAGGTGCATGAGGAAGCGCACGAACACAGGGTGGCGTCGGCATCGTTCTTCGTGGGCCTGGGCATACACGCCGCATGCGACGGTCTCGCCCTTGCGGCCATGTTCATGGCCGGGGAGGAGGTAGGGATCATGGGGGCCGTGGGTCTGTGCATACACAAGTTCGCCGAGCTGTTCACGCTGTCGTCCTCCACTCTGATGTCCGACATCGGCAGGAAGAGGAGTCTCATACGCCTCGGACTGTTCTCGCTCATCACTCCCGTTGCCGGACTGCTATTCTTCCTGCTGTTCAGCGATATGGAGGTAGAGGGCACCCTGGGCATCCCCCTGGTGTTCGCCGCGGGTACGCTTCTGTATGTGGTCACCTGCGATATGATTCCGGAGTCGTTCCATAAGGATGACGGATACAAGAGCCTGATAATGATCGTCATCGGTATCGCACTGATGCTTGCGATCGCGATCCTGTTCCCCCACTCCCACTGAGGAAGCAGAACGGTCATGTATTACTATGATGAAGGAGGTTCGAGGAAACATGAAGATAGCAGTCACGTATGAGGACGGGGATGTGTTCCAGCATTTCGGCAGGACGCAGCAGTTCAAGGTCTACGATGTCGAGGACGGGAAGGTCGTCGGTTCAAGGGTCATCGGGAATGACGGCCTCTCTCACGGTGCCCTCGGGGAGATCCTCATGAGGGAGAGAGTGGAGGTCTTCATATGCGGTGGGATCGGCGGCGGAGCCAAGGAGATGCTCGCTTCCCGCGGCATCAAGGTCGTCGCAGGCATCCAAGGAAACGCCGATAAGGCGGTGGACGGATACCTCGCGGGAACCCTGAAGGCGGATCCGAACGCATCATGCCACTCCCATGGCGACCACAAATGCCACTGAGGCATCGATGTCCGAACTCACCGTGGAGCAGGTGGCGGATACCCTCTCCCCACTGGATATCAGCTGGAAGGAGCTGATGGGGGAATACCGCCTTTACCTCGACGGGGCCCAGTTCGGGCTCCTGTCCGAGGGAAGGCTCCTCCTTACGGTCACCAAGGCGTCAGAGGAGGCCCTCCCGGATGCGGAGAGGGTCACCGTATACGGTTCGCCCCAGATGATCTCGGCGGACGGACTGGATCCCGCATTCCTGGTGGACCTCGTACAGAGGATGTGCGGGGAGCTTCCAAAGAGGAAGGCCTGCAGGCTTTACTGAAAACATCTCCCATTCTCATTCCGAGACGTCGGCCAGGCTCATGCCTTTCGTCTCCTTTCCGAACAGCCATATCACGACGGCCACCAGGGCGAACGCGGCGGAGAGCACCGCGAACACAAGGACGAATCCGTTCTCGGATCCGAAGCTCGAGTAGAGCACGGGGACTATGAACGGGGCGATGAACGCACCCACACGGCCGAACGCGGCCGCCCAGCCATTACCTGAACCGCGGACATCGGTCGGATAGACCTCGGGGGTGTAAGAGTATACGCATCCCCAAGCTCCGAGCGCGAAGAAATAAAGCAGGCATCCAGCAGCCAGAATGGTCATGTCGGAATCGGCGTGGCCGAAGAACCATGCGGCTATCGCGGTGCCGAAGAAGTACACTATGAGTGTAGGCTTCCTTCCCCATCTTTCCACGAGATAGGCCGCGCTGAAGTAACCGGGGAGCTGCGCAAGGCACATTATGACGGTGAAGCCGAAGCTCTTCACGATATCGAATCCCTGTTCGGTCAGTAGGGTGGGTGTCCATAGGACGAACCCGTAGTAACCGAAGTTGATCCCGAACCAGATCACCCATAGGACGGCGGTGGTGCGGAGGTTGTCCTTCCTCCAGAGCAGTTTGAATTCTTCGTACCAGGGCCTCTTCTCGGCTTTCGTCGGAGCGGTATCGTCTGGTACCGGTTCGAAGCCTGCCGCCTTCTCAAGATCGGATACGACCTTCTCCGCTTCGTCCCTCCTCCCGTTCAGCTCCAGGTACCTGGGCGATTCGGGGACCTTGAAACGCAGAGCTGCAGCGAACAGTGCCGGTACGGCACCTACGAAGAACGCGGCACGCCATCCGTATTCGGGTATGACCAGGAAGGCCACCAGCGAAGCGGCGATCCATCCCCATGCCCAGAAGCTCTCAAGGATGACGACGTTCCTTCCTCTTGATTTCAGAGGGGAGAGCTCGCTGACGAGGGTCGATGCCGCAGGCAGCTCCCCTCCGAGCCCGAAACCGGTAATGAAACGGAAGACGATGAGCATCCAGTATTCCGTGGCGATACCGCACAAGAAACTTCCGATGCTGTATATCAGCAGAGTGTACAGTATGACCGAACGTCTTCCGAAGCGGTCAGACAACGCTCCTGAAAGGGCCGCACCGAGGATCATCCCGAAGATGCCCGAGCTGGTCAGCCAGCTCAGTTCGTACTTTGATAGGTCCCAGTCGGTTCCAATCGCAGCTATGACTCCGCTCACCATACCCTGGTCCATCGCATCGAACATCCATCCCAACCCGACCAGGATCAGGATTGTCCATGTCGCCTTGGTCATGGGCAAGGATTCGATACGCTGTGATATGGTGGCCATTTCTTACCGGCATGCTCAATCATGCTAGCTTGTATAAAAAAAGTGAGAAAAGCCGAACAAGATTGGAAAGGGGATGTCCGGACAGGCCGGACATCCGTTTCACTCAGTACAGCGAGAATATGCCGAACATGTCCAGCAGTCCGAAGACCAGCATGAAGGTCAGCAGGAACGGGCACACGTACTTGATCATCACGACGAAGGGCTTCTCGAACCTGAACGATGCCCCCTCCTCCTTGATCTCGTCCGTGATCACCGTAATCTTGACGACGTACGCGATGAACACGCAGGTCAGTATGGCGACGATTGGCATCATCACCGAGTTGGTCAGACTGTCGAATATTCCGAGCCATCCGGCACCCTGGGAGAACGCACCTATGTCGATCATCCAGGGACCGAATCCCATGACGGATACGATACCCAGCGCCACGATTATGACTGTGGAGATGACGATGGACTTCCTCCTCCTGATGGCACTGAGGTCCACGAACACGGACACGACGGTCTCCAACAGGGAGACGGCGGAGGTCAGTGCGGCGAACAGGACCAGGAGGTAGAAAATGGGTGCGACGACCTCTCCACCGGGCATCGTCTCGAACACCTGGGGCAGCGCGTTGAACATGAGTCCCATTCCCTTCGAGTCCCCGAATCCCATGGTGAACGCGACGGGGATGATCATCAGACCGGCCAGGATGGCTACCCCGGTATCGACGACTCCGATGTTCCTTGCGGAATGTTCGATGTTGACATCCTTCTTCAGGTAGGAACCGTAGGTGATCATGATCCCCATCGCGAGGGACATGGAGTAGAAGATCTGGCTGATCGCTCCGAGGAAGGTTCCTCCGCTGAGCTGCGATATGTCGGGGTTCAGGTAGAAGTTCACCCCTTCCCAGATCCCGTCGATGGCCACCATCTCGTAGACAATGATACCGATGATCATGAAAAGCAGGAGGGGCATCAGGATCTTGCTCAGCTTCTCGATACCCTTGTCGACACCGATTACGACGCAGAGAACACACAATAGGAGGAAGACGATGAACCATACCGCAGGTTCGGTCATTCCGTCCGCGGCACCAGTGATGAAGTTCCACCAGTACGCCCCTCCGTCGGCGGCGAGTGTATCGAGCTCGCCCACAGCAGAGGATGCGAACCATTTGGTCACCCATCCGCCGATGACGCAGTAATATGGTACGATCAGCAATGGGACCAGTGCGGCTATCACGCCGATCCATTTGTATTTGGCACAGAGGTCCCCGAAGGCACTGATACAGGATTTCCCGGTCTTCCTACCGAGGGCTATCTCGGCGATCATAAGCGAGAATCCGAAAGTCAATGCGAGTATGATGTATACTATGACGAAGATTCCTCCGCCGTAGTGCGACGTTAGGTAGGGGAACCTCCAAAGGTTTCCGAGTCCCACTGCGGAAGCGGATGCGGCCATGACGAATCCGATCTTTCCAGCGAATGTGGCTCTACCAACTTCTTCAGACATAGCACGTGTCATCGACGACCCTCAATTTAAAGGGTCAATCTGGATCGGTTTTCAATATTTTACCAATTCCGTGTTTCAACCCAGGCGCTCCCAGGATACATGTCCATCCGAAGGTCATCGTCAGACCCTTACGGTCTCGGGCATGTGCGTATTATACGTGTGAGTGAAGATAGTAAAGGAGAGACCTTTATAACCTATGAACTCAATATTCTCCTCGGATGGGATAGCATGGGTTTAGGCTCAGGCAAATTTAGCGAAGGCTCTCGCAGCCTGTTCGGTAGCATTTCGATACCGAATCTGAAGAAGTCGGAATTCGCCGACGCATTGCGCAGTGGTATGGGTCAGATCACAGATCTGGCCAAGAGATACAGCAAGAACGGGGACGTGCACTCCTTCGTCGAGACGGTCAAGGCCAATCAGGCACGCAGCCGCGGCAACGATATGGGCGCCTACGGTTTCGAGAGTTTCCAGGTAGGGGATGACATCGAGGTCTTCGTTCGCGACACACCTGTAGAGGAGATTTTCAGGGACTCGGAGACCAAGTTTGAACCAGTCGTTTCCATGGATGCGGGCAGGGAGGCTGAAGCACCGGCCGAGCAGCCTGTCACCCTCGAGGATTTCGCAGCGGACTTCGAAGGGGAGATCGCACAGATCGAGGAGGCCAAGGCGACGGAGCCCGTCGTCGAGCACCCCAAGCTCGAGGAGTTCATGGATCAGCCGGTGATCATCAGACCCGAGTTCATCGAGGATGCAGAAGTGCCTGCCGAGGCCGAGGAAGTGGACATGTACGTCGGAGAGGCACCCGTTGCCGCAGCCGATTTCGAGCCCTCCTCGCTGTTCGGGAACATCAAGCGCGGAATGTCCGAGGAGGTGGACACCCATGTCGGACTCCTCCAGGACGGATTCATCAAAGAGACCGCGCCCAACGTGACCCTCGACGATTTCGATATGTTCGAGTCCGTGGAAGAGATCCAGGCCGAGGATGCTGCCATCGACGAGATGGAGTTGATCGATGCCCAGTTCCCCGAGGTACCCGCAGCTGTGGAGACGGTATACGTCGAGAGGGCGGTGCCCAAGCTCGAGGATTTCATCATCGAAGAGCCCAAGATCATCGCCGAGGTACCCGTAGTGGAGATTCCGGCAGCGGTTCCCGAGTGGGACGTCACCGAGGCATGCGCAGAGACATTTGCAGATTACATTTCAATGATCCCCGAGGAGACCACCTGGGAGATCGCACCCGTCTGGGAGGTCACCGACGAGGCGGCGGATGCATTCCTCGCCTTCGGAACCATCAGGCCCGAGTACCCCAAGGCCGTAGCGGCCGTGCCCGAGGGGGACATCAAG
>Ga0265298_10009608_pt1 | contig 11503 bp, 16 predicted proteins | sample AusTroGonzalo_MG_3_FD_193486 | JGI IMG/M metagenome (GOLD analysis project Ga0265298, IMG submission 193486) | Bovine rumen microbial communities from tropical cattle in Woodstock, Queensland, Australia - Gonzalo_01 | ecosystem: Host-associated > Mammals > Digestive system > Stomach > Rumen ...
TTGACCTTTCCACTATCTGTGATGCCGATATTTTCATTTGCGGTCATACGCATCTTCCGGCGACGCTCAAGACTGCGTTTGCCCGTCCGAATCCGGCGAACAGCAGTATCACATACTGCACGAAGCTGTTTATCAACGCTGCCGCAAAGCTTAACTTTGGGGGATACGGAGACACTCTGGGATTCAAGCCGAGTTGCAAAGATACTCCAAAAGCTATTCTTTCCGGCACGTTAAAAGATATGAGAGCAGTGGTATGATGCCTCAAGAAGTGACAAATGCCATCGTGACAATTGTTGCGCTGGGCAAAGAGGCGATTGTTCGCCGCGAAAAAGGCAAGTGGGTTGTCCTGGAGAATGGGCGACGGCTTGTTTACAAAGAAAAGTAAACGACCTACGTTTCTTGAATGCGCCGTAGTAAATGGGCTACGGTAAGAGCCAAACGGGGCTATCTCTATGGGGATAGTCTCGTTTTTATTTTTGATGGGGTGAGAGTTTGGCAACCGATGTTTTTGAAACCGCGCAGCCTGTCGTGCGGAACGATATGTTTGGGCGGCTCGACATTTACGCTACCTTTGATGATATCGGTGAGGGGAACATCATCAACGAGTTGAACTCCGCTCTGATCTATCATGTGCGGAATATGCTCCAAGAGGAATTCCTTTACTGGTATGCGCGAGGAGTCCAGCCGATTCTTAACAGGCGCAAGGACATCCGCGAGGACATTCTAAACATTGTCCAGGTAAATCTCGCCGCGCCCATAATTGACTTTAAGAATGGCTATTTCATCACGCAGCCATGCAGTTATGTCGGAAGGCGAAAAGGTGTACAGACGAAAGTTAAGAAGCTGAACGAGTATCTGTACCGCTCCGGCAAACTCAATGCCGACAACAAAGTCACAGACTGGTTTCATCGCGTCGGCAAGGGTGTTGTGTTCGTCGAACCGAATGACGATACCGAAGTTCCGTTCAAGGCATATGCCCTTGATCCACGCAGTGCGTTTGTTGTCTACTCCCTGCGCCCAGGCAACAAGCCCGTCATGGGAGTCAACTTTGTCACGCGAGATGGAAAGGCAATGTTCGATGTGTTCACGGAGAACACGGTTTACCATCTCTCCGGCGCGGTCAAAGGCAGACTGATCACTACGGAGCCAAACTGCGACTACCTCGTTACGGCAATCTCCGTGGATAGCGTTGAGCCGAATGTGCTTGGGTATATTCCCATCATCGAGTACCGCTACAACAGCGTCAATACTGCCTGTTTTGAGCTTGCGATCCCGTTGCTCGATGAGATTAACAACATCACCGCAAATGCCTGTGACGGTGTGGAGCAGTTCATCCAGTCTTTGGCGATTGCTGTCAACTGCGAATTTCCTGAAGACACGACCATCACGGACATCCGCAAGGCCGGAATGATTGCTCTCCGCTCCATTGGAGAGAACAAGGCAGATTTCCGTGTTCTGTCTGAACAGCTTGATCAGTCGCAGACAAAGGTACTGATCGACAACCTTTACGATGATGTTCTCCGCATTTGCGCCATGCCGAGCCGAAGCGATGGGCGCAACAGCACTTACGATACGACAGGGGCCGCAGTACTAGCCAACTTTGGATACTATCAGGCCGACGCAGCGGCGAGAAATACTGAGGATCTGTTCAGAGAATCCAACGTGCAGTTCGACCGCGTCATCGTTGAGATCCTGAGACGCAAGGGCCTGTTGGATATCGACCTCAATGATTTTGAGTTGAATTTTGTCAGAAACGAAGCAAGTAACTGCCAGTCGAAAGCGCAAGCGCTTATGACTCTTATGTCTGCTGGCCTGTCGCCTGAACTTGCGTTTGCCAAGTCCGGCATTTCTAACGATCCCGTGCAAGATGTTCAGCTTAGTAGAGAGTGGATTGAAAAGCGATGGGGCAATCCTGACAACCCGCAAAGCTCTCCGACTAGCGTAAATGTGGAAGAGGTTTCTGTAGACAGAGACGCTGGAGTCTAATTTATGAAGCAACCGAAACTATCCATCCTGACCCCCGTATGGAACCAGGAAGAACTGGTTATCAAGGGGCTTGATAGTATCCCGCGCAGAGATGACATTGAGGTGCTTGTGCGGGATGACGGCAGTACCGACAACACGCTTGCGAACCTCAAAAAGTACAAAAAGGAACACCCAGAACTGAACATGAAAGTGTTCAGCAACGGGAAGAACCTTGGGGTTGCTGCGACGGCGAACCGACTGCTTGAATCCGCTACTGGCGAGTGGTTTCACTTTTTCATGTCCGACGATTATCTTTACACGGATGAGTATTCCAAGATGATCGCGTACATCTACGATACCGACGCAGACATCGTTGCAATGGATTTGATTGAGAACAGCGGACGCAAATACAAAATCAACGAGAGCAGCGACGATTTGTATTGCGCGCAAGCGTGTAGATTTATCAAGCGAGAGTTCGTTAAAGGAATCAAATACCCGGAGAAAGTGAAGTGCGGCGAGGACTGGTGGTTTCATAAGGAAATGATGGCGCGGAATCCCAAAGTGGAGTACACGCACATCCGCGCATACCACTACAATTATCCGCGAGAGGGCAGCTTAGTTAATCTTCGGCTGCGTGGGAAGTTTACCGATGAGGAGCTACAACCTTAAAAACGTAATCTATTTTCCGCACATCAATGCTTGTGGTGGCACGGAAACATTCTGCTATGAGTTTGGGTTGAAATACTGTCCTAAATATGATGTTACCGTTCTCTATGAGGCCGGAGATAAACAGATGATAGACAAGATCGCCTCTGCGGTAACGCGAGTAATCCGCTATCACGACGGCGACAAGATTGTCTGCGATACATTCATCTTTGCTTATGCACACGCGATTTTGAATCATGTAACGGCAGACCGATATATACAGACTTATCACGCAGACTTTATTTGCAGACATCTCAATCCGTGCTTCGACAAACGCATCACGCATCGCTTCGGCGTTGCGGAGAACACAAGCAAAGGTATCCGCGATCACTACGAATGGGCGAAAGATGTTCGGACGATGTACAACCCATACACGATGAAAAAGCCGCGAAAGGTGCTGAACCTCATCTCCGCTACGCGCCTTACCCCGGAAAAGGGGTATCGGCGCATGGTGGCGCTTGCAGAAGCATTCGACAAGGCTGATATCCCGTTTCATTGGGATGTGTACACGGACGCATCGAACACGGTTAAACCGTTTAACAAGAGCGTTTCGATTCTTCCACATAGGTTGGACATCCTCGATTTCATCGCCAAGGCAGACTATCTCGTCCAGCTTTCCGATACTGAGGGCTATTCCTATTCCATCGTTGAAGCGTTGTCCGTAGGCACTCCAGTTATCTGCACGGCTCTGCCAGTCGCAGAGGAACAGGGGATTGTGAACGGGAAGACGGGTTTCATACTACCGTTCGACATGAGCGATATACCGATAGACGATATTTACAAGGGAGTAAAGAAGTTTACGGTTGCGCCGAGGGAAAGCCATTATGAGGAAGTGCTTTCGCCAGGGAAAGCGGAGTACAACGAGCCGGACAAGTACACGGTAAAGTGCATCCGCACATATCAAGATTTGCAGTTTGGAAAGCTTATGCATCCGGGCGAAACATTCACCGTTAATGCAGACAGAGCATACCATCTTGAGGAACTGAGATTCGCAGAGATTCTGGAGTAGCGCATGGATTTACTGCCGTTTGACGCGATTAATAAGTTGGAAAACGGGTTGCCTATCTATTTTGAGGACGGCAAGATCCGCTCACGGGAAGACCTTGAGGACATCATTGACGATATGTTCTACATCTTCCTGTTGTCCTACCATCACGGAGCAGCTGCGGTAAACCCGGAATACAAGCCCACGCTCAAGACCGCAATGGAAACCATCGACGAGGAAGTCGCCGGGAAGACATGGCGGGAGCGGATGCATGAACATTTTGAGCAGGGTGGAACGCTTGCTGATGTTGTGCGAATTGTCGAATCTGAAGCGCACAGGGATGCTAACACGGCTGCATACAAGGCGGCGAAAGCCAAGGGATGCACAACCAAGACCTGGCGCACGATGCAAGATGATCGCGTCAGAGAGTCGCATCGCTATCTGGACGGAGTGACGATACCGATTGACGATGAGTTCTACTCCGCTTTCGGCGGCTCCACGATGTTCCCCGGTCAATGGGGGATTCCAGAAGAGGATATCAACTGCCGATGTTGGTTAACCTATAAGTAAGGGGGGGCGATATGGTGAGCGAAACAGTTATTGTTGCCCTTATTACAGGACTCTGTGCTGTGGTTGGTCAATGGTTTATTTCCCGCGCACAGGCAAAACAGCAGTCTGTTGAGGACGCAAAACGCGACCAGAGACAGGAAGATCGCCTAGCCGCAATCGAACACAAGATCGATGTTCACAACGGGTATGCTGAGAGATTTGCTGAGATAGGAACTGATATCGCAGTCATCAAGAATGACATTCAAACTCTCTATAAGGAGAAAGGCTGAAATGAAGTTGAGCAATCGTTGGTACGATGTTTTGAAATGGATTTCCATGATCGTTATCCCCGCAGCCGCGACTGCCTACGTTGGGCTTGCCGCTATTTGGGGATGGCCTTACGCAGACGAGGTGGCGAAGACTGCCACGGTTGTGTGCACCCTGCTTGGTGCTCTTCTGGGCATCAGCAGCGCACAGTATTACAAAGGCGAACATTAAGTTCACATACATCGGCAGTAGGGAAACTGCCTTATCAAAAACGCACAGTCGGTTATGACAAAACCTAAAAACGGAAACATAGTGCAGTGACGCACTCTAAAAAACGCAAGGAGAAGAAAAGTGAAAATCGACACTAGCAAGATCGAAAACTACTCAGATATGTCTACTGAGGAGAGGCTGAAAGCACTTGAGGAGTTTGAGTTTGAACCGCCCGTTCCGAAAGACACAGACGAAGTGGTCAGGCTCAAGAACGCTCTGTCCAACGCGAACTCTCAGGCCGCAGAATACAAACGCGCCCTGCGCGAAAAGCAGTCTGAACAGGAACGCGCCGAGGCAGAGAGAGCAGAGAGAGAAAAGGCGGTCGAGGAAGAACTCCGCGATCTCCGAAGAGACAAGACCGTGAGCGGTTATCTTGCTAACTGTCTTGCTCTTGGTTACGACAAAGACCTTGCCTTGAAAGCGGCAGAGGCAATGGCAGACAACGATGCCGCTACCATTCTGGCTTGCCAGCAAGAGTATCTGGACGCGAAGACCCGCGAGATTGAGGCGGCTGCACTGAACCGCCAGCCCACGCTCACTCCGGGTGCGCCCCCCACGGCAAAGGACGCTGACTTGGAAGACAAGAACCGTCTGCGCCGCTACGCTGGTTTGCCCCCACTTAAATAAATAAGGAGAGAAATGCAACATGGCAACCACTGTTACCCCTGCCATTGCGAACAGCATTGGCCTTGCGTCCACTTATCTTCCGATTCTGGACGAAATCTACAAAGCTGACAGCAAATCCGCTATCCTCGATACCGCGCAGGATCGTGTCCGTTGGTCGGACGAGTACCGCACGTTTTATCTGTTTGAGACGGATATGGGCGGCCTCGCTGACTACTCCCGCAACGATGGTTTCGTTCGCGGCGATGTGACCGCCTCTTGGAGAGCCTATACCCCGCAGTGGGATCGCGCCCGTCAGTTCCTCGTGGACATCGCTGACAACAGCGAAAGCCTTGATCTCGCGTTCGGCACTCTCGCCGGAGAGTTCATGCGTACCAAGGTCGTTCCTGAGACGGATGCTCTGCGTTTCGCGACCTATGCGAACGGCGCTGCCGCTGCGAACAAGGATACCGAATCCCTGTCTACCTCTGCCCAGGTCATCGCCTCTATCGACGATGCGACCGCTGCTCTGGACGATGCTGAAGTTCCGTATGAGGGTCGTATCCTCTTCGTCAATCCCAGCATCTACAAGCTGCTCAAAGGCGGCGTGACCCGCATGACGATGAACGGTGATGACAACATCGACTACAACGTTCTGTACTACAACGATATGCGACTCATCACTGTTCCGTCCGGCAGATTCAACACTGAAATCACTCTCGCGCAGCCTGACTCCCACGATGACGCTGGCGGCTATACCGCTACGGGGTCTACCATCAACTATATGGTCGTTCATCCCTCTGCCATCATGCAGGCCGTCAAGCTTGCCATGCCGCGCATCTTTAGCCCCCAGGTCGTCCAGGAGGCCGACGCTTGGCAGTACGATTTCCGGCAGTATCATGGCGCGTGGGTCAAGCATCAGAAGACCAACGGTATCTACGTTTCTGCGGCGAGTTTCCCGTCTACCTGATAGGGAACAATCCGATGGGGAGAGCGTGGGAAGTTCCCCACTCTCCCCGCATCTATGGAGTGAAGCACAATGACCGACGCTCAGAAAATCGAAATCATCAAGACCCTGCTTACCGATGGCGGCGAAGTGCCGAGCGACGAGAAACTGACTGTCTATCTCAACTTGTCGAAAGCGGAGATCCTCGCGTGGAAGTACCATCTCGTTGGCGGTGTGCCTGACGATGTGACCGATGTCTCATCGCTCGATGAGGGCGCACAGATTTACGCAGTTGTCGCCGGATACACTCATGCCGGAGCCGAGGGAGAAAAGCAGCACAATGAGAACGGCATCAATCGCGTGTTCATCTACGGCGATATGCTTGAGTACATCCGCGACCACGTTCTCCCCTACGCGAGAGTAGGTGCTGTCACTTGAGGACGGTGCAGCGCAATAAGCGTGATGTGTGGTATGCCATCTACACGGGCGAGTCCGAGGTAGTGGACGAAGAGGGAAACTACACGGGCGAGACGGAGATAACCTACGGCAACCCTACGCACATCCGCGCAAATGTATCTCCGGCGACGGGGCAAGCAAACGTTGAGATGTTCGGCAACTTTACCGATTATGACCGTGTGGTCGTGACAGATGATGTCGAGATTCCCGTGAACGAGAACAGCGTCATGTGGATCGATTCTATGCCCATTGAGGGGCAGGGCATCAAGGGCTATGACTACATCGTCCGGCGAGTAGCGAGGAGTTTCAATAGTGTGGCGATTGCCGTCCGTGATGTGGATGTCGATGTTGTGAGCGTTCCGAGCGGGTGATGCGTGATGCAAATCACAGTCCAAGGTGTTGACAAAGCGATTAAAGACTTGGAGAAATATGCCAACGCAGACATTAGGATGTTGGAAGTCGCATATCGCCTGTGCGCTATAGGCAGCGCGGTTGCAACGGCGGGATACGGGAGCAACGCATCCGTCACAGCGATCCGCACATCCGACGGAGCCAAAGTGAGCATCGACGGAGAGGATGTCCTCTTCATCGAGTTCGGTACTGGCGATGCGGCAGGTATCCATGCGGCGCAGTACGATGCAGTGCCAGAGGTTGTCCGTCCGGGCAGCTGGTCTGAGGAACACGCGCATCAGTATGAGCGGCTTGGATTCTGGTTTTGGCACAACACGAAGTTCACAGAAACTCCCCCGCATCCGTGGGCATATGACGCATACCAAGAGATGGTGCAGTCCATTCCGAGAGTATTTAACGAGGTGTTCAGATGAGCGCATACACGAACAACGCTATATTCACGCGAATCCGCGCCTCTGTGCTTGAGGAAGAACCGACCGCCAATTGTACGCAGACATACGCTCCTGTTCCGTCCAAGTTTCCGACCGTGTTTACACGCGAGATCGGACGCTTCACTCCGGCTCAGACGGCATCCTTTGCAAATGCACAGGACATATACGAAACAACCTGGGAAGTACAGATATATAGCAACCTCAAGACTGGCGCGAAAGAGCAAGCCTACGCTCTGATGGGCGCAGCCAAGAGTGCGCTGAGAGAACTGTACTTTGTCGAGTCGATGGAGAACCCCATCGAAAACGGATCTAATACCTATTATATTCTCGTTGCGCGTTTCCGCAGAATCATCGGCAGCGGCGAGAGTATGCCAAACTAAATAAGGAGAAATGCAATATGGCTGGTGAAATCAGCACTGCGGGAATCCGCATCCTCTACGCGCCGGAAACCTCGCTGAACACTTGCCCGTCTAGCGGGTTTAAGGAGAAAGCGACGAGCGGCAACCTGAAGATCAATGAGTATGTGACGGGTATCTCCGGGCTTGGCGCGGACTACGATATGTACGATGTCACTCCGCTTGCCGAGACGAAGCGCCATCGCTTCATCAAGGGCCTTCAGAACAACGACGGCAGCATCAGCTTCAATGCGAATATCAATCCGACCAGCCGCGATGACTGGGGCAAGATCGTTACCGAGTTCGCCGCGCTGACTGACGGCAAGAGCCTCTGGTGGGAGATCATTCTTCCCGGCGACTCGCAGGGTTTCTTCTTCCGTGGCGAACCGCTTGAGATGCGTTTCCCGGATGTCGAGGTCGGACAGGCGGTGCAGGGCGCGGTGCAGATCGTCGAGAACAACTGCATCGGATTTTCGACCAAAATTGATGTGGCATCTGCCTAACTAAAACGGGGCGGTCAAAAGCCGCCCCACAAACTTATAGAGAATGAGTAGGAGATAAGGGAATGATTCAGTTCACTGCGGATGGGAAAGAGTACAAGCTTGAAGTGACCGCTTTCACGCTGAAACAGATGGAAAAGTCTGGTGTGAATTTCGCACAGCTTGGAGAGAAACTGTTGGGCGCAGAGACGCTCTGGAAAGGTCTGTTCATCGCGCATCACAACACCGTGCCGGACGCAAAGCGCATGGAAATCTACAAGGCGCTTGCGGCGGTTGCTGACGGCGAGGAACAGGAATACGACGAGAACGGAGAACCCCTGGATATGCTGATGACCGCCGTGGCGGCTGAGTATGAGGACGCTATCAAAGCCCTCAAGCGCTCCCAGGGAAACGTGAGCTGGAAACGAACGTAAGCGGCGCGACCTCGTTTTCAGAACCAATTGACCTAGACGCGCCGAAAAGCGATTTCACAAAATATCTGGATGTTATCTGTCCGTATTTCCTTATGTACGGGATGTCTTGGGAAGAGTTCTGGTATGAAAGCTTAGAACGGCTCCCGGCATATTGGCAGATGCATCAGTTCAATATTGAGCGCCGGAATCAAGAGTTGTGGATGCAGGGGCTTTACATTCAAGAGGCAGTTGCTTCATGCCTGTCGAAGAAAGCAAAGTACCCTGAGAAACCGCATAGGATTACGGCAATGACTGACGAAGAGAAAGAAGCAGAGAATCAGAGGAGAGTCGAATTGTTCAAGGAACAGCTGCTTGAAATAAAGCGTCGGTCTGACGCAAGAAATAAACGGGAGTGAACGAGTTTTGACTGTTGAGAACATTAGCATTGATGTTAAGACCAATGCGGGTGGTGCGGCAAGAGAAGTTCGTTCACTCTCTTCTGCACTTAGCGGAGTACGAAGCGCAAGCAAAAGCGTTGCGTCTGGCGGCGGTGCAAAGGGAGCAAGCAAGTCGATTGCAAGCGTAGGACACGCTGCCAAGAGTTCTACTGGGTTTCTGACAAAGTTTTTCGCAAGCATAAAGAGAATCGCTTTTTACCGCATTTTGCGTACCTTGATGAAAAACATTTCTCAGGGATTTCAAGAGGGCTTAAAACACGCTTATGCGTTCAGCAAGGCGCTCAACGGCCCCCTTGCCCAAGCGCTTGACAGGATCTCTTCTGCTTCTGGGCAGATGAAAAACCAAGCGGGTGCTGCGCTTGGAGAACTCTTGCGAACGATTCAGCCTATCATTGAGGCCATCATCTCGCTTGTCACGCGACTGATGCAAGCCCTCTCCGCACTATTTGCCGCACTTGGTGGCAGACTGACTTACTCCGTCGCGGAGAAGACCGCAGACGAATGGGATGCAGCTGCCGGGTCTGCGAAAGAGTACAAAAACACCGTCCTTGGATTCGACGAGTTGAACAAACTCAACGATGAAAATGGTGGCGGTGGTGGTGGCGGTGGAGCCATTGGCGATTTCAAGGATCTTGATCTCCCGGAGTGGGCGCTGAAGATTAAAGACCTCATCGACCAATTGAAAGAACTCTTCAAGCTTGGAGATTTCCAAGGTGCTGGTGAGGCACTCGCCGATTGGTTAAACTCCATCTGGCCTGACGATCAGTGGTGGTATGCCAAAGGCAAGTGGCTTGGCGAACAAATCAACAAGGTGCTTGAGTTCGCATACGGGTTTCTTACTAAAGCAGATTGGAAAAAGTTTGGTGGTGGAATCGCCAGTTTTCTGAACGGCATTTTCGATACAGTCGACTGGAGACTGCTTGGACAAACGCTTGTGCGAATCATTACTGCCGCGCTTGATTTTGCCATAGGATTCATTCAAAAGCTAGACTTTGGCTCAATTGCGAGAGCAATCAGTGAATTCGTCAAGGGTGTATTTGATGAGGCAACAGCATGGCTCAACGAACAAAACTGGCAAGAGATAGGAGAAACAATTCTCAATAAGATAATTGATTTCTTTACTAATCTTGATATTTCCGGCATGGCAACCAGCATTTCCACATTTCTTGGAACTGCAATTAGATCAGCAATTCAATTGCTTACACCGATAGTAGATTGGCTCAACGAAAAGTGGAACAAAGATATTAAGGGCGCAGACTTTTCCGAAACCATGAGCAATCTGTTTGCAAAAATTGGTGAGGGATTGGGAGATATTGTTGCGTGGGTTCGTGATAATATTATTCGTCCGTTTTTGGATGCGCTACTTGATGGTTCAAACTGGAGCGGAGCAAATGAATTCAAATACAAAGTAATACACTACCTTAATTACTTGGAATTTTACATCCGTGGTATTTCCCTTAAAATCAGTTGGATTATCCAAGACATAGGATTAATTGCCCAAGACGTTGCTAACGGAGATTGGCAATCTGCGTGGGCGCACGCTGAAAAGTTGTCCTATGATGCTTCCATTGATATCGTCAAAAGCGCAACCGACATGGCAGACGCAGTGACCGAAAAAATGATGCAAGGGAAAGGCGACACAGAGGATTTCGGGCAAGCGTTTAAGGATATCATGATTGACATCAGAAATGATGTTCCTACTGCCAGTGGCGCAATCGAAACCTTTGGAGACTGCCTTTCCGTTGAATTTGATGCTGCGAAAGATTCTGCATTCAGCTTGTGGGATTCTCTTAAAAACCTTTTGGGTACGCTTGAAAGCTTTTCCGGCATATCCGTAAACGGTGGTTTGCTTGGCTTGCTCTCAGGGCAAGGCTGGAATTTTTCGTTCTCCGTAAAGGATGCGTTCGGATGGGCAGCAGACGGCGGCGAATTCAACAACGACGGAACGCTCTTCGTAGCGGGTGAAGCAGGGCCTGAGATCGTGGCGAACATGGGTAGCAAGACAGGGGTCATGAACGTTGACCAGATGGAGGCCGCTGTGGCAAACGGCAACATGGGAGTCATCAACGCAGTCTACGGAATGGCGAATATGATCGTCAACGCAGTCAACGCTATCGACCCGGACATCACGCTCGACGGAGAAAGCCTCGCGGATAAGATGTACAGATAC